>Ga0334888_1001675_pt1 | contig 27477 bp, 24 predicted proteins | sample GraSluR1_MG_FD_207227 | JGI IMG/M metagenome (GOLD analysis project Ga0334888, IMG submission 207227) | Sludge microbial communities from methane-producing bioreactor in Wageningen University, Netherlands - Granular Sludge_3_08-R1 | ecosystem: Engineered > Bioreactor > Anaerobic > Unclassified ...
CACTGCATTTCACCGCCTTCCATCCGGACAACCGGATGCGCGACCTGCCGCGCACGCCCAGCCGGACGCTGGCACGCGCCCGGGCGATCGCGCAGGAGGAAGGGCTGCACTACGTCTACACCGGCAATATCGAGGACCCCGACGGCCAGACCACCTACTGCCCGAACTGCAAGAGCCCGGTGATCAGGCGGGATCGCTACACCATCGACTCGTACGACCTGGATGCCGAGGGCCGCTGCCGGGTCTGCGGCACGCAGATTCCAGGACGCTTCGGCGGCAGTTCGGTCGTCGATCAGTCGTTCCGGCTGCCGCACCGGGTCGCGATCCGGTAGCGGGGTCGGTTAGCCTGGGGCGATGAGCGAGAAGCCACTGATCGATCCGCCGGTTGGACCGGCACCCACCGAACTCCAGATCGTCGACGAGGTCGTCGGTTCCGGCGACGAAGCCACTCGTGGCGCCACCGTCTTCGTCGACTACGTCGGTGTCGGATTCGATTCCGGTGAGGAGTTCGACGCATCGTACAACCGCGGCGAGCCGCTGGCGTTCCGGCTGGGCGTCGGCCAGGTCATCAAGGGCTGGGACGACGGTGTGCTGGGCATGAAGGTGGGCGGCCGGCGCAAGCTGGTGATTCCCGCCGAGCTGGCCTACGGGCCCCGGGGCGTCCCGGGTGTGATCGGTCCGAACGAGGCCCTGATCTTCGTCTGTGAACTGCGCGGCGTCCGCTAGTCTCCGCCGCTTGGGGGATCGAGCAGCCAGGTGGCGCGCTTGGCGCTCAGATCCACCCTCGAGGCAGCCGGATCGCTGATGGTCTGTTCGTCCAACCAGTGCTTGCGCGCCTCGTCCAGTAGTCCTGCGGGCAGCCGTCCGGACGCATTGACCACCCGCCACCACGGGGTGTCGGCGGCGTCGGTGGCCATGATGCGTCCGACCTGACGGGGACCGGTATCGACCAGCTCGGCGATGTCGCCATAGGTGACGACGGTGCCCGGCGGCACCCGCCGCACCGCGCGGCGCACCCGTTCTGGCAGGTCGCCGGGCTCATTCGCCTCGTCCATGCTTTTGATGCTGTCACATTTTGGTTGTGGACCAGCTGTGCTTCACTGGAGGCCATGGCCGGACGAATTGCAGCTCTCCTCGCAGTCCTCGTGCTCGTCGCTGGGTGTGCATCGAGTTCGAATCCGCCTGCGGAACCGGAAGCCACCGGTCAGTCCGCGGCGGCTTCACCAACTCCCACCCCATCGCCGACTCCCACCCCGCCACCTCAGCTGCCGGGCGGGGGACGCGAATTGCTGCCTGCCCACCGGCTGTGCGGCTTCGTCGGATACCCCGGCGCGTTGGGGCAGGGCAGGCTCGGCATCGGAGCGATCGAGGACCGGATGGCCGAACTGCACGACACCTGTGCCCCCTTCGGGGTTGATCGCGCGGTCATGCCGGTGATGGAGCTGATCGCAGTCACCGTGCAACCCCAGCCGGGACCCGACGGCATGTGGCGTGATCGTGTCGATCCGGCCATCATCGACGAGTGGTTGTCGGTGGCACGCGAACACGGAGCGCTCCTGCTACTCGATATTCAGCCTGGTCAGGCGGAGTTTCTCGACGAGGTGAAGGTCCTGGAGCGCTATCTGGTCCAGCCGGATGTGGGTGTGGCGCTGGATCCCGAGTGGTCGATGGGCCCCGGCCAGATACCGATGCAGAGCTTCGGATCGACCTCCGGCGAGGAACTCGACCAGGTTGCCGCTTACCTGTCCGACCTGGTCACGAGCCACGATCTGCCCGAGAAGCCGATGGTCTACCACATCCTGCATCCCAGCATCATCACCAATGAGGACGCGCTGCAGCCGCACCCGGGCATCGTGCTGATCAAGAGTGTGGACGGCATCGGCGCTCCCGCCGACAAGATCTCCACCTATCAGCAGGTGAGCGCGACAGTGCCGCCGCATGTGCACATGGGCTTCAAGCTGTTCTTCGACGAAGACATGCAGACCAGCGGTGTGCTGATGAGCCCGGCCGATGTGCTCGCCCTGACCCCGGTGCCCGACTACGTGCTCTACGAGTGATTCCTCGGGCTCAGCCCCTCGTGTCCGGATTCAGCGAATCCGGTCGGCAAGAATGAGTTCGGTCCGCCGCCAGAGTTCGGCCGCGAGGTCGCGGTCGTCCGCGGTTCTGCTGGTGCGGTGTACCGTGCGGTTGACGTAGTAGCGATCAGCCGGGTAGTTGATGCCAGGGGTGCCTTCGGCCAGCCATATTAGGGTGTCGGCCCCCTTGTCGGGGCTGGCCATCCGGGAGCCGAAGGCGCCGTACAGGCGCCCGAGCAGGCTGTCGTTGGCAGTGGCCGCGAAGTCGGTTCCCACCAGCCCGGGATGGAAGGCCACCGCCGACAGTCCCTTGGCCCCGTAGCGGGACTGCAGTTCGTGCATATGCAGCAGCAACGCCAGCTTGGCATTGCCGTAGGCGACCGACGGTGAGAAACGGCGCTCGGAGTCCAGATCGCCGATGTCGAAACGAGCGAGGAGCTTGTGGGCGACGCTGGAGGTGTTGATCACGGTGGCCTTCGAGCTGACCAGCCGATCGGTCAACAGCCAGGTGAGATACCAGGCCGCCAGATAGTTCACCTGGAAGGTGAGCTCATGACCGTCCCGGGTCTCCACCCGCCCGTTGCTGAAGGAACCGCCCGCGTTGTTGGCGAGCACGTCGATATGCGGATAGTTGTCGAGCAGCTCGGCGGCGAGCCGTTCGACATCGTCCAGGTCGGCGAAATCAGCCAAGTGGTAGGGGGCGTTGATGGGAACCGCGACCGCGGCGGTCTTCTCGGGTGATCGTCCGACGACGACCACCCGATGCCCGTCGCTGGTCAGTTTGCGTGCGGCTGCGGCACCGATTCCGTCGCTGGCTCCGGTGATGACGATCGTCTTCATATCGCCCATCGTAGGCAGCCGGCCAGCTGCCGGTGGGCTTAGCTGGGCATGTCGGCGAAGCGGCTGAAGTGTCCCTGGAAGGAGACCGGCAGGGTGTCGGTGCGACCGTTGCGGTGCTTGGCGATGATCAGATCGGCTTCGCCGGGTCGATTGTCCTTGTCGTAGAGGTCCTCGCGGTGCAGCAGGATCACGATGTCGGCGTCCTGCTCGAGCGAACCGGATTCGCGCAGGTCGCTCATCATGGGCTTCTTGTCGCCGCGCTGCTCGGGGCCACGGTTCAACTGGCTGAGCGCCACCACCGGGATGTCGAGTTCCTTGGCCAGCAGCTTGATCTGGCGGCTGAACTCGGAGACCTCGAGCTGGCGGCTCTCGACCTTCTTGCCCGAACTCATCAGCTGCATGTAGTCGATCACCACGAAACGCAGATCGTGACGCTGCTTCAGCCGCCGGGCCTTGGCGCGGATCTCCATCATCGTCAGGTTGGGGGAGTCGTCGATGAACAGGGGAGCGTCCTCGAACGACTTGGTGCGTGCCACGATGCGTGACCACTCGTCCTCGCCGAGGCCACCATTGCGGATCGAGTTCAGCATGACCCCGGCCTCGGCCGCGAGCAGGCGCATGACGATCTCGGATTGACTCATCTCCAGGCTGAAGAAAGCCGTGCTCAACTTGTGCCGGATGGCCGCCGACCTCGCGAAGTCCAGCGCCAGCGTCGACTTGCCGACCGCCGGACGGGCGGCGATGATGATCATCTGGCCGCCATGAAGGCCGTTGGTCAGCTCATCGAGCTTCGCGAAACCGGTCGGCACACCGCTCAACCCCCCGCCGCGCGCACCGATCGCCTCGATCTCGTCATAGGTGGGCTCCAGCAGATCGCGCAACGCCTTGTAATCCTCGGAGCGCTTGCCCTCGGAGACCTCATAGATGGTCTGCTGAGCGGTGTCCACGATGTCGGCGACCTCGCCTTGGCCGGCGTAGCCCAACTGGGCGATCTTGATGGACGCGTCGACCAGCCGCCGCAGCACCGCCTTGTCATGCACGATCTGGGCGTAGTAGGCGGCATTCGCGGCGACCGAGATGGTGGACAGCAGGTCCGCCAGGTAGATATGGCCGCCCACCTTGCTGAGCTCACCGCGCCGGTCGAGTTCGGCTGCGACGGTGACGGGGTCTGCCGGATCGCCGTGACCGTAGAGGTCGACGATCGCCTGATAGATCAGCTCATGGGAGGGGCGGTAGAAGTCGGCCGGTTTGATGACCTCCAGCACCTCGGCGATGGCGTCCTTGCTCATCAGCATGGCCCCCAGCACGCCCTGTTCGGCGGCGAAGTCCTGTGGTGGGGTGCGGTCGATGCCCGATGGTGCGGGGGATGGCTCGTCGTACATGCAGTCCCTCCCCCGTCTAGCCCACAGTAAACCAGAAACCCTGTGGATGCATTCACCGCGATGTAGGCTCACCAAAGAGCCGATGATAATGCGGTGCTCCGGAAGACTAGAAGGCCCGGAGCGCGCTGTCAACCACAGTTATCCACAGGGCATGTGGATACCGCTCTCAGCCTGTGGAACTCGCCGAGCAGGCAGTGGACAAGGGTGTGTCCGACTGGTCGAGGGCCGCTGGTTTTCGTCCGATAAGCACGAGTTGACAAGCTGAAACACGCGAATGGGGAGGTTGCGGAGGTTTCTTCGGCGTGTCGCCGGAAGCGTTTCCGATCGCGCATTTCGCTGTGGGCGTAAGGGCTAACCCCGGGTCGCCAGAGAGGTCTGTCCACAGTCCGCCGGGACTTATCCACTGCCCCACAAAAGCCCTAAGTCATTGCCGATGTGGCAGCAAGGTGCGATAATGACGGCGGCGCGAACGAGTGATTCCGCGAAGAAAGGAGGTTCCAGCATGTCGAATGAACCTCCTAGTCCCGCGAACTGATTCCGAATTCCCTTTCACTCAGCTGGCTGCCGGCCTCCAGACGGTTCGTCGCGGTCACGGAACAGATCGAGAGCACCATGATGAGCACCGACCGTCCCTTCGTCCGCGAGCCGGCCCAGCGCCGCGACGGATACGGCTTCACCATTCCCAAGAAGGTCCCCATCGCCCCGGAACAGGCCCCGCGCACCGTCACCGGCAACGCGGTCTACATCGCCGGCGAGCGCGTCGCCAGCCCGGCATCGCTGGCCGAAACAGCAGCCCTGCTCCGGGCGAATCCCGAAGCGATGGCGTGGATCGGCCTCTATCAGCCCGACCCGGACGATCTCATCGAGCTGGGCGACCTGTTCGGGCTGCATGAACTGGCCGTCGAGGATGCCATCCAGGCCCACCAGCGCAGCAAACTGGAACGCTACGACGACACCCTCTTCGTCGTCCTGCGGGCGGCCCGGTACCTCGACGCGACCGAAGAAATCGAGTTCGGCGAACTGCACATCTTCACCGGGGCGAACTTCGTGATCACCGTGCGGCACGGACGGTCACCCGATCTGGGGGTGGTGCGCCGGCGGATGGAGGCGGACCCCCAGATGCTCGCCTTCGGTTCGGAGGGCATCGTCTACGCGATCCTGGACGCCGTGGTGGACGGCTACGCGCCGGTGCTCGAAGGCCTGGCCAACGATATCGAGGAGATCGAGGACCAGGTCTTCACCGGTAGCGCGGCTGTCTCCCGGCGCATCTACGAACTGAGCCAGGAGATCGTGGAATTCCACGAGGCGGTGCGGCCGCTGCGGGGGATCATCGGCGGACTGGCGGCTGGCTTCAGCAAGTACGAGGTGGCCGAGGATCTGCAGGAATACCTGCGAGATGTCGCCGACCACGCCGCGAGCGCTCTCGAGGAGAGCGAGGGTTTCCGCCTGACGCTGCGCGATGTGCTCGCCCTCAACGCCGCGCTGGTCGCACAGCGGCAGAACGAGGAGATGAAGGGTCTGGCCGAGGCCTCCAATGCCCAGAACGAGGACATGAAGAAGATCTCGGCATGGGCCGGTATCCTGTTCGCTCCGACGATGATCACCGGGCTGTACGGCATGAACTTCATCAACATGCCGGAGCTGAACTGGCGGGCCGGTTACCCCTTCGCGCTCGCGCTGATGTTCAGTTCGAGCCTGATCATGTGGCTGATGTTCCGCCGCAAGGGCTGGATCTGAGCCGGACCGATCAGAAGATCTGGCGTGCGTTCGCCTTGGTGAGGTCGACGAGTTCGTCACCGCGTCCCGACAGCAGGGTTCGCATGGCGTACAGGGCGAAGCCCTTGGCCTGCTCCAGCTTGACCGATGGCGGAATCGTCAGTTCCTGGCGTTCGGTGACCACATCGATCAGCGCGGGGCCGTCGTAGGCGAATGCCTCGGCGAGCACCTGCTCCAGATTGTCGGAGCTGTCGACATGGAAGCCCTTCAGTCCGGCCGCCCGGGCGATGCCGGCCAGGTCGGGATTCTCCAGGCCGGTCGCCGTGGTCACGAAACCGCTGGCCTTCATCTCCAGTTCGACGAAGTTCAGCGAGGAGTTGTTGAAGACGACCACCTTCACCGGCAGCTTGTTCTGCACCAGCGTCAGCAGTTCGCCGAGCAGCATCTCGACGCCACCATCGCCGGACAGTGCGACCACCTGGCGTCCGGGATAGGCCGATGCCACACCGACGGCCTGCGGCAGCGCGTTGGCCATCGAACCGTGGATGAACGAGCCGATCACCTTGCGCTTGCCGTTCATCTTCAGGTAGCGGGCAGCCCAGATGACCGGGGAGCCGACATCGGGGATGAAGACGGCGTCGTCGTCGGCGACCTCGTCGATCAGCTTGGCGATGTACTGCGGGTGCAGGGCCTGGTTGTCCTTGCGCGGCGTGGCCAGATCGTCCAGCTTGGCGCGGGTCTTGGTGTAGTGGGTCAGCGACTCTTTCAGATGGGAGCGGTTGCGGTGATGCTTGAGCAGCGGCAGCAGCGCGTCCACGGTGTTGCCGACATCGCCGACCAGACCGAGCTCGAGCGGGATCCGGCGTCCGAGATGCTCGCCGCGCAGATCGACCTGGATCACCTGAGCCTGATCGGGCAGGAACGGACGATAGGGGAAGTCGGTGCCCAGCATGAGCAGCGTGTCGCAGTTCTCCATGGCCCGGTAGCCGGAGGCGAAACCGAGCAGGCCGGTCATGCCGACATCGAACGGGTTGTCGTACTCGATGAACTGCTTGCTACGCAGGGTGTGGACGATCGGGGCGCCCAGTTGATCGGCCAGCGCGATCACCTGATCGTGCGCACCCTCGGCGCCCGCACCGGCCAGAATCGTGATCTTCTTGGCGTCGTTCAGCAGGTCGGCCGCGTGCTTCAGCTCGTCATCCGAAGGCACGACTTTCGGCGAAGAGGCCTTGACCGCGGTCACGGTGTCGTCCACCGCTTCGGCCAGTGCCACATCGCCGGGGATCACGACCACTGCCACGCCGCGCTGAGCCAGCGCTGCCTGCATGGCCGTGCGCAGAATCCGGGGCATCTGGATGGGGTCGGCAGCGTACTCGACGTAGACCGAGCATTCGCGGAAGAGTTCTTGCGGGTGGGTCTCCTGGAAGTATCCGGAACCGATCTCCGAGGTGGGAATGTGTGCGGCGATCGCCAGCACCGGGACGCGGGAGCGCTGCGCATCGAACAGGCCATTGATCAGGTGCAGGTTGCCCGGACCGCAACTGCCGACGCAGACCGCCAGCTCGCCGGTCAGGGCTGCCTCGGCGCTCGCCGCGAAGGCCGCCGCCTCCTCGTGACGGACATGCACCCACTCGATGCCGGATTCGCGCAACGCGTCGGTGAATCCGTTCAGCGAGTCGCCGGGAATCCCGTAGACCCGTTCGACCCCGCTGGCAGCGAGGGTGTCGACCATGTTCTTGGCTACTGTGACCATTTCTTCTTTCCCACGACGATAGAGATCGACTCACACGATGACGGGGATCGGCCCATGGGCTCTGTCAGGATCTGGGGGATCTCCTTCGGGTAAGGCTACCCTCAGCGCACAGCGATTGGTAGTTGACGCTTCATCTTGGACGCCGCAGCTCCGTCTGCAACGGGTCACAGGCCCTGGGAGACGCGGTAGTAGACGGCGCTCCAGCGCAGTTCGTCCTCGAAACGCCTCGCCGTGGTCTGCTCGTCGATGACGGCGAGCTCGACGCCGGCGATGGCGGCGAAGTCGTGCCACGCCTCGAGCGGGACGGCCGTGGTCATCACGGTGTGATGGGCCGCGCCCGCAGCCAGCCAGCACGATGCCGAGGTCGCCAGATCGGGGGCCGGACGCCAGACCGCGCGGGCCACCGGCAAGTTGGGCAGCGGCTGGTCGGGTTCGACGACCTCGACCACATTGGCGGTCAGCCGGAACCGGTCGCGCAAATCGCTGAGGGCGACCACCAGGCCCGGTCGGGGCGTGGCGTCGAAGACCAGCCGGACCGGATCCTCACGGTCACCGATGCCCAGCGGATGGATCTCCAGCCGCGGCCGGTCATCGGTCAGCGAGGGGCAGATCTCGAGCATGTGCGCGCCCAGGATCTTCTGCTCGCCGGGGACGAAGTTGTAGCAGTAATCCTCCATCAGGCTTGCACCGCCGGGCAGCCCGTAGCCCATCACCTTGGCGATGCGTACCAGGACGGCGGTTTTCCAGTCGCCCTCGGCGCCGAAGCCGTAGCCCTCGGTCATCAGCCGTTGTACGGCCAGTCCGGGCAGCTGGCGCAGCGCACCCAGATCCTCGAAGGTGTCGGTGAAGGCAGTCGCGCCGATCGACTCCAACAGCGTCCGCAACGCCACCTCCTGGGACGCGGCGTAGCGCAGCGACTCATGCCGGGCACCATCAGGCAGCAACTCAGGTGCTACATCGTAGCTCGCAAGATACTCGGTGATCAGCTCGTCGATCTGAGCGTCGGTGACCTGCGCGATGGCCTGCGCCAGATCATTGATGCCCCAGGTGTTGACCGAAGCGCCGAAGCGGATCTCCGCCTCGGTCTTGTCGCCTTCGGTGACCGCGACATAGCGCATGTTGTCGCCGAATCGAGCCAGACTCAGATGCTGCGCGGCATCCCAGCCGGCTGCGGCGCGCGCCCAGATGCCGATGCGTCCGGTGACGTCGTGATGACCGGCGTAGCCGACCACGGTGGTGCGGGCAATCCCGAGCCGGGTGAGGATGTACCCGAACTCCCGGTCGCCGTGGGCGGCCTGGTTGAGGTTCATGAAGTCCATGTCGATGGTGTCCCACGGCAGGGCCTCGTTGGCCTGGGTGTGCAGATGCAATAGGGGCTTGCGCAGTGCCTCCAGACCGCGGATCCACATCTTGGCCGGGGAGAACGTGTGCATCCAGGCGATCACGCCGATCACCGAATCGTCCGATCCCGCGTCCAGCATCGCGCGCAGGATCGACTCCGAATCGGTCAGCACCGGACGCCAGACGACCTCGATCGGGATGTCGCCCGACTGGTTGAGCAGCGCGGCGACCTGCTGCGACTGCTCGGCGACCTGGGCGAGGGTCTCTTCGCCGTACAGCCCCTGACTGCCGGTGAGGAGCCAGATCTGCTTGCCTTCGAACGGATTCTTCATGGTGTGACGCCTTTGTTCGTGATGGATATCGGTGCGTAGTCGGCCGCGTCAGTGCTGGCCGTAGACAGTGGTGTAGCGATCGTGAAGCCGGTCGATGAGGTCCTGGGCGATCGGCAGGGGATCACCGAGTTGCCGTGCCACATACACGGTGTGGGCCACCTCCTCGACCATCGCCGCGGCCTTCACCGCGGCCTCGGCGGTCTTGCCGATGGTGAAGGGGCCGTGGTTTTGCATCAGGACGGCCGGCGAGCGCGAATCCCGCAGGGTCTCGACGATGCCGCGTCCGATCGAGTCGTCACCGATGATCGCGAACGGGCCAACCGGTACCGGGCCGCCGAACTCGTCGCCCATCATGGTCAGCACGCAGGGGATCTCTTCGCCGCGGGCAGCCCAGGCCGTCGCGTAGGTCGAATGGGTATGTACTACACCGTAGATCTCGGGCATGTGGCGGTAGACGTAGGCGTGCGCGGCCGTGTCGGACGACGGCGAGTGGTCGCCATCGACCAGGACGCCGTCGAGGTCGCAGACCACCATGTCGTCGGGCGTCAGCCGGTCGTATCGCACTCCGGACGGCTTGATCACCATCAGGTCGGCGGAATGCAGGCGTTGCGAGACGTTGCCGGCGGTCCAGACCACGAGATTCCAGCGCGTCAGTTCTGCGTGCAGTTCGCAGACTTCTTCACGGGTCCGGGCTATCTCGTCCTGCACCTGTGGTGGGTAGTCCTGCAGATCGGTCATCGTTCCTCCGGGTTCGTCATCGCTGGCGTTCGTGGTGCCGCCGGCCTCAACGCAGCACGGCGACCGCGGCGCGCTCGGCGGCCAGGCCTGCTTCGTAGCGTTCGAGGTAGGCGCGGTAGCCGGCGACATCTGCGTCGCTGGGCACGATGGTGGTGGACGCCACGGCGGCGAAGACATCGTCGGCCAAGAAGGTCTCGAGGCTGCGTCCGTTGCCGCTGACCAGGTAGGACGCCAGCACGGCCATGCCCCAGGCGCCGCCCTCGCCGGCCGTCGCGGAGACGGCCACCGGTGTCTCGATCGCCGCCGCCAGGAACCGTTGCGCCACATCCGCGGTGCGGAAGACCCCGCCGTGGGCGTACATGGTGTCGAGTCCGACGGCTTGTGCGGTCAGCGTCCGCATGCCCAGGCTCAGCGAGGCGAAGCTGGCGTAGACCTGGGCACGCATGAAGTTCGCCAGCGTCAGGGCGCTGTCGGGGGTGCGCACGATCATCGGGCGGCCCTCGTCCAGGCCGATGACCGGCTCCCCGGCCAGCGCGTTGTAGGCGAGCAGTCCGCCGGCGTCCGGTTCGCCCTCAAGCGCAGCTCCGAGCAGGGCCGCGAAGACCGCGTCCCGGTCTTCCGGCACGCCGATCCGCTGGGCGAAGTCGTGAAACAGGTCGGCCCACGACCCGAGTTCGCTGGCGCCGTTGTTGCAGTGCACCATCGCAACCTGATGGCCGGCCGGTGTGGTGACTAGGTCGATCTCGGTATGTACCGAGACCAGCGGTCGTTCGAGAACCACCATCGCGAAGATCGACGTACCCACCGAGACGTTGCCGGTGCGCGGGGCCACCGCATTGGTCGCGACCATGCCGGTGCCCGCGTCGCCCTCGGGCGGACACAGCGGAATGCCGGCGTCCAGACGTCCGCTCGGATCAAGGAGGAGCGCTCCGGCGGTGCTGAGTGTCCCGGCCCGGTGGCCGGCGTCCAGTGGCCGGGGGAAGATCTCCTCGATGCGAAGGCTCGTGTGGTGGCGTGCCAGCAGGTCGTCGACCTTGGCTGCACGGGCCGGATCCCAGTCATGAGTGATGTCGTCGATCGGGAACATCCCGGATGCGTCGCCCACCCCGAGCACCTTGCGTCCGGACAACTGCCAGTGCACGTAGCCGGCCAGCGTGGTGCAGAAGTCCAGCTCGCCGAGGTGCGGTTCGCCATCGAGGACCGCCTGGTAGAGATGCGCGATCGACCAGCGCAACGGCACGTTGTACTCGAGCAGATCGGTAAGCTCCGCCGCGGCCCGGCCGGTCGAGGTGTTGCGCCAGGTGCGGAACGGCACGAGCTGGTGCCCATCCTTGTCGAAGGGCAGATATCCGTGCATCATCGCCGAGATGCCGATGGCCGCGAAACCGGTCGGACGCACGCCATACCTGAGCTCGGCGTCCGCGCAGGCCGCCGCGTATGCCTGTTGAATCCCCTGCCAGACCGCATCCAGCGAGTAGGTCCAGGTCTGATCGATATACCGGTTCTCCCAGCCGGCGCTGCCTGTCGCCAGCGTCGTCTCGCCGTCGCCGACGATGACCGCCTTGATCCGGGTGGAGCCGAGCTCAATGCCCAGCCGTGCGTTGCCCTCGGCAAGCGTGGCCGCGCTCGCGCTCGCCTCGTGTGTCATCGACATCGTCATCCTTGAGTCCGTCAAGCGATAGGAAATGTTATCGTTAACACAACATAACCGAAGGGCTTGTGGCGTGCAAGATGAGAACGATAACATTTTGTCACCGGACCATCGCCGGGATCGCTGCTGATCTCCTGTAAATGCGTTGTGACTAGGTAATAAGCCAGTGCCGGCGAGCTAGGAGGGGCTTCGGTGATTTCAGAACGAGATGGTCCTCGCCCGATCAGTGGGTGGCAGGCGCAGATCGGCTGTGGGGACTACCAGGCACAGATCGCCTCGGTCGGGGCCAGCCTGCGCGCGCTGACCTGTCGCGGTCGCGACCTGGTGGCGCCATTCGATGCCGACATCGTGCGACCGGTCTTCCGCGGCGCCGTGCTGGTGCCGTGGCCCAATCGCGTTGTCGGTGGACGCTACGTTTTCGACGGCCAGGTGCATCAGTTGCCGATCAACGAGCCCGACCGGGGCAATGCCCTGCACGGGCTAGCGGCGTGGGCGGATTGGGTTCCGATTCGCTGTGACCGGTCGTCGGTCACGCTGGAATACCGGATCCCGGCGCAGGAGGGCTACCCGTTCGACGTGCTGACCGAGGCGACCTACCGACTGGACGAAGACGGTCTGCACTGGTCGGTGCGCGCCACCAATCTCGGCGACTCGCCCGCCCCCTATGCGCTCGGCTCGCACCCCTACCTGGTCGGCGGAGCGGGACGGGCCAACGATTGGACGCTGGCCGTGCCGGCCGCCCGGGTGCTCGAGGTCACCGAGGAGCGGCTGGCGCCACTGGGACTGCACCCCGTCGAGTCGTACCGGGCCGGCGCCTTGGACTTCCGGTCCGCGCGCCCGGTCGGCTCGACGCTCATCGACCACGCCTACACCGACCTCATCGCCGGCGAGCCGGGGACGGCTCGAGTCGAGGTGCGGTCGGGCGGCACCGGAGTGGCGCTGATCTGGGATCCGCAGGTCTTGCCGTGGGTGCAGGTGCACACGGCCGATCGTCCCGAGCCCGCACTGAACCGAAGCGGGATCGCCGTCGAACCGATGACCTGCCCGCCCGATGCCTTCAACAGCGGTGACGATCTAGTGATCCTCGACCCCGGTGCCAGGCATGAGGCATCCTGGGTTATCCGGGCGATTCAGGAGGACAGGTGAGCACCGAACATCCGTCGCGAGCCGCTGGACGTGGCCGACCGCCGAGTCTCAGGGATGTCGCCGACCGCGCCCAGGTATCCCATCAGACGGTCTCCCGCGTGATCAACGATTTCCCCGGGGTGCGCCCGATGACTCGCGAACGGGTGCTGGCGGCGATCGACGAGCTGGGCTACCGCCGCAACAACGCGGCGCGGACGCTGGTCACCCGGCGTTCCGGGCTGATCGGTGTGATCGCCGTCGGCTCGTTCCTCTTCGGCCCGACGAGCACGCTGGCCGCGATCCAGGAGGCGGCCCGCAAGAACGGATACATGCCGCTGCTGGCCACGCTGCGGGAGAACTCGCAGGCAGCGCTGATCGAGGCCGTCGACGAGGTGCTCGACCACGGCATCGAGGCGCTGGTGGTCATCGCCTCCCGCGAGTCGATGGGCCGCAGGACTGCCGAGTTGCGGCCGGGCGTCCCGGTGATCGTGGTAGGACCGAACCCGGCCGAGGCGGACGATCTGGCCACGCTGAGCGTCGATCAGAGCGCCGGGGCGACCGCCGCGATCGAGCATCTGGCCGGGCTCGGTCATCGTCGCGTGGTCCTGCTCGCCGGCCCCCAGGACTGGGTCGATGCGCAGCAGCGGCTGACCGCGGCGCAACGCTGCTGTGACGACCACGGCATCGTCAGCCAGGTGCTGCTCGGCGACTGGAGTGCGGCCAGCGGCTTCGCGGCTGGACGGGCTCTACTCGCGCAGTGGGCGGCCGATCACTCAGGCCCCCTGCCGACCGCTGTCTTCGCGGCCAACGATCACATGGCCTTGGGGCTGCTGGCAGCCTTCCATGCGGCGGGGGTGGAGGTGCCGGCCGACATCTCGGTGGTCGGCTTCGATGACATCGCAGGGGCGGACTACTTCATTCCGCCGCTGACCACGATCCGCCAGAACTTCGATGCGCTGGGTCATCAGGTGCTGCTGGCAACGCTTTCCGCCCTGGCGGGCGAGGCCGTGGATCTGACGCCCGCTCCGGCGCAGTTGTGCGTCCGTAGTTCGACCGCCCCGCCCCGGGCGTGACGTCGCATCCTGGCGCCTCAGATGTGCTCTTCGACCCAGCGCTCGATCGCATCCGAGTCGACGTAGTCGTGGGTGTTCACCGCGGGAATGGTCTCGAAGCGCCACTGGCGTGGGGCGTGGGCTGAGACGAACTCGCGGGCCTTCTCGGCCGAACCGAACGGATCGTCTTCGTTCTGCACCACCGTCACGGGCGGCAGCTTCGGCAGGTAGCCGACCGCCTCCGGATCGTTCTCGAAGGCCTCCAGCGGCAGTCCGAGGAAGACCTCGCCTGCGGGTTGGATCAGCCGGCGTCCGATAGCCAGGGTCGCGATCACGGTGCCGATCGATTTTGCGACCACCACGGGCCGATCGAGCGGGCCGGCCAGCTCGGCCGCCGCGCTCACCTCGGCCTCAATGTCGATGACTCGCGTACCGGCGAGCCAGTTCGCATAGACGAGCCGGGCGACATGATGACCGTGCGATTCCAGCGCTTCGGCAAGAGCGCGCGACCACTCGAGATGCCTCGGGCTCTGCCCGCCGAGCAGAAGAATGTCCATAGGCAAAAAGATAGTTCTTGGGTCGGGTTATCTCCCAGCCTGGCAGGGCAGGCTCAGGTCTGCGAACGGCAACAGGTTGCGTGACGGGCTTGCGCATATACCCCTGGGGGGTAAGGTGGGCCCCGTGAGTACGGACGAATGCAGCATGCACGGGCACCATCACGGCTATCTCGACGACAAAGACGCCTATCTCTCGCGGTTGCGCCGCATCGAGGGACAGGTGCGCGGCATCGCCCGGATGGTCGAGGAGGAGAAGTACTGCATCGATATCCTCACGCAGATCTCGGCGGCCACCAGCGCCCTGCAATCGGTGGCACTGGGCCTGCTCGACGGCCATCTGAACTCCTGTGTCCTCGACGCCGCCAAACAGGGCGACGACGCGGCCAAGGAGAAGCTCGATGAGGCCAGCAATGCCATCGCCCGGCTCGTCCGCTCCTGAAGCACCCGTCATACCGCAAGCGCGGACAGCGCAGCAGAAATGAAACCGAGAGGAATCCATCACATGATCACGAACTACGTCGTCACCGGCATGACCTGCGGCCACTGCGTCAACCACGTCACCGAAGAGGTCTCGGCCATCCCCGGCGTCACCGAGGTCAAGGTCGAGCAGGCCGGCCCCATGACCGTCAGCAGCGATACCGCCATCGATTTCGGCACGATCGAAGAGGCCGTCGCCGAAGCCGGAGACTACAAGGTGGCGCTGGCCTGATGACATTGGGGACGACAGACGGCGCACCCACCAGCCTGGAATCGCCGGCACGTCAGATCATCGAACTCGACGTGCAGGGCATGACCTGCGCGTCGTGTGCGGCGCGTATCGAGAAGAAGCTGAGCAAGCTTGACGGAGTGCAGGCGAGTGTCAACTACGCAACCGAGAAAGCCCATGTGGTGGCTCCCGCCGGGCTGACCGCCGATGATCTGATCGCTACCGTGCAGGCTGCCGGATACGATGCCGCTCTGCCGGTCCCCGAAGCCAAGCCGCGCGATCGGGCGGCCGAGATCAAGCGCCGCCTGATCGTCTCGGCCACGCTGGCGGTGCCGGTCATCGCGATGGCGATGATCCCGCCGCTGCAATTCCCCGGATGGCAGTGGGTCAGCCTGGCGCTCGCCACCCCGGTGGTCACCTGGGCAGCCTGGCCGTTCCACCGCTCGACACTGGTGAACCTGCGCCACGGCGCTGCCACCATGGACACCCTGATCAGCCTGGGCACCAGCGCCGCCTATCTGTGGTCGCTGGTCGCGTTGATCTTCGGCAACGCCGGCATGATCGGCATGACCCACCGCTGGACGCTCAGCCTGTCGCACGACCACCAGCTGACCTCGATCTACTTCGAGGCCGCCGTCGGCATCATCACGTTCATCCTGCTCGGCCGCTACATCGAGGCCCGCTCACGCCAGGACGCCAGCTCCGCGCTGCGCGCCCTGGCTGAGGTCGGGGCCAAGTCGGTCACCGTCTTGCGCGGTGGCGCAGAAGTCACCGTCCCGATCGAGAAACTCGTGGTGGACGACGAGTTCGTGGTGCGTCCGGGCGAGAAGATCGCCACCGATGGAGTGGTGGTCAGCGGGGACTCGGCGATCGACAACTCGGTCATCACCGGCGAGTCACTGCCGGTCGATGTCCATCCGGGCAGTGCCGTGGTGGGCGCCTCGGTCAACACCACCGGACGATTGGTCGTACGGGCCACCGCGGTCGGTGCCGACACCCAGCTCGCCCAGATCGCCCACCTGGTCGAACTGGCCCAGACCGGGAAGTCCCGCTCCCAAGCGCTGGCCGACAAGATCTCGGGGGTCTTCGTCCCGATCGTCATTGCGCTGGCGCTGATCACCCTGGTGGTCTGGCTGGTCCTGGGCGAATCCGCCACCTTCGCGGTGACTGCCGCCGTGTCGGTGCTGATCATCAGCTGCCCCTGTGCGCTCGGCCTGGCCACCCCGACTGCCCTGCTGGCCGGATCACTGCGCGGCTCCCAGCTGGGCATCCTCATCCGCGGCCCCGAAGCCCTGGAGGAGGCGCACCGCATCCAGGTCATCGCGTTGGACAAGACCGGCACCATCACCGCCGGCCAGATGAGCCTCGATTCCGTCGTCCCGGCACCCGGAGCCGACGCCGACGAGGTGCTCAGGCTCGCGGCGACGCTGGAATCCGCGTCCGAACACCCGATCGCGCGGGCCATCGTGGAAGCGAGCCATGCCACCACCGAGCAGCTGGAGGATTTCAGCAACATTCCCGGCCGTGGCGTGCGGGCCAGGGTGCACGACCGGCCGGCCGCCGCCGGCAATGCCGCGCTGATGTCCGATCAGGGCTGGGCGATTCCGGACGAACTGAGTCAGGCCGCCGCCGATGCCGCCAAACGTGGAGCCAGCACCGTGTTCGTCGGCCGGGCGGGCACGGTCATCGGCCTGGTCGCCGTGACCGACAAGATCGATCCCAATGCTGCCGCGGCGGTGGGCGCCCTGCACGAGCTGGGACTACGCACCGTCATGGTCACCGGCGACAACCAGGCGGCCGCCGAATACGTTGCCGCGCAGGTGGGTATCGACGGTGTCCGTGCCGACGTGCTGCCCGGTGACAAGTTCAACGTGGTGACCGAACTGCAGGCCGGCGGTACCGTACCGGTGGCCATGGTCGGTGACGGCGTGAACGATGCGGCAGCGCTGAGCCAGGCCGATCTGGGGATCGCCATGGGCTCGGGCACCGACGCCGCGATCGCCGCCTCCGACCTGACACTGATGCGCCACGATCTGATGCTGGCCGCCGACGCCATCAGACTGTCGCGGCGAACCTTGAACACCATCCGGGGCAACCTGTTCTGGGCGTTCATCTACAACGTCTGCGCGATCCCGATCGCCGCACTCGGCTACCTGAACCCGATGTTCGCCGGCGCAGCGATGGCCTTCAGCTCAGTCTTCGTCGTCACGAACAGCCTGAGGCTGCGCACCTGGAGCCCCAAGCACTGAGCAGACCGTTGGCCGACCGGCGCCGCGATGGCCGGCCGGCAAAGCAAAGCGAGCGTCCGTCAGACTCAGCTGACGGACGCTCGCTTGCTGTTGCGAGAGAATCCTTACTGCGCGTACGTCCGCTTGGCTCGTTCCAGGCCGGAGACATAGCCGGAACGCGCGTACTCGGCGGCGTCCGCGTCGACCGGCACCGCGAGCATGCCGCGGGTCTGCTGCAACGTCAACTGACGGCGGTTCAGCCACGAGGTCACCCCGTCGACCAGCTGACCCGCGTACGAGGGCCCATTGCGCACCAGGGCGGCGGTCGTCATGACCACATCTGCGCCTGCCAGCAGGTACTTCACGACGTCCTGGGTGGTCTGGACGCCGGTGGTGGCGGCCAGCGAGGCGTTCACGCGGCCGTACAGCGTCGAGATCCAGCTGCGCGGCAGTTTCGCCTCGTCCGGATTCGACAGCTCGAACCCGGAGACGACCTTGAGCTGGTTGAGATCGATATCGGGCTGCAGGAAGCGGTTGAACAGCACCAGGGCGTCCGCGCCCGCCTCGTCGAGGCGCCGGGCCATCTCGCCGAAGCTGGAGAAGTAGGGGCTCAGCTTCACCGCGACCGGGACGCTGACCTTCGACTTCACATCGGCCACGATCTCGACGTAGCGGTCCTCGACCGAACGCCCGGTGGTGGTCAGATCGCCCGGCAGGTAGTAGATGTTCAGCTCGATACCGGCTGCCCCGGCGTCGGCCAGCTGACGTGCGGTATTGGACCACTCGCCCTTGGTCGAGCCGTTGAGGCTGGCGATCAGGGGCACGTCGATCACCGGCGCCGCCTGCTCGATCAGCTTCAGATAGGTGTGAGTCAATCCCGATTCGTCGCTCGGCTCGATCGGGAAGTACGTGAGCGCCTCCGCGAAGCTCTCCGTCGACTGATCCAGCAGCTCGGCCTCGCGGGCCGACTCATGGCGGATCTGCTCCTCGAACAGCGAGTACATGACGATCGCCCCGACGCCGCCCTCGGACAGCGCCTTGATACCGTCCAGGCTCTGGCTCAGCGGGCCGGCCGAAGCCACCAGGGGATTGCGCAGCGACAGGCCCATGTACTGCGTCCGCAGATCGGTGGCCCGGTCGCGCCCGGAGGGCTCGTCCTCGACGAGCAGGGATCCGGCCGGAGCCAGCTGGTCGGTGGCGTTGCTGCCCATTGCCGACTTCTGGCGGGCGGATTCCGCCGCAGCTTGCAGGGCTTCAGGGTCGAACTCGACCATGTCAGGCCTCCTTGTCCTGGGTGACGGCAGCCTTCGCGCGGGCGTCGGCGCTGAACATGTCGGCCGGGCGGCCGGCCAGCTGCTCGTACTCGGCGTAGCGGCGCAACACGTGCTGCTGACTGATCTCGAGCAGCCGCTCGGCCTCCTCCGGATTCGACCGGGTCAGCATCTTGAACCGCAGTTCACCGGTGCGGTACTCCTTCAAGGAGATCCGCGGACGTGGCGAGTCGAGCAGGAACGGGTTCTGGCCTTCGTCGCGCAGCACCGGGTTGAACCGCATCAGCGGCCAGTGACCGCAGGCCACCGCCTTGTACTGCTGCTCCAGGCCCTTGCGCATGTCGATGCCGTGGCTGATGCAGTGGCTGTAGGCGATGATCAGGCTCGGACCGTCGTAGGCCTCGGCCTCGCGGAATGCCTTCAGGGTCTGCTGCGGATCGGCGCCCAGCGCCACCCGGGCCACGTAGACGTGACCGTAGGCGACGGCTTGCATCGCGAGATCCTTCTTGTTGGTCGTCTTGCCGCCGGTGGCGAACTTGGCGACCGCACCCAGCGGGGTCGACTTGGACGCCTGGCCGCCGGTGTTCGAATACACCTCGGTATCCATCACCAAGATGTTCACGTTTCGTCCGGACGCCAGCACATGATCCAGACCCGCCGAGCCGATGTCGTATGCCCAGCCGTCGCCACCGATGATCCACACCGAGCGGCGCATCAGGTGATCGGCGACCGAACGCAGATCGTCGACCAGCGGCCCGGACAGCTGATCGAGCTTGGCGTAGAGATCCTGCATCCGGCGGTACTGAATCCGCAGCTCGTGCATCGTCTCCTGGGGGCCGCTCAGCAATCCGTCCACCAGGGCGTCGTCGTCGATCTCGGCGCGCAGCTGCTCCAGCCGCTGCTTGGCCAGGGCCGTGTGCAGGTCGGCCGCCAGCCGCATGCCGAGACCGAACTCGGCGTTGTCCTCGAACAGGGAGTTCGACCAGGCGGGTCCGCGTCCCTCGTCGTTCTTGGCCCATGGGGTGGTCGGCAGGTTGCCGCCGTAGATGGACGAGCAGCCGGTGGCGTTGGCGATCTGCAACCGGTCACCGAACAGCTGGGTGAGCAGCTTCAGGTACGGCGTCTCGCCACAACCCGAGCAGGCGCCCGAGAACTCGAACAGCGGGGTCAGGAACTGCACACCACGCACCGACGAGTAGTTGACCTTGCTGCGGCGCGGCCGGGGGATCGACTCGAAGAACTCCACATTCTGGCGCTGCTTGCTGCGTTCCAGCACCGGAGCCAGGTTGATGGCCTTGCGTTGCGGCTGGCCGATCGGCGACACCGGGCAGGCTTCCACGCACAGGCCGCAACCGGTGCAGTCCTCCGCGTAGACCTGCAGCGTGTACCGCGAATCGGGCAGACCGGCCGCATCCAGCGGAGCCGAATCGAAGCCGGCAGGCGCACCGGCCAGACTGGCCGTCGGGTAGTGCTTGGCGCGCAGCACCGCGTGCGGGCAGACGAACGAGCAGTTCCCGCACTGGATGCAGGTCTCGGGATCCCAGACCGCGATGATGTCGGAGATGTTCCGCTTCTCGTACTTGGTGGTGCCGCTGGGGAAGGAACCGTCCACCGGAAGTTTGCTGACCGGCAGCGTGTCACCCTTATCGATCAGCATGGTCGCGGTGACGTCCTGAACGAAATCGGGAGCCGACGCAGGCACCGGGGCCAGGTAGCCGTGATCGCTGGTGACCTCGCGGGGCACCTCGATCTTGTGCAGGTGCGCCACGGCCTCATCGACGGCGACATGGTTCTTGCGGACGATCTCCATCGACTTACGCGAGTAGGTCTTCGTGATGGAGTGCTTGATGCGCTCGATTGCCACATCGGAGGGCAGCACGCCCGAGATCGCGAAGTAGCAGGTCTGCAGGACGGTGTTGGTGCGTCCACCCAGGCCGGCGGTGCGAGCCACCTCATTGGCGTTGATCGCATACAGCGCGATGTCGTAGTCGATGATCTTGGCCTGCATCGGCGCCGGCAGATGGTCCCAGACCTGGTCGGCCTCGAACGGGCTGTTGATCAGCAGGGTCGTGCCGCTGATCCGCTCGCCGTCCTGGTTGTAGATGGCTTTGCGCGCGAACTCCAGCACATCGATGCGTTCCAGGATCGACCAGTGGTGGCAGCCGATGAATGACGCCTTGTTCACCAGGTACGGCGCCTTGATCGGGTCGGGCCCGAAGCGCAGGTGGCTGGTGGTACGCGAACCGGATTTCTTCGAGTCGTAGACGAAGTAGCCCTGCGCGTAGGTGTCCTCATCGGAGCCGAGGATCTTGATGGTGTTCTTGTTGGCGCCGACGGTGCCGTCCGAACCCATGCCGTAGAAGACGGCGCGCTTGGTGAGCGGATCCTCCAGGTCGATCTGCGGATCGTAGTCGAGCGACAGGCGGGTCACGTCGTCGTTGATGCCGACGGTGAAGCGCGGACGGGGCTTGTCCTTGGCCAGCTCGTCGAAGATCGCCGCGGCCATCGCCGGGGTGAAGTCCTTGCTCGACAGGCCGTAGCGCCCGCCGATGATGCGCGGCAGGCTCGCCCGGTTGCCCAGGCTGACCGCCTCGGCAAACGTGGCGGTGACGTCGAGATACAGCGGCTCACCGTTGGAGCCGGGCTCCTTGGTGCGATCGAGCACCGCGATCTTCTTGACGGTCTCGGGGATCGCTGCGAGCACCTCGTCGGCCGGGAAAGGCCGGTAGAGCCGCACGATCAGCACGCCGGTCTTCTGGCCGGCGGCGTTCAGGTAGCTGACCGCCTGCTGGACGACCTCGGCGCCCGAACCCATGATGACCGCGACCCGATCGGCGTCCGGAGCGCCGACGTAGTCGACCAGGTGATACTGGCGGCCGGTGAGCTTGGCGAAATCGTCCATGGCCTGCTGCACCAAACCGGGCGTAGCAAGGTAGAACGGGTTTGCGGATTCGCGTCCCTGGAAGTAGACGTCCGGGTTCTGCGCGGTGCCGCGGATGAACGGGTGCTCGGGGCTGAGCGCCCGGCGGCGGTGCTCGCGCACCAGCTCGTCGGGAATCATCGAGCGCAGATCGTCGTCACTGAGCATCAGGCAGGTGTTCAGTTCATGGCTGGTGCGGAAGCCGTCGAAGAAGTGCATGAACGGCACCCGGGAATGCAAGGTGGCGTTCTGCGCGATCAGGGCGTTGTCGTGGCATTCCTGCACCGAGGCCGAGGCCAGCATGGCCCAGCCGGTCTGCCGGGCGGCCATCACGTCCTGGTGGTCGCCGAAGATCGACAGCCCCTGGGTGGCCAGCGAACGCGCGGCGACGTGCATGACCGTGCTGGTCAGTTCGCCGGCGATCTTGAACATGTTCGGGATCATCAACAGCAGGCCCTGGGACGCGGTGAACGTCGTCGACAGGGCACCGGCCTGGAGCGCACCGTGCATGGCGCCGGCGGCGCCACCCTCGGACTGCATCTCGATGACCGAGGGCACCTGGCCCCAGATGTTCTCACGATCGAAGGCCGACCATTCGTCCGCGAGTTCGGCCATCGGGGAACTCGGGGTGATCGGGTAGATGGAGCAGAGTTCATTGACCCGGAAAGCGACATCGGCCGCGGCAGTATTGCCGTCGACGATGGACCGCACGGCCGTCGGCTTGGCCTCCGGCTCGTCCCGGTCAAGATTGGCAATCGGGTCCTCGGCGCCGAGCATGTTCGGGTGGGGCGCGGGAATCTTGGCGTCAGCTGCTGTGGTAGTCATCACTTCTCCGCAATCATTTCGATGGCGTGTGCCGGACACTGGTCGTAACAGGTCGCACAACCCGTGCATTTCTCATAGTCAAAGCGGTACCGGTGGCCCTTGCCGAGCTTGATGACGGCATCTTCGGGGCAGGCGCCCAGGCAGCCGTCGCATTCGAAGCAGTTGCCGCAGCTCAGGCAGCGGCGGGCCTCGAAGTCGGCCTCGTCGGCGGTCAGGCCCTTGACGACCTCACCGAAATCGCTGACACGCTCGTCGGGCGAGAGCTCGGACTGGATGCTGCGCGGGTGATCTCCGAAGTACCACAGGTGCAGATCGTCGAAGCCGACGACCGGGTGCTTGATGGTCGGCATCACCCGGCGCCGGTTCAGCCAGGCGTCGATCATCTTGGCGGCCTTCTTGCCGTGCCCGGTACCGACCGTCACGGTGCGCTCGGAGGGGACGGCGTCGCCACCGGCGAAGATGCCCGGGACGTCGGTCATCAAGGTGGCGGGGTCGACCTGGACGACATCGTCGGTGAAACGCAGTCCGGGGATGTTGCGCAGGAAGCCGGTGTCGGCGATCTGGCCGACCGCCATGATGACGGTGTCGGCGGGCAGCTTCTCGAACCTGCCGGTGCCGTGCGGCTTGCCCCACTCGTCGAGTTCCATGACCTCGACCTCGATGTCCTCGGCGACCTCGTTGATCGTGCGCAGCCAGTGGACCTTGACACCCTCTTGCTCGGCCTCGGCGAGTTCGTCGGCGTGCGCGGGCATCTGCTCTTGGCTACGGCGGTAGATGATGACAGCCTCTTCGGCGCCCATCCGGCGGGCGACGCGGGCCGCGTCCATGGCGGTATTACCGCCGCCGTAGACGGCCACCCGGCGTCCGATCTTCGGCTTCTCGCCGGACGCGACGTCGCGCAGGAAGTCGACCGCGTCGACCATCTTGCCGGCGTCCATGCTGGGGATCTCGACTCGCTTCGACAGGTGGGCACCGATCGCCACGAAGACCGCGTCGAAGTTACCCTCGCGCTGTTCGACGAGCAGGTCCTTCACCGGGTGATTGAGGACGATCTTGACGCCGAGGTCTTCGACGCGCTTGATCTCGGCATCGACCACATCGCGCGGCAGCCGGTACTCGGGAATGCCGTAGCGCATCATGCCGCCCGGGAGTTCGCCGGCATCGTGTATCTCGACGTCGTGACCGACGCGCGCCAGGTGGTAGGCGGCCGACAGGCCGGAGGGGCCGGCGCCGATGACCAGGACGCGGTAGCCGGTGTTGTTGCGGGGCTTGTTGAACCGCCAGCCGTTCGCGATCGCCTCATCGCCGAGGTATCGCTCGACCGAGTGGATCGAGACCGACGAGTCGAGCTCACGCCGGTTGCAGGCCACCTCGCATGGGTGGTAGCAGACCCGGCCATGGATCGCCGGGAACGGATTGTCGCGGGTCAGCTGCCGCCACGCGGCTTCGGCTTCACCTTCCTTGATGAGCCGGAGCCACTCCTGAATGTTCTCGCCGGCCGGACATGCGTTGTTGCAGGGCGGCAGCAGATCGACATAGACGGGTCTGCGGGTACGCACCGCCCCAACACGTCCGGTGCCCTCGGCTAAGTCAGGTAGTTGGGTGATATCGAGTTGGCCATCAGTCGCCGTCATTGCAAAAACCCCTGCCTCGTTGATCGGCGGATGTGCGATCGACGGCACGGAACGATTTGCCCTTCCGCTCACCAGTTGCGACCGCGCACCTGTCACGAATGCGTCTTCGAGGTCACTTTACCCGGGGTTAAATGCCTAGTCCGGTAAGGGTATCCTTTGTTTGAGTTGGCTAGCGGCGGGCCCTGGCAACCGGGTTGCTGCACCGTGGGTCGGGACGGCTTCCGGGCAGGCTTCAGCCTCTTTTGTCACTGCCACCGCGGGGATTTGTCAGGAGTTGTCGGCGCTCAGTTTTCGGCGCTCGGTTTTGGGCGCTCAGTGCGATGGCGAGGCGGATCGCTCAGCCGCGGTCCCTCAGGGCTGCTTCGAGGCGTTCCACCTTTCCGGTCAGTTCACCGCTGTAACCGGGACGGATGTCGGCCTTGAGGACCAGCGACACGCGCGGCGCGAATTCGCCGACTCTATCGCAGGCACTCTTGATGACGGCCATGCACTCGTCCCAGCTGCCCTCGATGGTGGTGAACATCGAATCGGTGTGATTGGGCAGGCCCGAGGCGCGGATGACTTCGACGGCCGCGGCGACTGCGTCGTGAACGGCGCCGTCTTCGCCAGAAGTTGACGGAGTGATCGAGAAAGCTACCAGCATGCCTTCAGCCTAGGCCTGCTCCCGCAGCCGCGGGCCGCTGGCTGGCCGTCCGCATAAGCTTGCGGGCGTGCCCGAAGGTCATGTCATCCATCGTCTGAGCGAGGGGCTGTCGTCGCGATTCGGGCAGCGGAGGGTAGCGGTGGCCAGCCCGCAAGGGCGGTTCGCCGCTGCCGCCGAGCTGCTGGACGGCACCGGGCTGGTCGCGGCGGAGGCCGTCGGCAAGCACTTGCTGATCGATTTCGAGGGTGGCCGCACGGTGTGGATTCACCTGGGGCTGATCGGCAAGCTCCGCTTCGGGCCGGTTGAGGCGGTGCTGCCTCACCCACAGACCCTGCGGCTGCGGATCTCGGCCGATCAACAGGCCGCCGATCTGCGTGGACCGCAATGGTGCCGGCTGATCGATCCCGCCGAGCGGGCAGCCGTGGTGCAGTCATCGGGGCCCGATCCGCTGCGAGCCGACGCCGATCCGGAACGGGCCTGGCGCAAGGTGCAGGCCAGTGCCCGCCCGATCGCGGTGTTGTTGATGGATCAGAAGGTCTTCGCCGGAGTCGGCAACATCTTCCGCGCGGAGGTGCTGTTCCGCCACGGCATCGACCCCTTGCTGCCTGCGAAGGCACTGCCTCGTCCGGTGTTCGACTCGGTGTGGGCCGATCTGATGGAGTTGATGCGCTACGCGGTCGCGTCCGGTCGTATCGACACCGTCGCCGATGCCCACCTGCCCGAGGCGATGGGACGCCCGCCCCGCGTGGATGCCCACGGCGGCGAGGTCTACGTCTACCGGCGGCTGGCCGAACCGTGTCTGGTGTGCGGGACTCCCGTCTCGGGGGCCACCTTGGCCGGACGCAACCTCTATTGGTGCCCGGCCTGCCAGCCGGCGGGTTGCGCCGGGCACGGCCTGGAGCTGTGAGGTGCCTGGTCGTCCCCCCGAGGGGGAGTCTTGGGGCGGGGGCTCAGCCAGCGGCGAGAATGCGCGCCTTCTGGGCCTCGAATTCGGCATCGGTGAGGACGCCGGAGTCTCGCAGCTGGCCCAGCTGTGTCAGCTTGGTCAGCAGGTCGCCAGTCTCCGCGGCAGGAGCAGCGGGTGCGGGGGGCGCGGCAGGAGCGGGCGCCTGTTGTGCGGCGGTCCGCTGGGCGGCCGCCTGATCTTCGGCGGCCCAGCGTCGTTGCTGCCTGCGGTGGGTGTTCCCGATCACTCGGGTGGCGACCGACGCCCGGGCGGCTGTACGGAGGATGCTCATCAGTTCTCCTGTTCGGACTCGGTGACCAGTGTGTCGAGTTCGGAGATGTCGACACCGCCGGTCCACAGTTCGCGTCCACCCTGTGCCTGCACCTGCGCGGCGAATCCAGCCAGACCGCGGTCCTCGTAGATGATGACGATGGCCAGCTCGCTGTCGCTGAGTTCGGCGCCCAGCGCGGCGAGGTCCTCGGCGTCGAGCAGGTCTGATTGCGCCCCGTCGAACTCCGAGAGATCAAAGCTGTCGCCGTGCTGCAGCACGGAGGTTGGTTGCCGCTCGGCGGCGCCGTGGGCGCCGAGGGCGAGGATTTCAAGGTCGAGCAACTCGATGGTGCCCGCGTCGATACGATCCAGGAGTCCTTGCAAGGCCGGTGCCGCATCGGCGTCGCGGGGCAGCACGAAGGCTGCATATCCGATCGGTCCAGCAAATGTCAGAGAAGCCACATCACAATTGTGTGGCTGCGCCGGCCGGTGGAGCAAGGATCGGACTCCTGGCCACCCGCTACGGGTTACCTACCTTTGTCGCCGACAGCGCCTGGCGCATGCCCGCGATGTCCAGCCAGTGCCCGAAGACCGGGCCATCGGGCTCCAAGAGCTTGGCTCGATCGAACGGAACCTGCACCGGGTCGAAGCCGATGTCATCGACCAGCTCGGCCACCGCCTGCCGCGCCGCGGGATCGTCGGACGCCACGGCGACAGCACGGCGTGGATGCACCCCGGCAGACCGGGCGTCCGAGGTGAAGTCGTGATAGCTGAGGTGGTTGAGCGACTTCACCAGGCGCATCCGCGGGTTCCGGCTGGCGAGCAGAGCGCTGGTCGACCCGTTCCAGTGATCGAGTTCGGGGACAGGGCCGTCCACCGCGGGCCAGTGGTTGGTGGGGTCGAGCACGACCTTGCCGTCCAGCAGCGAAAGGTCGAGGCGACACGCGATGCCGAACGGCACGGCGATCATCACGATGTCGGACTCCTTGATGAGGTCGGGCAGGCGCACCAGCCTCGCGCCGGGCGAGGCCGCCGCCACCGCAGCCTGCACCTGCGCGGCGGGCGCCACGTCGTAGAAGAGCACCTGCCAGCCGGCGTCGGCGGCGGCTCGTCCGATGGTGGCGCCGAGTTTCCCAGCCCCGATGACTCCCAGAACCCTGCTCATAGTGGCGCCAACGCTACTCCAGCCGCTCCCATTTCGGCTGTGTGACCGCCGCCGCTCGAGCTGCCACCAACTTCCCGCGCCGGAAATCGGAGGTTGCGCCCGATATATCGGGCGCAACCTCCGATTCGGGGCGCGGGAACGGGGGTGGGCGCCAGCGCGGGGGCGTCAGCGGGGGAGGGAGGGGGAGACGGCCCAGCGGGTGAGGTCGATCACGCGTGCGCAGCGGGCCATCAGGTCCTGGTCGTGGGTGATCACCAGCAGCGCCGAATCCGACAGGGACGAGAACAGATCGTCCAGCAAGGCGTCG
>Ga0334888_1001677_pt1 | contig 27454 bp, 16 predicted proteins | sample GraSluR1_MG_FD_207227 | JGI IMG/M metagenome (GOLD analysis project Ga0334888, IMG submission 207227) | Sludge microbial communities from methane-producing bioreactor in Wageningen University, Netherlands - Granular Sludge_3_08-R1 | ecosystem: Engineered > Bioreactor > Anaerobic > Unclassified ...
AAAGCTCAGCCACCTCGTCTTTCACCCTGGCTATGACCTTCTCGTCGCCTATGTTCCGGAGGACGGAGGCGATCATCTCAGCGATCTGGACCATCTCCGGCTCCTTCATCCCCCGGGTGGTGACGGCTGGGGTCCCGATCCTGATACCGCTGGTGATGAAGGGCGAGGTCGGATCGAAGGGGATGGTGTTCTTGTTGAGGGTGATCCCCCCCCGCTCCAGGGCCGCTTCGGCATCTTTTCCGGAGTAGGGCATCTTGAGGAGCTTGACCAGCATCAGGTGGTTGTCGGTCCCGCCGCTGACGAGCTCGAAGTCCCTCTCAAGGAGGGTCCTGGCGATGACGGCGGCGTTCCTCACGATCTGCTCCTGGTAGACCTTGAACTCGGGGGCCAGGGCCTCCTTGAAGGCGACGGCCTTCGCGGCGATGACGTGCATCAGGGGGCCGCCCTGGACCCCGGGGAAGACCGCCCTGTCGATGGCGGGGGCGATCTCCTGCCTGCACATGACCACGCCGCCCCTCGGGCCCCGGAGGGTCTTGTGGGTGGTGGTGGTGACGACGTCGGCGTGGGGTATCGGCGAGGGGTGGACCCCGGCGGCGACGAGACCTGCGATGTGGGCGATGTCCGCCATCAGGTAGGCTCCCACCTCGTCGGCCACCTCCCGGAGGGCAGCAAAGTCGATGGTCCGCGGGTATGCGGAGGCGCCGGTGACGATCATCTTCGGGGAGCATTCTTTTGCTATATCCAGCATCTCGCCGTAGTCGAGCATCTCGGTCTCTCTATTGACGCCGTAGTGGACGACGTTGTAGATCTTGCCGGAGAAGTTGACGGGGCTTCCGTGGGAGAGGTGGCCGCCGTGGTCGAGGGCCATCCCCATGACGGTGTCGCCGGGCTTGAGGAGGGCGAGGTAGACGGCCATGTTCGCCTGGGAGCCGCTGTGGGGCTGGACGTTGACGTGCTCGGCGCCGAAGAGGGCCCGGCACCGGTCCCTCGCCAGGTTCTCGGCGACGTCGACGAAGGTGCAGCCGCCGTAGTACCGTTTGCCAGGATAGCCCTCGGCGTATTTATTCGTCATCACGTTGTTGTAGGCCTCCATCACTGCGGGGCTGGTGAAGTTCTCGGCTGCGATCAGCTCCAGGCCGTTTCTCTGTCGCTCCAGCTCATCTCTTATGGCGGAGGCGATCTCGGGGTCCACATCATCGAGGAAGTTCAATTAAATCACCGATAAACGATCTTCTGGTGAGGATTGCCTCGGGGGCAAAATAGGTTATGGTGGGTGGGCGGTGCACCGGGGCCCCGGATCGGATCGGCAGCCTTTTTAGCCGGGGGGGCGAAACCCGGGAAGGATGCTAAAAAGGGCGAGGATGATAGCCGACCTCCAGTTCGGCCGCGGCTGCGGGCGGGCCCTCTTCGGGGAAGATACCACCTTCATGCTCTCGAATACCGGAAGGTTGCGGCACCTTCATCGGGACGGAGAGAGGATAGCGACGGTGAGGGCGAGAGACGGCCTTCTCACCTTGAGCGCCCTGGGCGCAAAGCTCCTCTACGACTTTCTTCCTCCCCCCCGGCAGAGGGTCGTTCTCAGAAGGGATGTGGCCCCCTACGTGGCGAAGGGGGGGACCGCCTTCGCAAAGCACGTCGTCAGCGTCGACCCCGAGGTGAGGGCCGGAGAGGAGGTCCTGGTCGTAGACGAGGACGGAAGGCTCATCGCCACCGGGAGGGCGGTCCTCGCGCCGGAGGAGATGATGGCAATCCGCCGGGGCCCTGCCGTCCTCGTGAGGTCCGGCCAGGAGGAGGACTGAGGGGCCCTTACCTCCCCCCCTCCGGCCGGAGATAATCCATCATTTTTTTATCCTCGGAAGATGGGAATCAAGCTTTTCTGAAGGGCGACATCGCCCGGAGGCTCTCGGCCACGGAGACGATCGCCTCTCCGACGCGGTCGACCTCCTCGTCGGTGTTCTCCCTCCCCAGGGTGATCCGCAGGGACCCGTGGGCCTCCTGGGGCCGCAGGCCGATGGCGGTGAGGACGTGGCTTGCCACCGTCTTCTTCGAGGAGCAGGCGGAGCCGGTGGAGACGGCGATGCCTTTCGCGTCTAGCCGCAGCAGCAGAGCCTCCCCCTCGATGTAAGAGAAGCCGAGGTTGAGGTTATTTGGGAGCCTCTTAGTCCGAGAGCCGTTGACCCAGGTCTCTTCGACCCGCTCCAGGACGTAGTCAGCAAGCCTGTCCCTCATCCCGCTGATCCTCACCATCTCCCCCTCCAGGTTCCTCCCGGCCAGCTCCGAGGCCGCGGCCAGGCCGACGATCCCGGGGACGTTCTCGGTCCCGGACCTCATCCCCCGCTCGTGGCCGCCGCCGAAGACGATCGGCTCGATCGGCGTTTTTTTCCGGATGTAGAGGGCGCCGACCCCCTTGGGGCCGTGGAGCTTGTGGGATGAGATCGAGAGGAGGTCCACCCCCAGGTCGTCGACCTTCGCCGGGATCTTGCCGACGGTCTGGACGGCGTCGGTGTGAAAGACGATCCCTCGATCGGAAGCCAGCTCCGCCGCCTCGGCGATCGGCTGGATCGTCCCGATCTCGTTATTTGCGTGCATGATGGAGATGAGGATCGTATCCTCCCGGATCGCCGCCTCCAGGGCCTCGACCTCCACCAGACCCTCCCGGTTCACCGGGAGATAAGTCACCTCGAACCCCTCCTCCTCCTCCTCCAGCTTCCTGCAGGGCTCGAGGACTGCGGGGTGCTCGATGGAGGTGGTGATGATGTGTCTTCCTCGGTCGCGGTTCGCCAGGGCGGCGCCCCTTATCGCCAGGTTGTCCGACTCGGTCCCGCCGCTGGTGAAGTAGACCTCTCCCGCCTCGGCTCCGATGAGCCGCGCCACCCGCTCCCGCGCCTCCTCCAGGGCGGCCCGGGCCGCTAGCCCCGGCTGGTGGAGGCTGGAGGCGTTGCCGAAGATCTCGACGAAGGCGGCATTCATCGCTTCGATCACCTCCGGGGCCATTGGGGTGGTGGAGGCGTGGTCCATGTAGATCCTCTTCATGGGAAGATCCTGGGAAGCCCATAGGGTAAATAGGCGGCGAGGGTTCGTGGCGGGAAACCCCATCGCCTTCTTCTTCTTCTTCTTCTTCTTCTTCTTCAGCGGCCTCCTCGTCCTGCGGCCTCGTGATGGTGGAGGTCGGCGCGGGGCGCGGGGGCCGCCGGGCAATAAGCTTTATGTGGGTTTTAAGGGTTCTCGAATACGCTGTGGAGCCATAGGTAGCCTGGCATCCCACAGGACTGGGGGTGCTGCGACCGGCGATCAAATCGCCGGGGTCCCACTATTTTACGACTACCGTATCCTATAAAAATAACCGCCTAAGATCTATTAGATTCACTTTAATGACCTAACCGGTGACAATGACTATCAAGTACGTTTTAGGATTTCTCTCTTTTTATGCTTTTCGTATTCATTTAATTCATTGATACGTCTAATGACTTCAAGATGATGTTTTTTTAGCCTCTCGATTGCATTTATATAAATATCGATGTCAACGCCCTTAGTAAAATCTAAATCTTTAGATGCCCTTATGTCTGAAATTGTATCTGATATTCCTATTATGTCAGGTCTAATATTGGAGAAATAGTCTGGTATTACATTACTAATAGTAGAAGTAGAGTAGGATTCGACATGATTTTCGATGTCAGAGCGAATTTCAACAGAGAGATAATCAAGCGAATCCATGCCAGCACGATAAATATGTTCCATGGCTTTTATGATGTTCTCTTCGCCATACAAATCGTCTACATTATCTTTTAAACCAAATTTTGCAGCAAATAACCTCATCAAATGATCTAAAGCGTTTCTCATTTCTAATAAAGATGGTGCATATGTATGTTTATTATTATATTCTTCAACATCTATAACTAATTTCTCCACCTTTTTATATAATAAGGTCATGTCTTTTATGAGTCTTATTTCGTATTCGTCCAACACAAATGAGGCATTTTCGTTTTGCAGGCCTATAACTGTGAATTTTTCTTTAGTTGAAATGGCTCCCGTATGCTTAAGTTCCGTGATTATTCTTGATAACTCTCGAGCAGTGTCTAATGTTTCTTCGAGGATTACATCAGATGATTTCTTTGGATTTATAGATGTAAAATAATTCTCATGTATGTCTGAAAGACGTGTTTTTAACTCTGGCCAAAATACTTCAAAACTTTTGTTTATCATTTCAAATGGTAGGGAGTTCCCACCCATTGATTTGTTAATTGTATGCAGAAGTTTTTTTGTGCCAGATTCATCTGATTTTACCGCCATAAATTGAGAAAGAGGCCCATTAACATCTGAGGGTTCAAGGTCAAACAAATAGGGGCAAACACTCCCTTTATTAGTAATTTTTGATAGAGCCCCAGCTTCAAAATGAATCCATGGAGATGATGAGTTCTCTGTTGTGAGACAAAAGATTCCAAACTGAACATGTTCCAATTGATCAGCTAAGTCTGAACCCCACCTGGAGCCAGCACCAATATCATGTTCAGACATCCATGGTTCCACTGCTTGTATCACACATGGAAGCCAATTCCGCAAAGCTTCAGCAATATTCTTGCTTTTAGATCCAGACCAACCTAGAAGAATCCTCATTAACAAATTCCTCATTATATGTAACGCGATCTAATCGATTTTGTAGACTATATGTCCTACGAGAGGACAGATTGATATAAGAGGGTTTCGATATCCTAGTGCGAGTTCGCTTAGTTAAACGCCAATTTGGGATTTAAAAATATAAAAAAAATTTATTAAAATAATAAAAAATGCCGCCGCAAGTAACCGTTATTAAAATTAAAATCAATCTGTCGACACACATAACACTTCACGTTGCAGATCAGCTCCTTGCCCCTCCATCATCACCCCTCGTATTAGCCTCCCAACCCCTGGCGACGGAGGAGCGGATGCTTTATCCCTCTGCGCCTCTGCTCACGAAGACCAGCGTTCCGTATCGATTTATCGATTATTCAGCCCCTCACCCCCCTCCTCCTCTCGGCACCAGCCACTTCGGCCCGTCGCCGATCCGATCCTCCCTTCGGGCGAGGCGGAGCCCATCCCGGACAAGCCCCCAGTTTCTCATATCCCGAAACTGGAGGAGCGCCCGCTGTATCTCCTTCTCCCGCCCCCTCGGTACGTGGACGAGCTTTTCTTAGAAGGAATCGAGGCCCGAGTGGTGCATGCAGGTGGAGACGGTTTGGCAGGGCCAGGGTCGCGAAGGGGGATAAGTTCCGGGTCGGACTCCTTGGGCGGTGGGCTTTCATGGGGGGGGTGGGGAGGTCGGTTGTTTGGGGATCGGGGACCATGAGGTGAGGGATATGGCGGCTACGAAGGGCGTCGACGAGAACTTATAAGTAAGCGGCCGGCCGATCTTCGGCCATGTTAGCCTACAACCCGCTGATCATGGCGGGGATCGTCCTCATCACCGTCGGGATCCTCTACACCCTGGTATCGGCCCGGGCGGGGGTCGTCCTGGCAGGGCTGGGGACGGTGGCGGCAGGGGTCTTCCTCTTCACCATCGTCCCAAACCCCCTGAACCCCATCGCCTTCTTCTTCAACGGCCTCCTCGTCCTATGCGGCCTCTGGATGGTGGCCGTCGGCGCTAGAGGCGACGGCGTGGAGCGATAACCTTTATATGGGTGGTATGCGTCCACCAATCCGCAGCGGGGCCATAGGGTAGCCTGGTATCCTACAGGACTGGGGGTCCTGTGACCGGCGTTCAAATCGCCGTGGCCCCACATTTCGCGTTTTCCGTCCCGCGTTTCAGGCCTTCTTCATCTTCATTGGTAACGCTGCCTGAATATCTTTTCGATTCGACCGATCTCCAGCTATTCCAGGGAGTCTGACGGATCTTCCCTCTGTCGAAGGCCCGCCAAGAATGGCCGAGGCCAGGCCTCACGGATCTCTCACCCTTTCACATTCATATTCTTGCCACCCCTTCCCTAATACCCTATTTCATATCAATTTAACCAATAGTGATAAATAGAGCCTATTTATTCTATCTTCGTAGGACTAAATCATAAATCTGGAGGTATAAAAATGAGAGAAATATCCAAAAGAATGAGAAAAATCGCAAAATCGCCGTTTCTCCTTTTATTGGCGATGGCGATCTTCTCCGCGATGGTGCCGGCCTTCGGCTATGAGGTGGTGGTCCCGGGGGACGGGGACGGCGACCTGATCGTCTCGGACGGGGAGCTGGAGGCGGCCCAGGCCGCCCTCGCCGCCGGCGAGATCACCGACGAAGAGCTGGCCAAGATCGAGCACATCCACGAGAACTATCCGAGGACCGTCGTCGACACCGAGGGCCGGGAGGTCGTCTTCTACAAGCCCGTCGAGCGGATCATCACCCGGGAGCCCGACACCTGCCGTATAGTCATAGCCCTGGGAGAAGGCGAGAAGGTCGTCGCCTCGGAGCAGGCGGTGAAGTCCTGCCTCTGCCCCACCACCTTCGAGACCTTCGAAGAGGGTTGCCTTGAATGCTACAGTTCCATCCTCGGCGGAAGGCTCGCAGACCTCCCCGAGACGAGCACCCGCTACGACATCTACTACGAGCTGATCGCCTCCCTCAACCCCGACGTCATCATCACCTCGGGCGCCACCAACGTTCCGGACTTCGAGAGCAAAATCGGCTGTCCCGTGGTGGTCGCCGGAGGGGACGGCTGGAACTACACCCGGGATGACGGCCTCTACGGCATGATCGAGGTGATAGGCGACGTCCTGGAGAGGGAGGACGAGGCGGAGGAGCTGATCGGCTTCGTCGAGGCGAAGATCGAGATGATAAGATCTGTCTCCGACGGCATCCCCGAGGATGAGAAGCCGTTGGTATACTTCGCCCCCCGGGGCGCTAAGCTCGGCTTCTACGACCCCAAGGAGGGCCGGGACTTCACCAGGACCTTCACATCCTATGACCCCCTGGATATCGCCGGCGGGAGGAACGTTGCTGAGGGGGCCGAAGGCTACGAGATCAACGTCGCCGTCGAGCAGATCATCGCCTGGAACCCCGACTACATCTTCGTCGCCTGCAGCACTCCGGAGGACGCCGAGGTGATCGACTGGATCAAGAGCTCACCAGACCTGCAGTCGATAGCCGCGGTCCAGAACGGGAACGTCTACAACTGCTTCTACCCCCACTGCCGGGGAAGGCCCGCCGATAGAAGCCTCCTGAACATGATCTACCTGGCCAAGCACCTCCACCCCGAGAAGTTCCAGGATGTGGACCTGGAGGCTGAGGGGAACGAGATCTTCAAGGCCTTCCTGGGGGTCGACGGCGTCTTCACCGAGTACGCCGACTACCTGGTCTGGCCGAGGGAGGAGCTGAAGACCGAGTAGACCGATCCTGGATGGAGGGTGGGGAAGAGATCGCCCTTCATCCTTTTTATATATTAAAATTAATGGAGGGAAGGCGCTGACCGGATTCATAAACTGGAATGAGCTTCGAAAGGCGATCATCTCCGAGGGGCGAAGGGGAAAGGGGCGCGAAAGCTCCGAAGAGATGTGGGATAAGAGGGCAGAAGAGTTCGACAGGTCTACGAAGGAGAGGAGCCATCGGACGGAGAGGCAGGTGGCAAGCCTCCAGCTCGATCCGGACTGCACCGTCCTGGACGTCGGCGCTGGCACCGGCCGCCTCTCGGTCCCCATCGCCAAGATGGTGAAAAAGGTTACGGCCGTCGATCAATCGAGAGGGATGCTCAATTATCTCGAAGAGAACATGGCCGAGGAGGGGCTCTCCAACTACCGGTGCATCCAGAAGAGGTGGGAGGACGTCCGGCTCGGAGAAGACATCGAGGCTCACGACGTCGTCATAGCATCCCACTCCCTGGGGATGTTCGACCTCCAGGAGGCCCTGACGAAGATGGATGCTGCAGCGAAGAGGCGAGTTTACATCTTCACTGCTGCTGGCAAGTGGTTCTTCGATGACTTCGAGGAGGAGCTCTGGGAGCGGATCTACGATAGGCCGCCGAGGCGAGGGCGAGGCGGAGGCTTTCGGTCAGATTACATGATCCTCTACAACATCCTCCACGACATGGGGATCTACGCCAACGTCGAGATAAGAGACGCAGAGCACGTCCAGCGGTACGAAAGCCTCGATGAGGCGGTCGAGCGGTGGAAGCTGAGTAGGGAGATCCCCGAGGAGAGCGAGCCACTTCTGAGGGAGTACCTCGCCAAAAATCTCGAAAGCGAAAACGGCGGAGGTCTGACATTCAGGCGGAGGACGAAGGGCGCCATGATATGGTGGTCCAAGTCGGAAAGCTCGTGATGCGTTGAAATTTATTGATCTCAAGCGAGACGAAAATCCAGGGGGACAAAAAAAGTGGAATTTGACATCCGGCTCTTGGCAGGATCATTGGCCATAGGCCTGATACTATTTTCATCCATGAAGATCACAAGGCAGTACGAGCGGGCCGTCGTCTTTCGGTTCGGAAAGCTCCTCGGCGAGAAGGGCCCGGGCCTATTTCTTATAATACCGATCGTCGACAGGATCGTCAAGGTGGACCTGAGGGTCCGGGAGCTGGACGTCCCGAGACAGACGGTGATCTCCAGCGACAACGTCAGCGTCGAGGTGGACGCCGTCATCTACTACCAGGTGACGAGCTCGACGAAGGCGATAGTGGAAGTGGAGGACTACGAGGCGGCTACCGCTCTTCTCGCCCAGACGACCCTGAGGGACGTCCTCGGCCAGAACGAGCTCGACACCATCCTCTCCAACCGGGACGAGCTGAACAAAGAAGTCAAGATGATTTTGGACGAGATGACCGACCCCTGGGGGATAAAGGTCGTCACCGCCACCCTGAGGGACGTGGCCCTCCCCGAGAATATGCTCCGAGCGATAGCGAGGCAGGCGGAGGCGGAGCGGGAGAAGAGGGCGAGGATCATCCTCGCCGAGGGGGAGTATCAGGCCTCTCAGAGGATGAACGATGCTGCCACCCTCTACGAGGAGAAGCCCTCCGCCATGAAGCTGAGGGAGTTTCAGACCCTCACCGAGATCGCGAAGGAGAAGAACCTGATCGTGGTATCGACCGGCTCCGACGCCCCCAGGTCTTCGGCCGGAGAGATCTCTGCTACCGTGGGCCTCGCAAAGGCCGTCGCCGATAGGTGATGCAGGGGGCGGATATGGCGAAGACGGTGAGGCGGATCACAAGTCGATCCGGTAAGAGAAGCAAGATGCAGGAGGCCCACGACTCCTTCGTATTCGCTAGATACTTCTTCATGGTGGCGATCATCGCCTCCATCGTCCTCCTGACGGGCGTGATCATAACCCTCGGGCCCCTGGACATCACCGTAGCCGACGCATACCGCGCCCTCATCTCCAAGTTCTATCCAGACTACTTCAACGTGGACCCGCTGACCTCGCGGGTCGTCTGGAACATAAGGTTTCCGAGGATCGTCGGCGGGATCCTCGCCGGGTTCGGCCTCGGGGTATGCGGATGCGTCATGCAGGCGGTCCTCAAAAACCCCCTCGCCAGCCCCTTCACCCTGGGAATATCCTCGGGGGCCCAGTTCGGCATATCCATCGCCGCCGTCCTGGGGGTCTCTGTCGTCGGCGGACCTTACCTCCTCATAGGAAACGCCTTCCTCTTCGCCCTCCTATGCTCCGGCTTCATCATAGGGCTGGCGGCCGTCAAGGGGGCGACCTCTGAGACCCTCATCCTCGCGGGGATCGCCGTCAACTACTTCTTCTCCGCCATGAGCCAGCTCTTCAAGTACTTCGCAAATGACGAGCAGCTCCGGCTGATGACCTCCTGGGGGATGGGGGACCTCGCCGCCTTCTCCTGGAGCAAGATCTCAATCCTCCTCGGGGTCTTTGCGATCTGCATCCCCCTTCTGATGCTGAAGGCCTGGGATCTGAACATCATGACCTCGGGGGACGAGACCGCCAAGAGCATCGGCGTCAACGCCGAGCGGGTCAGGGTTTACATAATGCTGATATCGAGCCTGGTGGTGGCGACGGTCGTCTGCTTCACCGGGACGATCGGCTTCATAGGGCTGGTGGCACCCCACATGGCCCGGCTGATCCTAGGCGGAGATCATCGGTTCTTGATCCCCGCCTCGGGGATCCTGGGGGCCTCGGTCCTCATCGCCGCCGACGGCGTCGCTATGAACCTCATCGCCCCGACGGTTATACCGACGGGGATCATGACATCGGTGATAGGAGTTCCGTTCTTCATGTATCTTATGTTGAAAGGGAGAAGGAGGGAGTTTTGGACATGATGATCCAGCTTCAGGCAAAGGGTATAGTATTTGGTTACAACAGCTCCCCGATCCTCAAAGACGTCAGCTTTGAGATCGGGCCGTCGAGGCTTGTGACGATAGTCGGCCCAAACGGCTCCGGAAAGTCGACCCTCATCAAGTGCATCGACCGGATCATCGCCCCGGAGAGGGGGAGCATCCTCATCGATAGAAAGGAGGTGACGAAGATGGATCGGATGGAGATCGCCAAAAACCTCTCCTACGTCCCCCAGAGCTCGGCCCGGACCTTCTCGTCGAACGTCTTCGACACCGTCCTGATGGGCAGAAGGCCCCACATCGGCTGGCTTTCCAGCTCCGACGACGAGGAGAGGGTCTGGGAGGTCTTGAGGCTCCTCGGGATCGAGGAGCTCGCCATGAGCGGCTTCGCCGAGCTGAGCGGCGGCCAGCAGCAGAAGGTCCTGATCGCAAGAGCCCTGGTCCAGGAGACGAAGGTGATGCTCCTCGACGAGCCGACGAGCAACCTGGACATCTGGCACCAGCTCGACGTCATGAACATAGTGAGCGACCTCGTGAAGAAGAGGCGGATGACCGTCCTGATGGCCCTCCACGACCTCAACCTCGCCTCGAGGTACTCCGACGGGATCATCATGATGAAGAGGGGAAGGATCATGGCTGCGGGAGACCCCGCCACCGTCCTCACCCCCGAGAACATCGAGGCGATCTACAACGTCGAGGTGGCGGTCCGGTCCCAGTCGGAGGAGCCCTTCATCGTCCCCATAAAGCAGATCAAGCCGAACGGCCCGCGGCCGCACCCTGGGGGGAGGTTCTTTACGTCCGGGAAGAGGAGGTCCAGACTTCCCCGCACCCTCGCCGAGATGAAGGAGATCAGGCTGTCGTGATCCCGCCTCTTTATGCGGAGATCTTCTGGAGGCGGGATCATCGGAGAGGCGGCTATTGAGACCTGCAAGCTGACCAAGACCTTCGCCTCGCCTAGGGGCCTTCCCGACCTCCTCCGCCGGCGGCCCTCCGCCGGCGGGGTCACCCCCGTCGACGGGGTCGACCTATTGATCAGGAAGGGAGAGGTCTTCGGGATCCTCGGCCCCAACGGGGCGGGGAAGACGACCCTGATCAAGATCCTCTGCACCCTGATCCTCCCGACGGCTGGCAGAGCCAAAGTCAACGGATACGACGTCGAGAGGGAGAGCGGGCGGGTCCGGGAGTCGATTGGCCTGGTCACCACCGACGAACGGTCCTTCTACTGGCGTCTTACGGGGAGGGAGAACCTGGAGTTCTTCGCCTCCCTTCACAACTTCTACTCCGACGAGGCGAGAGATGTGGTCGATGACCTCCTGGGGGTCGTGGATCTGAAGTATGCCGCTGACGAGCGATTTCTCACCTACTCCGCGGGGATGAAGCAGAGGATGGCCATCGCCCGGGGGCTCCTCAACGATCCCGCCGTCCTCTTCATGGACGAGCCGACCAGAAGCCTCGATCCAGGAGCCGCCCAGGGGCTCCGGGATTTCATCAAGGGAGAGATCGTGAGGGAGCGGGGAAAGACGATCTTCATCTCGACCCACAACCTCGAGGAGGCAGAGGAGCTCTGCGATCGGATGGCCATCTTCGACGACGGCAGGATCAAGGTCATAGGAAGCCCCGCCGACTTGAAGGCGAGCCTGGGCGACGGATCGAAGCTCTCCGACGTCTTCCTGCACTACACCGGAAAGAAGTTTGAGGAGCGGGGCGGAGCCGGCGGTGCGGCTCCGGGATTCCGCCAGGACCGGCGGGGCTTTCCCCACCGGGTCGGCGGCCTCGGCCGGAGGAGGGGCGGGGTATGAAGGTGGGTAGTATGTTCGCGACCTATCGGAAGGCCCTCTCCTTCGTAAAGAGGAGCTACATCCTCCAGATGAGCTACAAGTTCGAGTTCTTCCTCCGGCTCTTCTTCATGTTCTTCAACATCCTCACCTACTACTTCGTCGCCAAGCTGATCGGGACCGCCGGGATGAAGTACCTCGAGCCCTACGGCGGCGACTACTTCTCCTTCGTCCTAATCGGGATCGCCTTCTCCGGGTACCTGATGGTATCGCTGCGGGGCTTCTCCGAGAGCGTCCGGGACGAGCAGATGATGGGGACCCTGGAGGCTATGCTCGTCACCCCCACCGACGCCTCGGCGATCATCACCCTCTCGACCCTCTGGAGCTTCATCTTCGCCTCCTTCCGGGTCCTCCTCTACCTCGTCATCGGGGTCCTCCTGGGGGTCAGCCTCGCCGGCGCCAACGTCCTTGCGGCGCTGATCATCCTCGGCCTCACGATAGTGTGCTTTTCCAGCATCGGGATCCTCTCGGCGAGCTTCATCATGATCTTCAAGAGGGGCGACCCCATCAACATGCTCTTCATGAGCACGTCGGAGCTATTCGGGGGCGTCTTCTTCCCCATCTCGGTCCTCCCCAGCTGGCTCCAGACCGTCTCCCACCTCCTCCCGATGACCTACTCCCTCAACGGGATGAGGCACGCCCTCCTCCAGGGCTATTCGCTTCGAGACTTGGCGCCGGAGATAGGAGCCCTCGTCCTCTTCTCGGCGGTCCTGGTGCCGGCGAGCCTCCTCGCCTTTCGGTACGCGGTCCGGAAGGCGAAGATGGAGGGGACGCTGGTGCATTACTGAGTTGAATGCTTTGTTTTATCTTTTTTTGTAATTTCCGGCTGTCCACTTCGACTTTATTCAGTTATTCAGTTACCATCATTTTTTTTATCGGCTTAGCACGTTTTCTCGATTTTAACTGACCGATCAGCCATTTAATGACTCCAGAGCTAATCAGTATGCCTATGATCCACTGCCAATAGGTATCAATAAAATATTTTGTCTTATCAATATAGCTCATCTCTTCGATTCTTATCTGAACTGGCCAACGGGTCATATTCAAATATTGATGGCGATCTACTACTACATCTACAGAAAGTATCAGTGTACCGTTGCCCTCTTTTAGAGGAGTCACATACCATAGCCAGACCGCTGGATCTTCCCCCAATATTTGAATATCGGGTCTATCACGTCTAATATCAAAATATTCTTTTTCGCCGCAGAGAGTAACGCTATATGACATATCAACGGTAACATTAATCTCTCTATATTTTTGTTCTCCTTTTCCTAAGAGATTCTCGATCAAAAGTGTTGTATTTTCTTTGGCAATTCGTGCATCAATCCAATAACCGATACCGACCCACATCTCGGCAGGTGGATTGAACATGAGACATCCTGAGGCTTCCTCAGCCAACTTATCCAAATCCCTCGGTTTGATCTGAGCTGGTTCTTTGCTTATCGTCGTTTCTGGATAGGGATGCCTGCTCGAACCTCCTTTTTTTGTTGTCGCTCTCTCTTTGTGATCGTCATCGGTGGGCGGAGGTTTTGTCGCATGTGTATTGTCATGGGAGGGTTCGGGTGGGAGATCCGTTCTGAGGTGGCCAAATGTATTATTTTCAAAGTGATTATCTTTAGGCCCCTGGAAATCCTCCTCGCCGTTAGAGTTGGCGTTATTGCCCGTTATGTTGTTACCGCCGGAAGAGACCAGAAGGATGCCATACGCCTTGTTATGGTTGACGCTGTTGTTTTTAATCAAGTTCGAGTTGGAATGCTCAAGGAAGATCCCAAAGAGGTTATCGTTGATCGTGCTGTTCTCTATCCTAGAGTTGGTGGTGTTAGAAAGGCAAACGCCGTGGATGTTGTTTACGAGGACTAAGTCCTTTACGGTGACGTTATTGCAATCAATGCACCAAACTGTACCAGCATTAGAATGAGAATCTATGATCTCATCACGAGAGCCCACGAGGTAGTAGATTGCTTTTCCGTCTACCAGGTTTGTGCCATCGATGTCATTTTTTAAACGTGAGATATTCTGGCCCACAGAGCCAAAGTTGTATCGGTTACCTAACATAATATTATTTCTCATTGTGTTGTTGCTGGAATTTAAGAGGATGGTGCCATTCTCGTCGTTGCTACTGATGTTGTTCTCTACGATGAGATTATTGCTGGAATTGGTGAGGCAGATTCCGCACGCAAGGTTGAAGCTGGCGTTATTCATCACGACGGCATTGTTGCTGGAATTTTGGATATAAACCCCGTAGAGATTGTCGGTGAGGCTATTGTTCATTATTCTTGATCCTTTTGTTTCATAAAAGTAAATTCCGTGGCTATTTTTTTTGAGATTTAGATCGCTTACGGTGACGTTATTGCAGTCGATACAGTAAACTGCACCGGCATTAGAATAAGAATCTATTATCTCATCAACAGCTCCCACGAGATAGTATATCGGTTTTCCGTCTACGAGGTTGCTGGTATCGATATCGTTCCTGAAATGCGAGCTATTCAGACCCTCTAATCCAAAGTTGTACCCGTTGCCCAAAATCTGATTATATCTCATAGTATTGTTGCTGGAATTTAAGAGACGTATTCCATACTCGATATTGTCGGTGAAGTTATTGCTCATAACAGTGTTGTTGCTGGAATCTTTAAGATAGATGCCGCATTGATTGTTGATGGCAGTGTTATCCTCGATTACGTTGTTGTTTGATAGTGCTTTGATACCCGCAAAAAACATTCCTATTGCCCCTCGTGGAGGTTTTGAATTTATTATTTTAAATCCTTTAAGGTTTATCCCGTCTGCTGAAAGATTTATTGCAGCACCCCTGTTGTCAGCATCCACAACCGGCCTCCCTTCGCCCGTATCCACACCTTGCAATGTGATTCGCTTTTTTATAACGATGTTCTCCCTGTAAGTGCCGCTTTGGACCTCGATTATGTCCCCCGGATCTGCCGCATCGATGGCCTCAACGATGCTGGTGTAGTTACAGCCACTTGTACAGACAGCGATTACGTCGGCATGGGCTGGTCCCAAGACCAATAGGCCAATCAGAGTTATCGCCGCCAATTCGGGAATCAGGCTCTTGAAAGTAACCGTCAATGAGATCACCCCGTCATCGATACTAACATAATGTTTTATGGCATAAAAACTTTTGGAAAACGAGGAAATATCCCAGTTTAACTTTGTCCTCACTTCTTAGCTCAGAGGATCGTCTTCACACCAAAGTCCACCAAAACTTTGGACGAATGACAAGCTCATCACTTTGCTCAGGCTCGCGAAAAGTCCGATAGATCGCAGGTCTTGCGGTAGGGCTCGCCTGGAAAGTATTGATCCCACTCTTCTTGCGTTAGGTTGCGGTCCAGACGGGAGCAGGCCTCGCAGATCAGATCTTCTGGTTGCAAGTGCCAGATTCGGGCAGTGCAGTCATTGCTTGCTGTTGCTAATATAGAGCCGTCAGGGCTGAAGTCGATGGCATACACCGAATCATCATGTTCGAGCCGCGCAAGCTCGGTGCCGGTAGCTGCATCCCAGAGCCGCACAATCTTGTCAGAGCTAACCGTTGCCAGCGTGGTTCCATCGGGATTGAACTCGACTTGATCCACCAACCGGTCATCGTGTTCGAGCTTTGCAATCTCTGTGCCTGTCGATACGTCCCAGATTCGGGCCATGGCGTCACTGCTTGCCGTTGCAATGGTGGCGCCGTCTGGGTTGAAGGCGACCGCATATACAGAACCATCATGTTCAAACCTTGCAAGCTCTTTGCCAGTCGATATGTTCCAGAGCCGTGCTGTTTCGTCAGAGCTTGCAGTTGCGAGCGTTGCGCCGTCAGGGCTGAATGCAACCTGATTTACTTCGCCGAGCAAGCCATCATGTTCAAACCTTGCAAGCTCTCTGCCAGTAGATGTGCCCCAGATTCGAGCCGTGCCATCACTGCTTGCCGTTGCCAGTGTGGTGCCGTCAGGGCTGAACACGATTTGATTCATAGTGCCATTGTATATCGTCGTCTCTAAAATGGTGACGATAACCTTATTCGTGGAGCCATAATGTTCTAGCTTTACAAGCTCGATGCCTGTCGACACGTTCCAGATTCGAACCGGGCCATCAAAGCTTGCCGTTGCCAGTTTGGATCCGTCAGGGCTGAACACAACCTGATTCACCCACCAGAACTCGTGCTCGAGCTTTGCGAGCTTTTTGCCAGTCAATGCATCCCATATTCGGGCTGTGCCATCGAGGCTTGCCGTTGCGATGGTGGTGCTGTCGGGGCTGAACGCGACGTTAAGCACCCCATCAGAGTGTTCAAGCCTTGCAACTTCTTTGCCGGTTGCTGCGTCCCAGATTCGGGCAGTGTAGTCATAGCTTGCCGTTGCCAGTTTGGCACCGTCGGGACTGAACTCGACATACTTCACCGAGCTGAATCCGACATCTGGCACTGATTTGCTGTGCTCAAGCCTTGCAGGCTCTTCGTCGGTCGCTGCGTCCCAGATTCGGACCATGCCGTCACCGCTTACAGTTATAATTTTTTCACCATCTGGACTGAAGGCAATCTGATTAACCGATTCGTCATGCTCGAGCCGCAGAAGCTCTTTGTAGGTCAGTGCGTCCCAGATTTGAGCAGTGTAATCACCGCTTACCGTTGCAAGTTTTTCTCCGTCCGGGCTGAACTTTACATAGTCTACCGATTCATCGAGCTCAATCCGTGCAAGCTCTAATCCGGTCGTTGTGTGCCAGATTCGGGCCGTATCGTCAATGCTTGCTGTTGCCAGTTTCGAGCCGTCAGGGCTGAACTCGACATACAGCACCGTGCCAAGGTGGCGTCGGAGCCTTGCAAGCTCTTTGCCGGTCGCCGCGTCCCAGATTCGGAGCTCGGTGCCACCACCAATGCCTGTCGTTGCCAGTTTGGTACCATCTGGGCTGAAGGCTACGCGGCACAGCCAATTGTGTTCTAACCTTGCAAGCTCTTTGACGGTTGTTGTGTCCCAGATCCGGGCCGTGCCGTCTCCGCTTACCGTTGCCAGTTTGGAGCCGTCGGGACTGAACTCGACATAGTCCACCGAGCCCTCGTGCACGAGTCTTCCAAGCTCTTCACCGGTCGTTGCGCCCCAGATTCGAGCCGTATCGTCAAAGCTTGCCGTTGCAAGGGTGGCGCCATTGGGGCTGAAGGCGACATGACGGACTGATTCGTTGTGCTCGAGCCTTGCAAGTTCTTTGCCGGTCGCTGTATCCCAGATCCGTGCTGTCTTGTCGAAGCTAGCTGTTGCCAGTTTGGTGCCGTCGGGGCTGAAGGCGACATGACGCACCCGGTCATCATGTTCAAATATTGCTAGCTCGTTGCCGGTTGCTGCATCCCAGATCCGAGACGTGTTATCATCGCTTGCTGTTGCAATTTTTGTGCCGTCGGGGCTGAACGCGACATACCACACCGAGCTGTTATGATGCATGGTAGCGATTGTTGTTGGCAACAAATCCAATCCACGACGGAGAGCCAGATCTCCCTCTAATCGCGGATATCGCCGCATCGACTCCACGGCGAGGAGAACGCTTGTGCTCAGATGCCGATCTCTTATCTTTTCTGACTTTGTTGCCAGATCAAGGGCGATGTTCTTCTGGCGCTCTTTATCCATATCTGCCCAGATTGTGTCACTTATGACCATCAACCCCTGAACGCGATCGATGACCAGCGTTCCTCGACCTGGTACGTCCCCTTCACTGGGGTCATTTGAAATAATCAACTTCACCTCGGAGATGTTATTCGGATCCTCCAGCCCATTTCTATAATATTCGCACGTATCGTTGGGCTCTAAGCAGTCAAATTGTGACCAGAGCACCTCATGAGAAGTCCACTTATCATCCGTATCCGTTTCACCGATCCACGAAGCTACAAAGGTCGTGCCATCAACATACATCATTCTCAGCTCAATTGTATTTGGCTCACCATCTCCCTTAAACGAGAATTTTATTCCTCTTATATCTGACAGATCCTTCGGGCCGATCTCCTTGGAGATCACCGCCCACCCGCTTTCGTTCAAATCGTAGGAGATCTCAAGAGCGTTCACCTTTATTCCTCGTGCAGATCTGACTTCAACGGGCGAGATCTCAATCGAGGACGCAGAACTACTCTTTTGGCTCCACCCTTCTTCACTATTCATCGGGTCAATCAGGGGAATAATTCTCGGAGACCTTTTAACGTCAGGTTCAAAAACGATAGCTGTTCGTACGATCTCATCTTCCTCCAAATAAGGTCCATAAGATTCTCCAGGATGATTTCTGGACCGATACCGGCAATCAAGTTTGAGCCAGACTTCACCGGTGGTTATATCATAGTTGATCTCATCTACATCATAATAATCTTTAAGCCAATCGATCAATTTCGTTACGGAAATGTCATTTTCCTTGCCTAGATATACTTCTGCATATGCATGCCCTCCCAGAAGTACCTCATTTTCATCAGAGATGTATGCAAAAGTAACTCTAGCAGACCCTCCGATTGATTCTATAAGTGATGCCATCAAAATTGCAAAATCCTCGCAATCACCTACCACCAAAACGTTCCTCTCCATCGCAAGCAAGAGAGTTTCGTTGGCGTAATTAATGCGATCAACTACATTTATGTCGTGGTCGTAATCCCAACCACCGCCTGCCAATCGATCATATATCTCGCAGACTTGATTGATGTTATAGATGCCAGGATATTCTTTTGCGAGTTCCATCGCTCCATCTCTGATATATGTATGGTTACAGTCCATTTTCTCTGCAATCTCTTCTTTTATATCTTTTGCACTTGGGAGCGTTCCTTGAGACAGACTTGAATCTGATAAACTAATGACAGCTATGCAGATAATAATGAAGCTTGGAATATGATGATTTTTGAGATACATGTAACGTCTTTTCTGACTAATCATATATGAGTTTTTTTGTTCTATTCGCGGGGCTTAATTAATTTATATTTAAATTAAACTATTGATTGTTCTTGGCAGCAGATCCAATCCACGACGTAAGGCTACGTCCCTCTCCAAGCACGTTTATTGCGCCGCACCAATTATAAAAAATTATTAATTAGTCAATACTAACGCTCACGATATTGCTCATGGCGATCTCATCATATCCCCCAGAAGGCCAGTTTGGGAAGAGGCGGAAGTGATAAAAACCCTCACTCGGAGGCGCAGTAAATGTGAGCTTACCGTCTGTTGCTCCGTTGAGATAATAAAATTCGCCGAAATTTTCGCTCTTCTCGTCGGTAGGATAAATAGAGATCCAATCTCCATCGTTACCAGGGGCATTTGAAAAACTTAGAGTTATGTTCTCACCAGGTTTAACAACTATAGGTGTAGCTTCAAGAACGTGGACTGTAACATTTGGAACGGTAAAGTTGTACTCTGGTTTACATACATCCTGGCAAGCCGAATTATACAGATCGTCACCCATGTAACGCATCCACTCAGCTGGCGTGAGGTTCCTGTTTAAGCGTGCGCAAGCCTCGCTGATAATGTCTTCCGTATGGCGGGGCCAAATCTTAAGCCCTCCATCATAATCCAAAGTGGCCAGATATCTACCATCTGAGCTAAATTCTGTACCTCTTAGTGTCGTTCCGTGCCTCAAGGTTGCAACTTCCTGGCCATTTGTAACATCCCAAATCCTTGCGCAGTTATCTTGACTTGTTGTTGCCAAGTATTTGCCATCAGGGCTGAGGGCAACTGTCATAATATATGCCTTATGGGTCATTTTTGCTACTTCTCGGCCACCGTCTACCTCTGAAACTATTGCATCGGTAAAACTTGAAGCTGCGAGGTATTTGCCGTCACGGCTGAAAGCCAAACTAACTACATAACCTTCGGTAGGTATCCACACCATCTCTCGATTTGTAGCTACCTCACGTACTTCAACCCAATAACTTTCCCACTCCAGCGCGGATAAATTCAAATTATTCAAATCGTATTCATTGTAATAAACTGTGGCTAGATATCTCCCATCTGAACTTAAGGCGACATCTCCAGTAGCATTTTGATTTATACTTGCGAGTTGATCGCCTGTCTTAACCTCCCACATGTTTGCGGTCCCATCCCGATCTGCCGTGGTCAGCCTTGTCCCATCTGGATTGAAACTGATAGCTACCACACTTTTTTCGTGTGATATCTTGGATACCTCTTTTCCTGTATCTGCCTCCAGTACTCTTGTGACGTTACCACCGCTTGCTGTTGCCAGAGTGACTCCATCAGGACAGAAAGCGACCTTAAAAACAGATTCATCATGCTCGAGCCTCGCAATCTCTTTCCCATTTGATGCGTTCCAGATCCGAGCAGTGAAGTCATCGCTTGCCGTTGCCAGGGTGGCACCGTCGCAGCTGAATGCAACATCATTAACCGAGCCACCGTTCTCGAGCCTAGCAATCTCGGTCCCCGTCGAGACGTTCCAGATTCTACCCGTCTTATCATTGCTTGCCGTTGCCAGAATGGCGCCATCGTGGCTGAATGAAAAATCATTAACTAAGTCACTGTGCTTGAGTCTGGCAATCTCTTCAGCCGTTGATACGTCCCAGAGGTAAACCGTGGCATTACTTGTCGTTGCGAGAGTGGCACCGCAGGGGCTAAAAATGAATTGATTAACCCGGTCAGAGTGTTCGAGCCTGGCAAGCTCTTCACCGGTTGATGCGTCTTCGAAGCGAACCGTGGCATTGCTTGCTGTTGCCAGAATGGCACCGCAGGGGCTAAAGATGACCTGGTTAACCCGATCAGGGTGTTCGAGCCTGGCAATTTCTTCACCAGTCGACGCATCCCAGATTCGTGCAATGTTGTCATCGCTTCTAGTTGCCAAGAAAGCGCCGTCAGGACTGAACTCGACATCCAACACTGAGCCTTGCCAGCATTCGTGTTCGAGCTTGGCAATTTCTTCACCAGTCGACGCATCCCAGATTCTAGCTGTATAATCGTTGCTTGCCGTTGCCAGTTTGGTGCTGTCAGGGCTGAATGCGATCTGATTAACCCAGCCACCGTGCTTGAGTTTGGCACGCACCTCACCGGTCAAGGTGTCCCAGATTCGGACTGTATAATCATAGCTTGCCGTTGCTAGTTTAGTGTCATCTGGGCTGAATACCATCTGATTCACAACGTCATCGTGTTCAAGCTTGGCAATCTCTTCACCGGTCGATGCATTCCAGATTCTAGCTGTTTTATCGTCGCTACTCGTTGCGAGAGTTTTGCCATCGAGGCTGAAAGTAAAATCAGATACTAGCCACCATTCGTGTTCGAGTTTGGCAATCTCTTCTCCTGTAGAAGCGTTCCAGATACAAACCGCGCGGTCAGAGTTTGCAGTGGCAAGATATTTGTCATCATGGCTGAAGACTAGATTCATTAAATAGCCCACATAATTCGTTCGTGCAACTTCTTGACCCGCATCTATATCGTAAATGATCAATTTTTTATCCAAATAGGCTACAGCAAGATATTTACCTCCAGGACTGAAGACCAAACCATCCACGACACTGATATCGTATGCATACATGATTTCCTCTGCTCTGCAACTGTTTTCCAAGTCCCAAACTTGTACCAACGGCCCACCTGCTGTTGCCAGATATCTACCATCTCCACCGAAGTCCGCCCATGTTACCCAACCAAATTTTTCCTTCATGCTGGTTAAACCGCCCCAACCAGTCGTCTCCCAGATCCGAGCTGTATCGTCATCGCTTGCTGTGATTATGTAATCACCATCGGAACTGAAGTCCAGAGAACTTATTCTGTTTTCGTGAACTATGCGTGCGACTTCTTGTCCATCGCTTAGCTCCCAAATGCGTGCAGTATTATCGTCACTTGCCGTCGCCAGGCACCTTCCATCTGGACTAAATTTAACGGCATTTACGAAATTTTCGTGAGTTATCGTCTTGAAATTGTTCCTATCATTTGTTAAGTCCCATACTTGTACGGCAAATTCACTTGCTGTAGCTAGATACCGGCCGTCAGGACTGAAGGCAACATCGCTGACAGATGAATCGTGATTAACTCTGGCAACTTCTTCGCCAGTTTCGATATCCCATAATCTTGCAGTCTTGTCATGCCCTGCTGAAGCGAGATATTTGCCGTCTGGGCTGAAGTCGATAGAACTCACCTCATCTTCGTGTACCATAGTGACGATGTTTTTGCCGGTCTTCGCGTTCCAGATTCCAAGAAGACCCTCAAAACCTGTCATTAGCAATACTTTTTCAGCTGTTGCAATATATTTACCATCTGGACTGAAAACAAGGGCCTTAACTTCGGAGCTGAATGCGACATGCTCCTCCCCGTATCTGCTGAGATTTATTTCCATCGATTCTTCACCGGTTAAGACGTCTCTCACATGCACATTGGGACCCAAACCTCCGGTTACAAAATGCTTCCCGTCAGGGCTGAAGGCGATAGTTTCTATGAAGGTGTCATTTATATGATATATCTCTCCACCATTAGCAATATGCCACAATCGAGCAGTTCCTTTGAGATCTACTGTGGCCGCATATATGCCGTCCAGACTGAAGGCAACCTCTTCTACGTCATTATCATGAGTTAAACAGGATACTGGATAGGGCAGCAAGGCCAGTTCATCATATATAGTCCGCATATTGCCCCAGTAGGGATAAAGCCTTAACGACTCTATGGTAAGTAAAACGCTGAGCGGTAACAAATCGCCATGTTGATTCAGAATCGATTCTGCGTGTTGGTTCAAATTCTGGGCTACGGCCCTCTGGCGATCTTTCTCGATCTCTACCCAGATCGTGTCACTTATGACCATCAATCCTTGAACACGATCAATGATCAGTGTTCCCCGACCTGCTAAGTCCCCTTCATCGGGGTTATTTGAAATGATAAACTTCATCTCGGAGATGTTATTCGGATCATACAACCCATTTTTATAATATTCGCATTTACCTTTGGGCTCTAAGCAGTAAAATTGTCTATAAAGAGAATTTGGTGACGACCAGAGCACATCTTGAGACATCCAATCATTATCTGTATCTGTTGCGCTGATCCAAGAAGTTCCAAATGTTGTGCCATCAGCGTAGACCATTCTTAGCTCTATTGTATTAGGCGCTCCGTCACCTTTATACGAAAGTCTTAATCCCCTCAAATCAGATAGGTCCTTTGGGCCGATCTTCTTGGTGATTTCCACCTGGCCCCTTTCGCTTAAATTGTACGAAATCTCCAGAGCGCTCTGCTCTATTCCCCGTGCCGATCTGACTTCTACGGGAGAGATCTCAATTGAGGATCCAGTGCTACTATCTTGTCTCCACCCTTCTTCACTATTCATCGAATCGATTAATGGAATAATTCTCGGAGACCTTTTAATATCCGGTTCAAAAACAATTTCTCTTCGTACGATCTCATCCCCCTCTAAATAAGGTCCATAAGGTTCTCCAGGATGGTTTCTTGATGTATATCGGCAATCTAAGTTGAGCCACACTTCACCGTTGGTTATATTACAATTGATCTCATCTACATTGTAATAATTTTTAAGCCAATTGATCAATTCAGTCACGTACGGGTCTACTTCTTCGCCCAAATAGACTTCTACATATGCATGTCCCCCCTGAAGTACATCATTTCCATCAAGGACATACGCGAAAGTAACTCTGGCAGATCCCTCTATCGATTCTATAAGCGACGCCATCAAAATCGCAAAATCCTCGCAATCACCTACCACTACGACGTCCCTTTCCATTGCAAGCAGTAGGGTTTCATTGGCATAATTAATGCGATCAATTACATTGACGTCATAGTCGTAATCCCAACCACCGCCTGCCAACCGGTCATATATCTCACAGACCTGGTTGATGTTGTATATACCAGGATATTGTTCTGAGAGTTTATTCGCACCATCTTTGATAGCTGTATGATTACGATCCATTTTCTCGGCAACTTCGTCATTGATCTTGATTAAATCAGGAGTCTCACCTTGAGATCGGCCCGAATCCGACAAACTAACAATAACTACGCAGATAATAACGAGACTAAGAACACAGCGATATTTGGAATACATGTGAAGCTTTTTGTATCTTAATCATATATCAATTTTTCTTATTTTGATGCAATATGATATAATTTATTTAAATAAAATTCTAGATGATTTGCTGTGGTTGGATGCATCTCCGTTTACCGACAATTTCGTTAGTTTTCAATTACATCTTCGGACTGCATCGCTTCTTCTGTAGCACTACTTTTTCGGTAACCTCCAACGATTCCAGCGGATTTATGTCTCAGCTGATGTCTACTTCTCCCACCATATCTTCACCCTGATCGACGACGCGGGCAGGCTTAACCCGCCATTCTCCTCTACGAGAACCCGGCCCAGATGCTCCCGAACGATCGCCTCCTGCTCGGGGGTCGTTATGGCGTACTGGCTTCGGAAGTGGGCCATCGCCTCCTCCATGCTGGCGAACCGCTGGCTGTGCCGCAGCCGGAAGGTCCGGACGGAGGGGTAGATCCCCATCGAATAGAGGACGTTGTAGAGGACGTCGCTCTTGGGGCCGGGTTGGTACTCCCGGCCGTGGAGCCTCGGCCAGAGGTCGCGGCAGTCCCGGTCCCAGTGGGTCTCCCCGGCGAAGTGGTAGAGGTAGATGTGCCCGCCTTTTGCGGCGGAGGCGATCATCTTCTCGATCGCCCCCCGGATGTCGGCCATCCCCAGGGAGAAGGAGGCGATCACCACGTCGTAGGGCGGGTCCAGGTCCTCGGCGACGGAGACGTCCTCCCACCGCTTCTGGACTATCTCGATGTTTGAAACTTGCTCCTCGGCCATCTTCTCTTGGAGGACCAAGACCATTCCTTTCGCGGGCTCGACGGCGGTAACGCTGGCGACTCTTCGGGCGAAGGGGATGGCGAGGGTTCCGGGGCCGGCCCCGATGTCCAGGACCCTGGAGTCGGGGGTGATCTCCGTCCCCGCGATCGTCTCCTCGACGCGGTGGCTGTTCTCTTTTGACATATTCCAGAACTTGAGGGCGCTCTCCCTCTTCTCCCAGATCCGGGCGCAGTCCCGGGCGGTGCTCGCCTCCCGGCTTCGCCGCATCTGGTCATTCCATACCTCGTTCCAGTCGATCTCGGTCATCGGGTTCATGGTCAATTACACCTCAGAGGCCCCCGCCACGGAAATAGCAGATAAGCGATCAACCAGCAGATGGGCGAGCCGTCGCCAGGTCGGGGTGGGTGGGTGGGGGTCGGGGGCGATTGGCGGATTGTGGACGGTTCCATCTCCGGCTTTAAGTCCGATTTCACCTCCGGGTTTAAGAGGTTTACTGTTATTAGTATGACTAAAAGGTCTTATGACACCATAGGAGCCCCATCAGAGCTGTTATTGGGCAAATAATTTCAGTATTCGCCTTGATTTGATCCTGATATATCTAATGAGCAACACAATTTGATATTTAAATCTGTGAAAATTGACATTTAGATACTATAACGGACATTTCTAAAACGAATAAGTTCATAAATAAGCCGAATAGATCCCATCTACATAACATCAGATTCGACTGTTCAGGAAGAGGTGTTTCAAAGTGCTAAAACCGTGGATCTTCATCTCTGGGCTCGCCCTCGCCCTCCTGGCGCTCTTGGCGATCAGCCCCGCCGGAGTCGCCGGATACGAGGTGGCCGAGTACACCATCGCCGATGCGACGGGGGACTGGGGCTTTCCCTCCCCCTACGCCCACTACTCCCGGGGGCCGGGATACGTCAGGATGAGCTTCATCTTCGACACCCTGGTCTGGAAGGACGATGAGGGGTATCTTCCGGCCCTCGCTGAGGGCTGGGAGTACCTCGAGGCGGAGAACGCCTACTCCTTCGAGCTTCAGGAGGGCGTCACCTGGCATGACGGCGAACCGTTCACCGCTGAAGACGTCGTCTTCACCGTCGAGTACATCCAGGACCACCCCTACCAGTGGGTCGACTCCAGCATCATCGAGTCGGCGGAGGCGGCCGGCGATTACACCGTTAAGCTCTACTTGACCGAGCCTTACGCCCCCTTCATGGACCTCGTCGCCTGCACCCTCCCCATCCTCCCCCGGCACATCTGGGAGGGGGTCTCCGACCCCGAGGGCGCGAGGGACGATGAGGCCCTGGTGGGGACCGGCCCCTTCAGGCTCGCTGACTACAATAAGGCCCACGGGACCTACCTCTACGAGGCTTACGACGGCTATTATATGGGCGCCCCGAAGGTCGGGCGGATCGTCTTCGTCAAGATCTCCGACCAGACCGCCCCCGCCGCCCTGAGGCAGGGGTCCGCCGCCGCCGCCTCCGTCCCGCCGGAGGCGGTCTCCTCCCTCGAGGGGGCTGGCCTTGAGGTCATCGAGGGGGCTTTCGACTGGAACGCGAAGCTGATGATCAACCACCAGAAGGAGCCCTTCTCCGACCCCGAGTTCAGGCGGGCCCTCGCCTACGCCATAGACCGCGAGGCCCTGGTCGAGATCGTCCTCCGCGGCGAGGGCCTTGCTGGGAGCCCCGGGATGGTGCCTCCAGACAGCGACTGGTACAACCCCGCCGTCGAGGCCTACGAATATGACCCGGACCTGGCGAGGGGGATGATCGAGGATCTCGGCTACTCCGGCACTGAGGTGAAGGTCCTGGTGGCGGAGAGGGGGATCGTCGGCTGGCCCGGCTCTCGGGCAGCAGAGCTGATCGAAGAGCAGCTGGAGGACGCGGGCCTTGAGGTGACCCTCCGGTCCCTCGACGGGGCCACCCTCGACACCTTGGTGATGGCGTGGGACTTCGACCTCGCCCTCCTCGGCCACGGCGGCCTCGGCGCCGACCCCGACTACCTCCGGAGGATGACCCTGGACGAGACCCTCAACAGCGTCCGGTACCGCGAAGACGACCGATTGACGGCCCTCCTGGAGGATCAGAGGACCGAGACCGACGGGGACGACCGGGCCGAGATGATCTCCGAGGCCCAGGTCCTCTACGCCGAGGCCCTCCCCGCCCTCACCCTCTACTACCCCCGCTGGTACTGGGCCCACAACGGGGAAGTCGCCCTCTACTTCACCCGGGGCGGGATCTCCATCGGGGTTCCGATACCCTTGAACAAGATGGCCTTCCTCTAGGCGTCGGGAACGATGCCCCCCTCCGGGGCATACCCCTCCCTTTTTTCGAAGCCGGGATCTTCAGGGATACCTACTTAGAGGACCTCCTCCCACGGGAGGCCATACCCGGGGGCGATCTCCAAGATGGCGGATAGGTTGTTGAAGCGGAGGATCGAGAGGTTCGTCAGCTCAGATAGGCATGTGACCTCGGCCAGGATAGCTAAAGCCTTCGGCGAAGACCCGGCGGGAGCGGTCACCTGCGCCGAGAACCTGGTGGTGGCCCCCGGCCTATCCCGGGAGGTGGCCGAGGCCCTCATCTCCCTGGGGGCCGAGGGGAGGATCCTCTGGTCCCCGATCTCCAGGACCGCCTACCACC
>Ga0334888_1001680_pt1 | contig 27423 bp, 25 predicted proteins | sample GraSluR1_MG_FD_207227 | JGI IMG/M metagenome (GOLD analysis project Ga0334888, IMG submission 207227) | Sludge microbial communities from methane-producing bioreactor in Wageningen University, Netherlands - Granular Sludge_3_08-R1 | ecosystem: Engineered > Bioreactor > Anaerobic > Unclassified ...
TACCGCAATTTTTCCGACAACTTTCTCAGTCTTGACGCTATCAAGATTCGAGGGTAGAATAGGCTTCGCCTTTCGGGGCATCGTTTGCGCCTGTAGCTCAGCGGATAGAGTATCGGCCTCCGGAGCCTAAAGATTCTGAATAAAGTACAATAATCGTTGATATGACCGAGCTTGAAAGCCCTCCAGAAGTGGAGGGTTTTTTTGTGCGTCGGACACACAGTACAGCATTTTTTCATCCTTCCCTAAATGTCAAGTTGCGTAACCTCTTTTTGCAACTCTAGTCTATCCCATAATTGTTGTCAAGCAGTGTTTTTTCGTCAGTTGCGAACGCAGCACGTTTTAGCCATTCGGCTATAACCGCTCGAATGCGTTAAATATGCTACCAAACGGTTGTATCTACATGGCTTGTAGATATGGTCAATCTGAAAAAGTTTATAAAAAAATCGTAATACAGGGCTTGACTATCAACACCAAACATCCGATAATATACTGTATACGGAGTACATCAGCCGAACTCATCCGCTCGACCAGCTCTATGTCCCGGCGGGATACCAAACAACTCGGCCTACAATCGAATAGGGAACTCGTTTCGAGTGATGTACTGCGACGGAAAGGGGGTGGTGGAAGTGGTGACCGAAATCAAGATTGCACGTTTGCGGAAGGGCATCAAGCAGTCGGACGTTGCACGGGAGATAGGACTTCATTATAGCGTTCTGTCCGGCATCGAGAACAAGCGGATTGTTGCCAGTGAGCAACAGCGGAAGGCTATTCTCGGCGTGATCGGCGGGAGCGAAGCCGATTTTTTCGAGCCGTCGGGACTGGCGAAGTAGGCAGGCAGGCGCAACAGAAAAGCCCGTCTCGGCACGGGCGACACACGAAAGGATGATCAGTGTGCGCATGATCTACGATTTTTCAAAAGTGCGATTTTCAACAGTCGTCGGTATCGACATAGCACGGGAGCATGTTCCCTCATGGCCGCAGTGGGTTCCCTCCACTCCGGACCGGGAAACCATGCCGCTCTCGGTCCGCAAGAGGGAGAGACGTGTCAGGACCGCTCCGAAGATGAGCGCTCTTCAATGGCGGTCCGCACGTCGTACCGGCACGGGAAGGGAACCTTCTTCCTCTTGCGGCTCATCGTCCGCATCGGCGGCGACTGAGCACCGGCAAGAAGACGACGCAGGCGGCGACGGTGACGGAGGTTCAGACGGAGATCCAGATTCATCAGATCCAGATCCGGAGGTGCCCCTTCTCACAAGGCAACTCCTTCGCCTAATCGCCGCAGCGTTCGGTACCGGGACCATCATTGAAATGGCGTTTCGTGAAGCCCTCTTGAGAGGGGTGGCGACACGATGAACAACGCCATTCTTTTCTACACGACCTTCAACGGTAAGCCCGTTATCGGCGGCTCGTACAACCCCTCCAAGCGGTTCTACGTGAAAAAATGCAAGCACGCCAACGCCGGGAAGCATCCCCACAAGCCCGCATACGGCGGTATCGACGACGACGTTATCCAACAGCTCGACCAGCACGAGTGCTGGATGATGAAGTTGTGTCTTGCCGACGGGACCGAACTCTTCATCAGGTACAGCGTATTCAAAGCGCAGGGCTTCTCCGTCAACTGGCGAGATCCACGTTTCGGACCACGCTGGTACTGTGCGTCTCATCTTTGGCATAACACGCTCGAAGAAGCGAAGGCGGCGAAGACACCGGAACCCGCACCGACACCGGAGCCGATGCGCCGCAAGGAAAAGGAGCCGTATCGGCAGGGCTTGCTATTCGACATGGAGCCGACGCCGGCCGAGCTGCGACAGACCTACGAGCAGGGATACAGCCGAAAGCCGTACTTCTCCCGGACCGGCAGGTGGCCCGAATGAGAACGTGGATCGAGACCACCTTTCCCGGTGGCAGATGGCAGAGCGGCGGCGACTATTTGGTATCCTCTCCCTTGCGGGAAGATCGGCATCCGTCGTTTGCAATCAGCCCGGAAAAACGATGCTGGCACGACTACGCCACAGGTGAGCACGGACTACTCTCCGAACTTTGCCGAACTCTCGGCATCGAAGAGCCTTCCCGGGAAGGAAGGGCGCAGGCTCTTCCCGCTCATCCGGAAGACCGGGAAGCCCGGCAGCTATGGGAGAAGGGCGTCCCGGCGAAGGAACACGCCTATGCAGCCCGAAAAGGGTTCCCGCTCGACGGACTGAGGGTCAACCCGGCAAACGGCGAATTGCTCATTCCACAGCGAGATCCGCACACGGGCGAACTCTCAGGCGTGGAGAGAATATCGAGGCACGCCGACAAAGACGGCAAGTACCCGAAATTCCAGACGGGCAAGCGAGGCGGCATCTTCCGGATCGGCTCTACGGACGGAAGCAAGCCGATACTCGTATCCGAAGGACTGAGCACCGGGTACTCCTTGCACCGTTTGACCAACTGGCCCGTGTACGTCGCCTTTTCAGCACCGCAGCTTGCCGGCATGTATCAGACTGTTCGATACCTGCATCCTGACCGGGAGATTGCCGTATGTCCCGACTGCGACGAAGCGGGCAGGAAGGGCGCAGATTTGGCGGCGGCTCTTGGTGCGTCGGTGGTGACGATTCCAGAAGGTTCACGGGAAAAAGACGATTGGTTAGACCTCGAACAAAGACACGGCTCAGAGATCGTGAAGCAGAAATTTCAAGATCAATGGCAGACCCGCCGCAAGAGAAAGGAACCGGCATCGGAAAAGCCCGTCTTTCAACTGCACGTGATGAGTGCGAAGGATCTGTATTCAACGCCTCTCCGCTCTCCGTCATGGTCGATTTGCCAGCTTATACCGGAAGGATTGTCCGTACTGGCATCCCCTCCGAAGACGGGCAAGAGTTTCTTTGTTCTGCAAGCTGCCCTTGCCGTCGCAAGCGGACGGCCGTTTCTCGGACAACGCACCACGAAGGGGCGGGTGCTCATCCTCTCTCTTGAGGACACCTACGTCCGACTGCAAAAGCGGCTTGCTCAGGTCTGCCCGGACACGTCCCGGATACCGGCTAATCTCGATCTGACGGTTGAATTCCCACGGCTCGACGAAGAAGGGCTTGCCGTGCTCGAAAGCTACATCAGGGACAAGCGCCCACGTCTTACGGTCTGTGATACTTGGGGAAAATTGAAACCCGCCGGACAAGCGAAGCGAGGTGAGAACGTGTACGAGACGGACGTTCGGCTCGTCTCCGAAGTGAAGAAGCTGGCCGACAGATACGAGACTTCGATCCTGCTCGTTCACCATTTGAAAAAAGGCGGTTCCCGTGAAGGCGACTGGCTGGAAAGCCTTTCCGGCTCAATGGGACTTTCCGCAACGGTTGACGGACTGCTCGCAATCGAGCGTGAACGAGGTTCCGATGTCGGCGTGCTGAAGAGATCCGGGAGAGACCTAGAAGACGATGAGGATATCGGCCTGAAGTGGACCAGCCCCGGTTGGGAGTACAGCGGCGATGCCAAACAGATGATGGCGAGCGCCGCAAGGAAAGGGATACTCTCATCGATAGCACGGGCGAGGGAACCCGTGACACCGGCCTACATAGCAGCCGACACACAACAAAACGCCAACACTGTAAGGTGGCATCTCATGCGCATGGTGAGCGACAATCTTGTTACTCGGACCTCCGACAATAAGTACATGATACCCATGCCGCAGGAAGAAAGCGACGAAAAAACCAACAGCACCAACGGGACCAACAGCACCAACAGGACAAACGCCACCAACAGGACCAACAGCACCAACACTGCAAACGTCTCCAACGAGACAAATGATGATTTAGGCACCAACGGAGAAAAATACAGTGATTGCAACGGTTTACAAGATTCTTCCCTTGTTGGCGTTGGTGGCGTTGGTTTAGGCACCAACAGCATCAATCCCAGTGATAGCAAGGGTTTAGCCCATTGCGTTGGTGGCGTTGGTGGTGTTGGTGCAAACTCCCATGTTGACGAAATCAACAATTCTACGCCGGGCAACTTGGAGAAGTTTTTCCCTCTTGCGGACAGAGAATCTGAATCTATTCGGGAGAAGTTCCGCATGAACTTCGCAACGGGCGCAACGGTCGATATGATTACGGGCGAGATTGTCCCGGAACCCGTGTCGGCTCCGGCCAAGGTGGAAGACGAACCCGCACCGAGAGTGAATTGTTTCCTCGAAGCCCTGAAAGGTTGTGAAGACGATGAGCGCATCGAAGAAGTTTCTTGAACAGGCTGCTCTTCACAATCTGACCGTCACGGCGGCGGGCGGGCGGCTCACGTTCTCAGGTCCGAAGGACATGGTGAACTTCGCTCTCGAAGCGATGCGGGAGTATCCTTCTCTTGAGGGTGAGGTGCTGGCCTATCTTCTTTCGAACCCCAGGACATGGCTCGAACTTCACGAAGAGGATATCCGGAAAGAGCACGCAGCACGTACAAGACGGCTCGAACGGGCGGGCATAGGCGACGCCGAAGCGGTGAGTCTTGACACGACGTTCGCAGACCATAATAGTACGCTTCCAAAACATCTGAAGCCGATTATCGGATACGCCGCAAACGAAAGTGCGAAAAAGAAAGTGTTGTTTCGTCAAGGTGGTGACGAGTGGAAACCGTGACGTGATAGCGGAGCAGGCAGGGAGCGAGGGTATTGTCTTCCTGCCTGCTTCATCAAGTGCACGTATGGGTATTGATACTCATGCAGCACGTCGTAGGGACGTAGGGAAGACAAGCAACCTTTCATCGGTCGCAGGAACAGAAGGACGAAGAGCCGAAGAAGCGCTTGCCGACTGCGACAGGATAGAAGTACTCCGGTAGGTACCATCGTCGAAGTAAAAAGGTACTGGCTGTATACACTTTAGCAGGGGTCGGGCAGGGCGCATGGACAACCTGAGTAAAAAATTGAAAAAACAGGGTAATAGTACATATTGAATACATTAGGGAGTGATTGTAGTGCAGCATACAGGCGACGACATCATTGTAACGACGGGTGAAATACTCTCCATTCTCGGTACCACCAGAAAGACGTTGACGAAGTGGACACAGGCGGGTTGTCCGGGTCGAATCGACTACGGGAAATGGAGTCTTGCGAAAACTCTTCAGTGGAGGTGGCCACCTGAGCAGGCAGAGAGCGAATTAGAGAAAAAAGACCTCGAATTCAGAAAGCTACAGGCAGACGTTGAATTCAGAGAAAACCGTCTTGCTCGAATTCGGAAAGAGAACGAGATCCTCGCAGATCAGTATTACAAGAAGTCCGACGTTGAAGAGGCGTGGCAATGGCGAGTGGAAAGCCTTGAAAAAGCGCTCGAAGGTTTCGTCAAGGACGTTGTAGCGACAATCAGGGAGAGCGCAAAGAAGGACATTCCCGGACTGGAAGACATCGTGGAGAAGAGCGTACGGGGCTTCCTGACCAACTACGCACGGGGCGACGGTACGGATATCGACGAATAGAACCGGCCGCAGGGCGAGAAGATGATGCTTCTCTCCTTGCGGCTTTTTTCTTTTTGGAGGTGGTTCGCACTGACTCAGGATGGAATAGCCTTTCTCGAATTGTGCAAACAGAGAGCACTCGACCTCATAGCCCACTTCCAAGACCCGGAGGATGAGAAGGCTTTTTGCAGCTACATCCACGCCTATACAGCGGTTCAGCCGTCCGATACCGGAAGGGTACAGGGGACACGGGATACATGGCAGGCCGAACGTGAAGCGGACTACATGCTTGAATATCATCGGCAGCGGGAAAGCAGGGTGCAGGCTCTACAGCGTGAAGCGGATCGGCTCGACATGGTGCTGGCCGGGAAGGTGGAATTCAGTTCTTCCATACAGGCGCTGGCGTGGTGCAGGGAGTGAATTTTCAGTCCGCAAAATTGCGGAGTGCTCGACTCCTCAAAGATTGTACGACGGTGCAATTTTGCACGGTCGAATACTCGACCTGTATACTGAGCTCAGAATTGAGCTCTCCCCAAAGTTGGGGATGACGGGCATACTATGCTCCTCAAGGGTGTATCACAGACGACACGACCTTACCAGTAGTAAGGGCATCGATGAGACGATATAGCGTTTCTCTAGATCGTGACGTAGCGTTTCACGACTGCATCCGCAGAGCACGCCACAAGCTCACAGAACGGCTCAGAATCGCCGCAAGGTGGTAGATACCCTCTTTCATGCCTGCGGTCGATTCTGGGCGCTCCGGGGCGTTGCTGGCGGCTTCCGGGCATAAACAGAGGGAGATAGCGGAGGCGGTTGGGTTGGACAAGTCTGTTGTATCCAGAATCGTAAAAGGCGAGTTGCAAAATGCAACTGCTCCCGATTTCACAAACTCCGAACTCACAACCACCCAACGCCTGAAAGACGAACTCGTTAGCGTATCGCCGATAGGGTATCCATAGGCTATGCAATGGGTATCCATAGGGTATGCATAGGGTATGCTTATAGCAGCGGGAGAAAAGCCCGTCTCAGATTGCGAGAGAGGGTAGCGAGTTGCAGAGGATTGAAGCGGAGAGGGCGAGGAAGAGGATGAGTGAGGGGGCGAAGGGTAAGACAAATTTGTCCAACCCTGGGGCTACCGATGAGCACGTTGCCGCCGAACTCGGTATGTCCATGACTCAATGGAAGAAGCTCCGCACCATCTTCGAGCGTGCGAAATCGGGAGCATCCTCCTCCTTGCGGAAAAAAAGAGCACCGGTAGCCCGGCGCTCTCTTCGGAAAATTGTTTCACGTGAAACGCTATTCCTCAATCCCACAAGCCGAACAGCGGCCCGTAGTCGCATTCCGGCAAGCCCTTCTCCCGACACCATGCAAGCGCATCTTCCCTCGAAACCTCATCGATACGCTGGTAATCTCCGTCTTCCACGTGCCATTGCTTGAAGAACTGACCCACTCTGTTGACGAACAGTATCACGCCGTCAACCTCTCCAACTATCATAGCGGGTACAAACGTGTCGATAATCTTCATGCCTGTTTCTCTCCCTTCCTGACCGCTCAGAACGGCCCTAGAATGAATCGTTTTCCGCAAGAGGTGGTATTCATCCTCTTGAACCCAAATCACGCCGATACAGGGGCTTTATACGAGCTTCCCGGCTCTCTTCCGCTTTTCGGGAAAAAGCCCTTGCACCGGAGAAGCCTTCTCATGTACTCGCTGTATATCCGAACTGGCAAGGGCAAGATATCCTTGTGTCGTCTCAAGGCTCGAATGTCCCATTTCAGCGGAGAGCGTCATAACATCTCCTCCATTCCTCAGGTATTCGAGTGCGTGCTTATGACGGAGATCGTATGCGGAGAATCTTTTCAGCCCGGCTTTTCCGGCGTGTCGTCTCAGGTTGACGCTCCATGAATGGGTGCTCCATTGAGTACCGTATGCCGTGCAGAATATCGGAAGATCGGCGCTCCATTCTTCCGGGCGAACGTCAAGGAGTCTCTTCATAACGGCGGCGGTATGTTCGGAGAAGAAGAGATTCCTTCCCTTGCGGGTTTTTGCAGTTGCGGCCCGAACAACGGCACGTCGGGAAAAGAGATCCACGTCGGCAGGGCGAAGCTGCAACGCTTCGGAAGGGCGCACTCCTGTATCCAGCTGGAAGAGTATCAGGCAGGTATCACGGAGAGTGGGATATGTTGACGTGCCTATTGCATCGAGAATCTTCCGTACATCCTTCATCGAATGGTCAACGACCCTCGGCTCATTTTTCCGGTATTTCAGTCCTTCGGCGGGAGAGGATGAGAAGGCGCCTTCATTGACGCAGAACTCGAAGAACGGACGGAAGGTTTTCAGTCGCATGTTGTACGTGGCGGGAGCCATACCCTCTTGCGCCATATGCCGGAGAAGGCAATCCCGACAGGTGGCGCTCCATGCGGTAGGGAAGCGACGGAAGAAAAGACCGACGGCGAACGTATGCCCTTTTATCGTTCTCTCGGCGGCTCCTTGCGAACATTTCCAAAGCAGGAACCTTTCAAGGGCTTCTTCCCATGTTTTTGGCGGCTTACGCTTAATGTCAATAACAGCGGCGTTTTTCACGGCATCCCCTCCTCGAAATGTCAACTTCGACATAGCAGGAAGGATGAATTTTGAGTATCGGCGATAGCCCTTTTTCACTTTGAGTATAGGCCATACCGCAATTTTTCCGACAACTTTCTCAGTCTTGACGCTATCAAGATTCGAGGGTAGAATAGGCTTCGCCTTTCGGGGCATCGTTTGCGCCTGTAGCTCAGCGGATAGAGTATCGGCCTCCGGAGCCGAGGGTCTGGCGTTCGAATCGCCACAGGCGCGCCATAGAAATACCGAAGCCGGGAAATTTCTCCCGGCTTTTTTCGTAGCGGATGTCCCGGATCATTCCAGTTCTTCTTGAAAGGAAGCGAAAAACCCGTCATGCCGAAGGTTCTCCTGTCCGAAATACTCTCCAGCGACGAAAAAAAGAAGCGATATTCCCTTCTCCTCGCCGGAAGCGCCTTCCGCCCCGCAGGAGGAGGACAGCCGGGTGACCGCGGAGAAGTGAGGGGAGAGAACTTCCTCTTCCGGGTTACGGAGTGTGAAAAGCACGATGAAGGGGTCGCCGTCTTCGGAACGCTCTCAGGCGGAACGATCGAACCCGGAACGGAAGTCGAGGAGCGGATCGATCTGAACGTCCGCGAGGCGTTCTCCCGGATGCACACGGGGGAGCACATTCTCTCGCGAGTGCTGGAGAGAAAAAATCCTCCGCTGAGAGTCCATAAGGTCGCCATCGCCGAGGATGAGAGCACGATCTATCTCGAGTTTCCCGGAGAAGTCGGCTGGGAGATGCTCTTTTCAGCCGAGGATGAAGCGAATGTGGTCGTAGCCCGTAATCTTCCGGTGGAGACGCTCTTTCTCGGCAGGGATGAGGCGGAGCATCTTCCCGGCATCAAGGGAAATTGGGGCAGGATAGCAGGCGATACCATCCGGGTTGTGAAAATCCCCGGTTTCGACACGATCGCCTGTTCAGGATCCCACGTTTCCGCCACCGGGGAGGTCGGTGACATCTTCGTCACGGGCTTCCGGGGCAGCGCTCCCGAGTGGGAGATCAAGTTCGCTGCAGAGGGGAGGGCCCTGCGGAACGAGTACAGCCGTACGACAAGGAGGCTCGTTCGCAGTGTGGGCTGTCCGCTGGAACGCTTGGAGGATGTAGTGGCCGGCCTTCGGGAGGAAAATGCATCGCTTGCCAAAATGCTGGAAAAAGCCGCGCAGCTCGTGGAACTTCCCTGGGAGGTCTTTTCCGCGGGCGGGATGCCGGTCTTCACGGCGGTCGTTCTCGGGGCGCCGAAGGAAATGGTGACGGTCGCGGCCCGCAAATGCTCGGATGCGCATCCGGACGCCCTTGTGCTCCTGCTTCTCCCCGACCAGGAGAAGAGCGGCGGAACCTTCCTGTTCTATCGCGGATCGTCCGTCTCCGTCGACTTTTCACGCTTCCTGAAGGAGTCTCCGTCGCTCGAAGCCCGTGGAGGCGGAAGGAACGACTGGCTGAACGGCAGCTCACCGCAAATGCGGATGGAGGAATGGCTGAAAGCGCTCGGAGAATTTCTGAAAAAAAAACGGCCCTGAGAGGGCCGTTTTTTTTCGGGTTTTTTCCCCCGTTTCGGAGGGGCTGAGAGACCTAGTTGAGAGCGGGAACCTTGACTCCGACTTCCTTGTAGTACTTCGCAGCGCCCGGATGCACCGGAACGGAAGTACCGTCGAGAGCCGTCTCGAGGGTGATCATGCGGGCCTTGGCGTGAACCTTGTAGAGGTCCTCGATATTCTCCCAGAGGGCTTTGGTGAACTTGTAAACCACATCGTCGGAAAGATCCGCATCGCAGATGAGCATCGCCATGACCGCAGGGGTCGGAGTGTCGTGATCGACACCGTTGTACGTGCCTGCAGGAATGACGTCCTTGATGAAGAAGGGGAATTCCTTGACGAGCCGGGTCATGAATTCGTCGTTGAAGCTGACGAGGTCGATGTCGTGAGTTGTGGCCAGGTCCATCAGCGAGGAGGTGGGGTAGCCGGCGACGACGAAGCCGACATCGAGCTGCCCGTCCTTGAACCGCTGGGTGGTGTTGTTGAAGTCGAGGAAGTCGGTCTGCATGTCGGAGAACTTGATCCCGGCAGTCTGCAGGATCGCGGTGACGTCGCCGAGAACTCCCGATCCCGGAGCGCCCACGGACACTCTCTTGCCCTTGATGTCCATGATGTCGTTGACGCCGCTGCCCTTCAGGGTGACGCAATGGACGTGCTCCGGATAGAGGGAGGCCACCACGCGGAGATTGTTGTATTTCTCCTTGAACATGACCATTCCCTTCGCACCCCAGTACGCCACGTCGTTCTGCGCGAACGCCATTTCGATCTGGTGCGTGCCGATGAGGTTGATGTTTGCGACCGATGCGTTTCCTGTCTCGGAGGTTACCTGGAATTCGGGGACGTTTCTGCTGATGATCTCGGCGATGCCTCCGCCGAGAGGATAGTAGGTGCCGCCCGTGCCGCCGGTGGCGATGGAGATGAACGTCTTTGCCGATGCCGCGCCGGCAAAAAGAGAAACCATGAGAAGAAGAGCAAGTACTATCGTGAGATTTCTTTTCATGCGCATATTCCCCCTAGAATAGAGTGTGAAAAACCTGTTGAACTTGCACTGCAACAGGCTGCTATGTCTTCCATCCCTCCTTTTTTATATTTATTCCTCGTGTCCGTGCATAGTATAGGACGAATTCACGAAGTCTTCAAGGAATCTTGTATTTTTTCTCCGTTAGGAAAAAGAAAAAGTGACTCTTTTCCCGAATTCCCTTATAATAAATCGTAGAAATGACCAGAGAGGAGCTGTACGTTGTGATCTGGAAAAAAATATTCAATAATCCTCAGGAAGAAGGCATCGAAGAGGAGCCGGTCGAGATGGAGTTTGTGGAGGGGATGGAAGAGCGGGAACCCGTCACGCTGGAGATCAACGGCCCCTCGGGAGATGCCGGCAGATCGTGCGTAGAACTCAACCTGAAGATACGGATTGACGATGAAAACCAGGCCGGCAGGGCGGCGCTTCTGCTTGCCTCGACGACGAGCAACGAGGCGGAGATTATTTTCAAAAGAGAGCTTGCCTCGCTCGGATGGAAGTCGGTGGCGACAGAAGTCGGCGGACTCGCCGGAGATCTGCCGCAAAAAATCACCAGGGCCCTTGTGGGCGCATCGCTGAACGCCGGGGTGGTCGAGAAGAAGAGAAACGAGATGCATGCGCTCATGCACGCCGCCCTCGAAGCTCTCGACGGTTTTCTCGTCGTGGGGATGCTCGAGGCCAGCGTCGGAGCGAAAATTTCCATTGTGAGAAACAGCCGGTGGATCGCGGTCGCCGTCATGGGAGATACCGCCTATCATGCGGTGGCCCACCATGAACGCTGCGGACTCGGAGTGATGCACATCTGAAAGCAACAAAGAGCTCCGTGAAGGGAAATTCCCTCTTGCGCAGAAGCAACTCCTGTGCTAAAGTTTCTCTTTGTTTGGAGATAATATGAGGCTTTATGAAAATTTCGGAGGTGCCCATAGATGAAAAAAGATATCCATCCTCGTTACGAGAAGTGCATGGTGAATTGTGCGTGCGGAAATTCCTTTGAGACCAGTTCCACTCAAAAGGAGATTCGTGTCAGTGTCTGTTCTTCGTGCCACCCGTTCTTCACAGGCAAGAAGGGCGGAAGGGTTGTGACGGAAGCCGGCAGGCTGGAGAAGTTCCAGAAGAAATACGAAGGAATCAACTACGGACAGAGAGAAACGACCGAATAGTGCAAACTGCGAGGGGGCTTCGGTCCCCTCTTTTTCCTGAAAGGAAGTGGATTTCATGAGCTGCGGCGTCCTTCTCCTCTCGTTTACGCCTTCGCCGGATGCTGTTGTGGCGGCTGCGGCGAGACTGTGCTACAGCGACGTCTCGGCAGCGGAGCTCATCGAAGCCGAATCCCCGGAAAAGGTCCGCGGGTTGCTCCGCCACATCAGGAAAAGCGGCCATTTTTCACCCTTCGAACATGCCTCGTTCACCTTTGCCATCGACGGCCTGAGCCGCGTCTCTTCGCATCAGCTCGTGCGCCACAGAATAGCCTCGTTCAGCCAGCAAAGCCAGCGGTATGTCACGATGGGCTCTCCCGATGTCGTGGTTCCTCCGTCCATCGGGCAGCATCCCGAACTGATGCGCCGTTTTCTCGGAATGGCGGAGGCCGCGCACGCGCTCTACGGAGAGCTGACGGAAAAAGGTGTTCCGAAAGAGGATGCCCGGTACATTCTTCCTCACGGATGGAGCACCCGCCTCGTCATGACGATGAACGCGCGGGAGCTGCATCATTTTTTCACGCTCCGTCTCTGCCGCAGGGCGCAGTGGGAGATAAGGGAACTGGCGAGACGGATGCTGCTTGAGGTGCGAAAGGTCGCGCCGCTTCTCTTCGAAACTGCGGGTCCTGCCTGTATCGTGAGCTCGCGCTGCGAGGAGGCGCACCCCTGCGGAAAACCGTATGCATCGTTGATCGAACTCTTGGATGAAAAGATCGTGTGAGGTGACCATGAAGAAAATACTCGCTTCCCTGTTGCTCTTCCTCGCGGAAGGCCCCGAGGAGAAACGGATCCCGGTCGGCGGCCAGGCGGTCATCGAGGGGGTTCTCATGAAGGGCCCGGAACGCTGGGGACTCTCCGTCAGAAAACCGGACGGGGAGATCGAAAATGAAACATGGAGGAACTTCTCCCGGACGAAGGAAATGCCGTGGAAGCTTCCCGTCGTCAGGGGCGTCGTTACCATGGTCGAGATGATGACCGTGGGCTTCCGGGCACTGAACAAGTCCGCGCAGATAGCGGTGGGCGAGGAGGAGCAGATCACCCCGAAGGAGATCTTCCTCTCTGTGCTTGTCGCCATAGGAGCCGTCGTGGGACTCTTCATAGCCCTTCCGCTCTGGCTCTCGGACCTTGCCGTCGGCGCCTGGGGATTGACCCAGACCGGCAAGAACATTCTCGAAGGATGCCTGCGGGGACTGGTCTTTCTCTCGTATGTGGGAGCGATCGGCCTCTGGAGCGAGATACGGCAGGTATTCCGCTATCACGGGGCGGAGCACAAAACGATCAACGCCTACGAGTCGGGAGCCGAAATGACGCCGGAGAACATCCGGACGTTCTCGCGGATCCATCCGAGATGCGGCACGTCCTTCCTCCTGATCGTCGTCGCGGTCAGCATCGTTGTCTTCTCGATCGCCGGAAGCGGATCCATCCTCTGGAGAATCGGAAGCCGTATCGTGCTGCTTCCCCTTGTGATGGGCATATCGTACGAGATCATCAAGGGAGCGTCCTGCGCCGGATTCCTCGGAAGGATCCTCATGGCCCCGGCCATGTCATTCCAGTACCTGACGACACGCGAACCGGACGAAAAACAGATTGAAGTGGCGCTGATCTCTCTCGAGACGGCGTTGGGGAGAAAACTCGTTTCCGTCGCCGGCGGAGGGGAGAGCGAATGAACTTCCAGGAAAAACTGTTCGAACTTGAGAAGGATTTCGACGAGACGGAAGCCCGGATGGCCGATCCCGCCACGCACTCCAATCTGAAGGAGCTGCAGGCCCTTGCGAAGAAGCACTCAAAACTCGAACCCGTGGTCTCGAAATTCCGCGAATTCAGAAAGGTCTCCTCGGACCTGGAGGAGGCCCGCGCCCTGTTGCACTGCGGTGACCCGGACATGGAGGCGCTCGCGCGCGAAGAGCTCGATTCCAAGGAGGAGCGTCTCCGGGAGGTTGAAGAAGAGATGAAAATCCTGCTGCTTCCCGAGGACCCGAACGACGAAAAGAGCGTCATCGTCGAAATACGCGCAGGCGCCGGAGGAGAGGAGGCCGCGCTCTTCGCCGCCAACCTCTTCCGAATGTACAGCCGCTTCGCCGAGCGGGAAGGGTGGAGGACGGAGATCGTCGCCTACAACGAGACTGGGATCGGGGGATACAAGGAGATCATCTTCCGCATCGACGGCGACAGGGTGTACAGCAAGCTCAAGTTCGAGAGCGGCGTTCACCGCGTCCAGCGCGTGCCCGCAACGGAAGCTGGAGGCCGCATTCACACATCCACCGCGACGGTGGCCGTGCTGCCGGAGGTCGAGGATGTCGATGTCGAAATCCGGACCGACGACCTGAAGATCGACACCTACCGCTCAAGCGGCGCGGGTGGACAGTACGTCAACATGACCGACTCCGCCGTGAGGATCACGCATCTGCCCACCGGGGTCGTCGTGACCTGCCAGGACGAGCGCTCCCAGCTCAAGAACAGGGTGAAGGCCATGGCCTACCTCCGGGCGAAACTCTATGATCTCGAGCTGCAGAAGCAGAACGACGACCTGGCCTCGGAGCGTCGCGGCCAGATCGGTACCGGCGACCGTTCGGAGCGGATCCGCACCTACAATTATACGCAGAACCGCATCACCGATCACCGCATCGGCATGACCCTCTACAAGCTGGATCAGTACCTCGAAGGAGACCTCTACGAACTGATAGACGCCATGACCATGGCGGATCAGTCGCAGAAGCTGCACGTGATCGAGGCGAAGTAGCATGAAAGCGGCAGAGGCCAGAAGACGGCTCGTCCGCGCACTCTCCGCGGAGGGAATTTCGTCTCCCGGCCTCGAAGCCGATCTCCTGCTCTCTTTTGCCTGTTCCCTTGCCCCTTCCTTTATCCTCGCACAGCCGGACCACCGCCTGGCCGAGGAAGACGCAAGACGGCTCGATCTTCTGGCCGGGCGCCGCCTGCGTCGCGAACCCCTTCAGTACATCCTCGGAGAGTGGGAGTTTTACGGGCGCACTCTCGCCACTCCCCCCGGAGTTCTCATTCCGAGGCCCGAAACCGAGCTGCTTGTGGAAAAAGCGCTCGAAACGCTTCCGGCGGAAGGTGGCTTCTTTCTCGACTGGGGAACAGGAACGGGCTGCATCGCGCTCTCCCTACTGTGCGAAAGAAGCGCTCTTTCCGGAATAGCGGCGGACTGCAACCCAAGGGCGATCGCAACGGCGTGGAAGAACCTGGGGCGGTACGGGCTCCTTTCCCGCTGCCTCGCATGGCATTCACGAACTCCCGACGATATCCCCGTCGCTGCCGGATCCCTGGATATGCTGGTCAGCAACCCCCCCTACATCCCGACAGAGAGGCTGGCCTCTCTCATGGAGGAAGTGCGGCATGAACCCCTCTCCGCGCTTGACGGCGGAGCCGACGGAGCCGAGTGCTACCGGAGGCTCTTCGCTGCAGGGGACCGGATGCTTCGTTCCGGGGGGTGGATGCTTTTCGAGGCGGGAGACCGGGAGCAGGTGCGTTTTCTCGAAAAGACGGCTCCTCCGTGCTTCCGGTTGAATGGAATTTTTAACGATATGTCCGGTATACCTCGCGTTCTTGTATGGCGTCGTGTATAATCTCGAAGGAAATAATTGAGTATAGCATCTGGAGGGATGATTTCGTCATGGAAAAAAGGGAGCTTGTAATCATCGGTGCAGGGCCGGCCGGTCTGACGGCGGCGATCTACGGAAGAAGGGCCGGACTTGATGTGCTTCTTCTCGAGAAGGGCGTTCCCGGAGGACAGATCAACACGACCGAGGAGATAGAGAACTGGCCCGGAGTCGAGCACGCGACCGGACCGGATCTCGCCAGGATGTTCCGGAGCCATGCCGAGAAATTCAAGACCGAATTCCGCGATGTCGATGTGTCGAAGATTGAAGTGAAGGACGACATCAAGATTGTCGTAACCAATAAGGGTGAAATCGAGGCCGAGGCGGTGATCGTCGCCACGGGAGCATACTTCCGCAGACTGGGATGCGAGGGCGAGGCCGAGCATATCGGCCAGGGAGTGAGCTACTGCGCCGTATGCGACGGAGCCTTCTTCGAGGGAGAGGAAATCGCCGTCGTGGGCGGAGGAAACACCGCTGTCGAAGAGGGCGAGTACCTCACGACGTTCGCCTCGAAAGTCTATATCATCCACAGGCGGGACGAGTTCCGGGCCGACAGGGCGGCCGTCGAGCGGGCGCTCTCCAATCCGAAGATCGTTCCCGTCTGGAACACCGTTGTCGAGAAAATTGAAGGGGATGGCATGGTGGAAAACCTCGTCCTGAAAAACGCCAAGACCGGCGAACTTTCTAACCTTCCCGTGGCCGGAGTCTTCATGTTCGTCGGCCAGTCGCCCTACGACGAGTGCGTGCGCGGGCTTGTCGAAGCGTCCAAGGGCGGATGGATCAAGACGAACGATGCGATGGAGACCTCCGTCGAGGGCATTTTCGCCGCCGGAGACGTTCGGGACAAAGGACTCCGACAGGTCGTCACCGCCGCATCGGACGGCGCCGTCGCCGCAATGAGCGCTTCCTCCTACATCAACGAGCAGGTCCATCTCCGTTCCGTCCTCATCGAACCGGAGCATGTGACCGCCTTTTTCTACTCCAGCATCGAGACGGCGCAGATGAAACTCTCGGACGAGGTGGACGCCCTCGCGCAGAGAACAGGGAAGAAAATTGCCCTGGTCGACGGCTACAAAAATCACCGAATGGTCGAGAAACTCGGATTGGTCTCCCTGCCTGCAATGGTTGAACTCGCGTCCGGTTGCGTGGTCAAGGCGCAGCTTCTCTCCTCGATCGGCGAAGCCGAAGCATTTCTGAAATAAACTGCAGTTATTCCCCTCGCTCTGCTGAATTTCGAGCGGACGGTCCGAAGAGACCGTCCGTTCGAAATTGCCTTCGAAGGAGCCGGATGAAGGAAGGGGCGCATTTCTCCCCGCTCTTTTCCGGTTTTCCGCACGTATTGATGTGCAGGAATGCCGCGGGCGTTTGGGGAGAAAAATTTACCCCGGAAAAGTTCTTTCCTTGCCCCTTTTCCGGTAAGGTTTCTCCTTCCGGTTGCCGAAACATGAGAGAGAGAAAGGAGTGATTTCCGACGATGGACGCGAAGAACGCACACAACGCCCATGCGACGTATCTGGCAAATAAAGTGAACACTGCTTCCCGTGAACAGCTTCTCCTTATCACCTACGATATCGGCATAAAAAACTGTAGGGGAGCGGAAACCGCCCTGGAGGCCGGAATTTTCGACGAAGCCAACAGGAACATTCAGAAAGCGCAGGACGTCATCCGCGAACTGATGGTGACGCTGCGGGTGGAAGAGGGCGGCGAGGTTGCCAGAAGCCTGATGAGCCTGTATGATTTCATGTACATGCTCCTTGTCGAAGCGAATGTCGGAAAAGACCGGGAAAAGATAGCGACGGTCAGGAGTATGCTGGAGGAGCTTCGGACGACCTGGGAAGAAGCTATGATCAAGCTTGCCGAAGAATCCGGCGTCGAAAAAACGGCGCAGCATATCCAGACGGGAACGGCCTTGAAAGCGGAGCCCCGTCCTGTTCCGGCGGGAGGGTTGAATATTGCAGGCTGAACTGGAAAAAACGTTGTCCAGCTTGGTCGCTTCCGAACTCGCTCTTTTCAACGAACTCGCCTTCCTCGTCGAAAAAGAGGAAGAACGGGTCTGCGACGGGGATATGGATGGTCTTTTGGCTATCCTCCAGGAAAAACAGGACGTAATATCCCGGCAGGAGAAGATCCAGGAAGGATGGGCTTCCCTGTCTTGCGCCCTCGGCCTTTCCGAAGGGAGAGACGGACCTTCATTCTGGAGCAGCCTCGCCGACAAGCTCGGAGAAGGACGGGCCAAGGACCTCAAAGCCTCCCTCTCCGTCATTCATGACGTGGCCGGCAGGGTGCTCGAACATGAAAGCAGGGTCCAGGCCCTTCTCGAAGAGCACGTCGAGGATCTTCGAAAGCAGATGGCGCAGATAAGCCAGGGAAAAAAAGCCCTGCACGGGTATTCCAAATCGGGATAAGAACCGACAGGCCCTTCAAGGCAGGAGACCGGCGCAGATTTTTTGCGGTACGGCGAGGCTCCCGCCACCGAATATTCCGGATCCGGCCGTTCGGCGTAGAAGTGCTGTGCGGCCTTTTTTATACATTCCCGTATTGAGAGGGCGCCCATTCCCTCATGGAAATGAGAGGTCGGAGAAAAGTGAAAAAATTATTGAACCGATCCGTTCTTTTTGTAGCGTCTCTTTTCGCGGTATTTCTTTTCAGCGGCGCTCTTTTCGCCGATGAGATGGAGAAGGAGATCGCCCTCGGAAAAAAAGTCTCCGCGGAAATCGAAAAAATGTGGGAGCCGGTAACGGATCCCGCGCAGAACGCCCGGCTCCGGATGCTCCTCGAACGTCTCCTTCCCCATACGACAAGACCTCTTCCGTATGAAGTCCGAATCGTCCGCGAGAATATGACGAACGCATTCAGCCTTCCCGGCGGGATCGTCTACTTCACCACCGGAATGATCGATTTTCTGCGTACCGACGCCGAGATAGCGGCCATTCTCGCCCATGAACTCGTCCATGCCGACAGACGGCACGTCATGATCCAGTCCGCGCGCGCATCGAAAATTTCTTTGGCCGCGCTTGTCCTCATGGTCGCCAGCCAGGGAGCCGTCGGGCCGATGATTCTCACCAGCCTGGCGCAGGTGGCGGTCACCAACTCGTACAGCAAGGATCTTGAGCGGGAAGCCGACAAGGAGGGATTCCGCATGCTCGTGGCCGCGGGATTTCCGCCTGCCGCGATGATCACCTCTCTTGAAGCCATGATATTCGACCAGATGAAGCGCCCTTACGTCGATCCCGGGGTCTACATGACGCACCCCGAGCTTTCCGAGAGAGTGGAATATCTTCTGCAACTGGCAAAGGAGATGAACCGGCCGATCCACAGGAAGCACGCGCTCAACCTGCTCCGCCCCGCGATCGTCGAAACCGGCGATACTCTTCTTCTGACGATCGACGGCGAAGAGGTCTGGAGGACCCCTTCCGGTGAAGAAGGAAGAGCGCTCCTGCAAAAAGCCGTCGAGACGATCAAGACCTTTTTCCAGATGGAAACTCCTCCTTATGACATTCAGACTCTCGACCTCAACGGGAAAAGAACGCTGCGAATCGGCCACGCTCTCGTGGCGCAGGAGCCGCTCCCCGAGCGGACGCCCTCTCTCGAACATCTCCGGTCCGCGCTTGTGCGGGCTCTCGGAGCAGCCCTGGGCAAACATCGAAACGTTCGCTACCATCGCTGAAATCTGATGGTACAATATGCAGGGGGATTGAATGTTCGTCCCTGCGTCTGTCGTATGGAGCCCGACTTCCGCCTGATCTCTGCAATACACCATGCCGACGCAACTCTCTGAAAGGGGAATACTCCGTGTCCGTATCTCTCTACCGACGGTACAGGCCCCGCACTTTCGACGAAGTGGCCGGCCAGGAAACTGTTGTCGACGTGCTCAAAAAAGCTCTCCAAAGAGAGCGGGTTGCTCACGCATGGCTCTTTTCAGGCCCTCGCGGCTGCGGAAAAACGACGGCCGCGAGGCTTCTTGCGAAAGCGCTCAACTGCACCCGCCTCAAGGACGGATACGAACCGTGCGGCGAATGTGAACACTGCCGTTCCATCAGCGCCGGGGAAAGCCTTGATGTGGTCGAGATCGACGGAGCCTCCAACAACGGAGTGGAGGAGATACGGGAACTCAAGACCCACGTCTCTCTCTCCCCGTTCTCCTCCCGCTGGAAGATCTACATCATCGACGAAGTTCACATGCTCTCCATCTCGGCCTTCAACGCGCTTCTGAAAACGCTGGAAGAGCCGCCTCCCTTCGTCGTCTTCATCCTCGCCACCACCGAACCGCACAAGGTGCCGGTCACGATTCGCTCCCGGTGCCAGCATATTCCTTTTTCCAGAATCGGAATGAGCGCCATCTGTGCCCGCCTGGAACTCGTCGCCGGCAGAGAAGGCGTTCCGTTCGACCCGAAGGCGGTCCGCGAGATTGCACGACATGCGGACGGAGCGCTGCGGGACGCGCTTTCGCTTATGGAGCAGGCCATCTCCCTCGGCAACGGAGAAGTCTCGATGGATGCGGCGGATCGCCTCCTCGGAGGCGGAACGCTCACCGATCTCGAAAAATGGGTTTCCTCCCTGAAAGATACCGGCGTCCATCCTTTTCTGCTCCTCGAGGAGATGTTCCAGAAGGGAGCCTCTCCGCAGAGGGTGACGGAAGGGATATTTCTCCTTTTCCGCAACCTCTGGGCCGTGAAGCGATGGGGCAAGCCCGCGCTCGAAGCGCTCGCCCTCTCGGAAAACGAAATGGAGTATCTCTGTGCCGAGGAGTCCCGCTGGACGGAAGCGCAGCTCTCCGAAATGATGCTCTTCTGCTCCAGGATGATTCCGCAGGTCCGTACAGGACTTCGTTCCGACGTGCTCTCCGGGCTCCTTGCCGCGAAAGGGACCGAGTGCGGCGACTCCTTGCGGCCAGCGGAAACCTCCTCGGTTCGCACGGCTCCGCCTCATCCCTCTCCGGTGCAACCGGCCCCGCAAATCGAAAGAAAGAAGCCCTCTCCCCCCGAGGCGGAAAAGAGCGGGAGTGCGCCTCCTCCTCTTCCGGACGCCCCTCTTTCCGGCGAAGAAACGGTTCCGTTTGAAGGAGGACCCTCACAGGAAGCGTGGAGAGAAGTGGAGAAACGCCTCTTCAAAAAGAACCTTCCGCTTTACTGCATGCTCGCGGGTACATCGATCGACGTAGAGGAGCGGCAGCTGGAGATCCGGTTTCCGGAAGATGCCGGATATTGTTTCACCGTCCTTTCATCGGAGAGGAACTCGCACGCGCTCTTCTCCGAAGCCTCCAAAATTCTCGGAGAGGGATTGGAGATCCGCCTGGCATGGAAAAACGAACGCCGTCAATGCTCCGGGGACGGCAATCTCCAGGAAGAGCCAAAGGATTTGAACGGATGGAGCGAGCCTGCATCTCCCCCCCTTCTCTTCAGGCCTCCGGAGGGTATCCGGAAAGAGAACGGCCGTCCCTCCGCACCGGATACCGGTGGAGAAAACGCTCCGGCGGCCCCGCGGGAAAACGGTGCGGGCGGGGAAACGCTCCCCTTCGAGGGCCTTGTCAACGAGGTGCTCAAATGGTCGGAAGGCGAGATCATTCTTGTCAGGAAAGAGAGCAATGAGAGCGAGGGAGGAGAGGATATCCCCGCTCCCGGAGAGCTGTAGCGCATGCAAAAGCGAGGAGTACGGTAATTATGACGAGACAGTTTGTCCATCTTCATGTTCATACGGAGTACAGCCTCCTCGACGGGGCCATCCGCTGCGGAGATCTTGCGGCCAAAGCGGTCGAATTCGGCATGCCTGCCGTCGCCATGACCGACCACGGGGCGATGTACGGCGCTGTGGAATTCTACGACAAGTGCACGTCCGCCGGTGTCAAGCCTATTCTGGGCTGCGAAGTCTACGTCGACCCGGAAGGGCATACGTCGAGAGAAAAGCGGGGCAGGAACTATCACCTCGTCCTGCTCGCAGAGAACGACGAAGGGTACCACAATCTCGTCAAGCTCAGCTCGATCGCCTACACGGACGGTTTCTACAGCAAGCCGAGAATAGATCACGACCTCCTGGCGAAGTACAAAAAGGGCCTCATCGCGTCGTCAGCTTGTCTTGCCGGAGAGATCGCGTCCCTCATTCTCGAAGGACGGGAAAAGGACGCACTCGACCGTGCGATGCTCTATCGCGACATCATGGGCAAGGAAAACTTTTTTCTCGAGGTGATGTACAACGCCATCCCCGAGCAGGCGATCGCAAACAAGGCGATCATCAGGATGGCGAGGGAGCACGGCTTTCCCCTCATCGCCACCAACGACGCTCACTACCTGCTGAAAGAAGACTATGACTGGCACGAGATCCTGCTCTGCGTCCAGACGAAGAGCAGCCTCGACGATGAAAACAGGATGTCCTTCTCCAGCAACGATTTCTACCTTCGCTCTCCGGAAGAGATGGACGCCCTTTTCGGCGCGGAGCTTCCGGACGCTCTGGACAACACGGTGGCGATCGCGGAACGGTGCAATGTCCGCCTCCCGCTCGGAGAACGAGACTACAAACTTCCCCGCCTTGACCTTCCGGAAGGGGAGACGCTGGAGTCGAACCTCGAAAAAGACGCCCTCTCCGGATTGGAGGAGAGGATGAACGGTCCGATTCCCGAAGAGTACCGGCGGCGTTTGAACTTCGAACTCGGCGTGATCAACTCGATGGGCTTCGCGGGCTATTTCCTCATCGTCGCCGGAATCATCAAGGCCGCGAAGAACCGCGGAATTCCCGTCGGCCCGGGACGAGGCTCCGCCGCCGGGTCCGTTGTGGCGTGGAGCCTCCGGATCACCGAGCTGGACCCTATAAAGTACAACCTTCTCTTCGAACGTTTCCTCAACCCGGAGAGAATCAGCATGCCCGATATCGACACGGACGTCTCCGACAAGGGAAGAGACGAACTGCTGCACTACATCACGGAAAAATACGGACACGACAAGGTGTCGCAGATCGTCACCTTCGGACGGCTCAAGAGCAAGGCCGCAGTCACCGACGTTGGCAGGGTGCTCGGCATGCCGGTTCGGGACGTCAACGCGATTACCCGCCTCATCCCCTTCGGAGTCCACTCCATAGCGGAGGCCGTCGAGCAGACTCCGGATCTTGCAGCCCTGAAAAAAAGCGACAAGATGGTGGAACGGGTGCTCGACATCGCCTCGAATATCGAGGGGCTTGCCCGTCACTGCTCGCAACACGCCGCCGGAGTGGTCATCACGCCCATGCCGGTGACCGATCTCGTCCCGGTGCGCAGAATCGGCCAGGATCAGATCGTCACGCAGTACCCGATGGAGCCCATCGAAAAACTGGGCCTTGTCAAGATGGACTTCCTCGGCCTCCGGACGCTCTCCGTCATCGAGGAGGCGCTTCAGAACATCTCCCTGGGCGGCAAGCCCGTCCCGGACATGGAAAAGATTCCTCTCGACGACAAAAAAACCTACGAACTGCTTCAGAAGGCGGACACCCTGGGCGTCTTCCAGCTGGAATCGACGGGCATGAGGCAGCTTCTTAAAAAGCTCAAGGTGGACTGCTTCGAGGATGTCATCGCCGTTCTGGCGATGTACCGGCCCGGCCCCCTCGGCAGCGGCATGGTGGACCAGTACATCCAGTGCAAGCACGGACGGGCCCGGGTGAAGTACCTCCACCCCCTTCTCGAGGACGTCCTCCGCGAAACGTACGGCGTTGTCCTCTACCAGGAGCAGGTAATGCAGTGCGCCGCCATACTCGCCGGCTACTCCCTCGGAGAGGCCGACCTTCTCCGACGCGCCATGGGAAAGAAGAAGGCCGACGTCATGGAGCAGCAGCGGGCGAAGTTCGTGGAAGGCTGCAAAGAGCGAAATATCGGCGAAAAATCGGCACAGGAGATCTTCGACATCATCCAGGAGTTCGCCGGATACGGCTTCAACAAGTCGCACAGCGCGGCCTACGCTCTCATCACCTACCAGACTGCGTGGCTCAAGGCAAACTACCAGGCGGAGTTCATGGCGGCCTACCTGTCGAGCCAGATCGGCTCGAAGAAAGAGGACCTGGCCGGGTACGTCCGGGAGGTCCGCAGCTCCGGCATCGACGTTCTTCCCCCCGACATCAACTCCTCGATGGCCAGCTTCACCCCGGTCGGCGAGGTCGTCCGCTTCGGACTCGGCGCCGTCGCGAAATCCGGGCACACCGCGGTCGAGGCCGTCCTGTCGGCGCGGAACGGCGGCGGACTCTTCCTCTCCCTGTGGGATTTTCTCCGCCGCGTCGACCTGCGCGTCGTGAACAAGTCGGTCGTCGAGAACCTGATCCGCGCCGGCGCATTCGACACCCTCGAACCCAACCGGCGCAAGCTCCTCGAAGGAACGGCCGACCTGATCTCCGCGGCCCAGAAGAAAAACGCCGGTGGAAATCAGTGCTCTCTCTTCGAATCCCTGGAGAACGACGAGGATGCCGCAGGTCCCGACCTCCCCGACATCCCGGATTTTTCTCTTCTCGAACGCCTCGAGATGGAAAAGGAAGCGATGGGGCTCTATATCTCCGGGCACCCCTTCGAGCAGTACGAGAAAAAAGTGCGTACTCTCTCGAACTGCAGGATCTCCGAGATAAAGGCATGGCGGAGCAAGCGGATACCCCCGCTCGTCGGAGGACTCGTCCTCGGGGTGAAGGAGCGTACCACGAAAAACGGCGATCCCATGGGAATCATCGAGATCGAGGACGGGGAGGCCAGAGTCGATGCTGTATGCTTTCCGCGGACATGGGAACCTCTCCGGGGAAAAGTGCAGCCCGGCCGCGTCTGCCTCGTCAATGGATTTCCGGAGGAACGCGGCGATATGAACATCATCGCGAAGAGCGTCTCTTTCCTCGACGAGGACGAGGGGGCCGCAACTCCCGGGTTTGTCAGGATCAGTGTCTTGGCGGATTTTTTGAAAAACGTGTCGTTCAAGGATTTCATCCGCGCCCTGAAGGCGTGTCCGGGGAGGTCTCCCGTTCTTCTCGAACTGCGGAACGACACCGAATCCACGGTTCTCTATCTGCAGGACATCAAGGTCGATGCGCGTGCCTCGATAGTGCCCCTCCTCTCGGAAGTGCTTCCCGAGGAGCTGTTTCAGATCTGTTGAATGCTGTAATTCTTTCATTGCAGAAGAACGAAAGGAGTGCTGTCCCATGACGAAAGTGAAAATTGTCTGTACGATCGGGCCGGCGTGTTCCAGCTATGATACCCTCGTCGCCATGACGAAGGCCGGGATGAACGTCGCCCGTCTGAATTTCAGCCACGGCGCTTACGACGGACATCTTCGAATGCTGGAGCTCGTCCGCCGCGTCGAAATGGATCTGAATACGCCCATCGCGGTCCTTCTCGACACGAAGGGGCCCGAAATACGGACCGGAAAGGTGGAGGGCGGAACCGTCGCCCTCGAACAGGGAAACCTTCTCGTTCTGACGACGGAAGAGATCGTCGGGGACAGTTCGCGCGTCTACATGAACTACCGGCAGCTTGCCCGCGAAGTGACTCCGGGCCAGGAGATCTTCATCGACGACGGGACGCTCCACCTGAAGGTGGAGGAGATCCGCGGCGAAGAGGTCGTCTGCCGCGTGATCGTGGGAGGGCTCCTGGGCGACACCAAGGGAATCAACATTCCGGGGGGCGAACTCTCCCTTCCCGCCCTTTCCGAAAAGGACGTCGAGGATATCCGCTGGGGAGTCGAGCACGAGATGGAGTATATCGCGGTCTCCTTCGTGAAGAACAGGCGTGACATCATGGAGGTCCGGCGCGTCATGGAGGAGTTCGGAGGCTCCATGAAGGTCATCGCGAAGATCGAGACCCGCCAGTCCGTTCAGAACATCGAGGAGATCGCCGACGTGGTGGACGGGATGATGATCGCGCGAGGGGATCTCGGCGTCGAAATTCCGACCGAGGATGTCCCGCTCCAGCAAAAACGCATCATCGACATCTGCCGTTCCAGGGGGAAGGCCGTCATCGTCGCCACGCAGATGCTCGATTCGATGATCCGAAATCCACGCCCGACCCGTGCGGAGGCGAGCGATGTCGCCAACGCCGTCCTCGACGGGGCTGACGCGGTGATGCTCTCCGGGGAGACTGCGAAGGGCGCCTACCCGGTCCGCTCGGTGGAGACCATGAAAAGAATCGTCAGCAAGGCCGAGAACGAAATCGAGCTCTGGCAGCGCCCGCTGCATGCGTTCTCCGCCACGATGGGCGTGCCCGATGCCGTCAGCGGCGCCGCCGTCCTCATCGCACGGCAGATGAAGGCCTCCGCCATCATCTCCATGACGCAGAGCGGCAGTACCGCACAGATGGTCAGCAAGCACCGTCCTCCATGCCCGATACTCGGCGCGACCCCCTCGCGGAGGACGTGGCGTGAACTTGCTCTCTACTGGGGAGTTCTTCCCCTGATGAAGGAACAGATGACCGACCAGAACACCGCAGTGGATTCGGTACTGGCATCCTGTGTCGCCGGCGGCCACGTCAAGGAGGGTGACCTGCTCGTCGTTACCGCGGGAGTTCCTCTCGGAACCCCGGGGACGACCAACCTCGTGCAGGTCCACATCGCGGGAAAGGTCCTGCTGAAAGGCCTGTCGCTGCTCAAGCGGGAGGCGCGGGGAGTCGTCTGCGTCGCAAGGAGCGCCTCGGAAGCCTGCGCCAAGATGACCAAGGGATCGGTCCTCGTCGCCCGAAACACCGACAGGGACTACCTTCCGGCCATGAGGCTCGCTTCGGCCATCGTCGTCGAAGAGGGCGGACTGACCTCGCATACAGCGATAGTCTGTCTGGAACTCGGTATTCCGTGCATCGTCAGCGCCGAGAACGCGACCGAACTCCTTTCGGACGGTATGATTGTAACGGTGGACGGATACAGGGGAATTCTCTACCACGGCCGTGTGAAGCTGACGGTATGAGAATTCCGGAAAACGGGGAACGGCCGGCCGCTGCATCCCCCGCCGAAAATCTGCCGGCGTTCGGGGAGCGGAGGGTGACTTTTCCCTCCTGGAGCAGCCTGCCGGAAAACGGCATGGGACGAAGCGCCGTTCTCGTCCCGCTGTTCCGTTCCGAAGGGGCTTTTCTCATCCTTTTTCTGCGCCGCTCGCCGCATCTCACTCGTCACGGAGGGGAGATCTGCTTTCCGGGCGGCATGAGGGACGATTCCGACGAATCGCCTTTAATGACCGCTCTGCGGGAGACCGAAGAGGAGACGGGCATCCCGCCGGCGGCCGTGAAACCGCTGCTGTTGCTTCCCTCTGAGCTTACCGTTGTCAGCAGCGTCGAAGTCTTCCCCGTTCTCGGCATCGTCTCCGGAATCGATCCGGAAAAAGACCTCGTCCTGCCGCCTTCCGAGATTGCTGCGGCCTGCACGGCGGACATGGCGGCCTTTCCCGAGCGGCCGCGAAGAAAAGAATTTCTGATCGACGGACACGTGAGATCATATCCTGAATACGACCTTCCCGACGGTTCCGTCGTCTGGGGCGTGACCGCCAGGATACTGGAAAAAGTCCTCGCGTTTCGGAAGAAGGGAGAAGAGGAATGGCGAAAATAGGCGCCCATGTCTCCATCGCCGGAGGGCTGGAGAAAAGCATCGAGCGCGGAGAGGCGCTTTCGTGCGAGGCCATTCAGATCTTCACGAAAAACCAGCTTCAGTGGCTGAGCGCCCCTCTCTCCCAGTCGAGGGGAGAGCGTTTCTACCGTTCCTGGGCGGCAAGCTCCATCGAAGATGTCGTGGTTCACGCCTCCTATCTCATCAACCTCGCCGCCACGGACGCGACGGGGCCGAAGAGCGTCGCCGCCCTGGAGGACGAGATCGAGCGCTGCGACATCCTAGGAATAGATCTTCTCGTGCTTCACCCCGGCTCCTCGCGCGGAAGGGACGCGGAGTCCGCTCTTGATCTCGTCGCCGGGAGAATCGCCGCCATCCTCGAACGGACGGCGCACAAGCGTGTCCGTATCCTCCTGGAGACCATGGCGGGACAGGGGGACGTGCTGGGAAGGGACTTCCGGCAGTTCCGGAGAATCCTCGATGAACTGGACTGGCATCCCCGGATCGGGCTCTGCCTCGACACCTGCCACAT
>Ga0334888_1001698_pt1 | contig 27193 bp, 23 predicted proteins | sample GraSluR1_MG_FD_207227 | JGI IMG/M metagenome (GOLD analysis project Ga0334888, IMG submission 207227) | Sludge microbial communities from methane-producing bioreactor in Wageningen University, Netherlands - Granular Sludge_3_08-R1 | ecosystem: Engineered > Bioreactor > Anaerobic > Unclassified ...
TGGAAATATAATTTGGTAGAATAGAGTTATAATTTTTTAAATTGTAAGGGAGGCAGATTTATGGACAAGTACATTTGCACAGTTTGCGGATACGTTTATGATCCTGAATTAGGCGATCCTGATGCTAGAGTAAAACCTGGTACATCTTTCGATGATCTTCCCGAAGATTGGGTATGTCCGGTCTGTGGTGCTTCAAAAGACCTTTTTGAAAAGGAATAATCTAAGTATAAGGTCTTAAAGGAATTAACTTCTCTGAACTAATCTTTTAGGAAAAAATTATATTGAAAAAAAATAAAGGGATTTTTCTATCAAGAAAAATCCCTTTATTTAATTCTTTTATATACATCTCGAGTATAGACCTTCTCAACTCTTTTTATCGCATAAAACAGTAAAAGTGAGATGATAACGGCACTTCCGGCTTGTATCAAGTTTCCCTGTATTTCAAACAAAGCTGCTCCCATGCCATAGAGACGTGTTCCAACCAAAAAATAACCAAAAACCATTTCTAAAACCGCAAGAATAAGAATGGGAACTCTTTTTCCGGCACTCATATCTTTCGAAGCAAAAAAACCAACGATTAGCCCTTCTATTCCTTTGATAATAAGAGTAAATGGTGCCCAGTGAGCATAGCCAGTAAGAATATCAGCCAAAGCTGAACCCAACCCACCGCCGATCATCCCAATCTTGGCACCAAAAAGCATAGCAAAAACCAAAATAACCGCATCACCAAGATTAATATACCCCTTGGTTTGCGGTATCGGTATTTGCACCACCATGGTAACTACGGTGACTACTGCCACTGACAACCCGGAATAGGCGATTAATTTCGTGGTTTTCATTCCATCTCCACCTTAAAGAAATTCTTTAGCTCTTATTATTCTATTCCTGGGGAAATCCCATTTCAAGGTACATTAATCTTTTATAGAGCGGTTAGCTTTTAATAGCACCAAAGGTAAGACCACGAACTAGATATTTTTGAACTATCAAGGCAAAAATGAGCACCGGAATGGTAGCAACTATTCCCACCGCCGCCATTTCCCCCCATATTACACCAAGAACTGATAGGAAAAAAGTTACTGTTGTTGGTATGGTTCGAGCGTTAAAGCTAGTTAGAAAAAAAGCCAGAGAAAATTCGTTCCAGGATTGAATGACACAAAAAATGGAAGTGGCAGCAACCCCCGGAGCAATGAGTGGGAAAATAATCCGTCGTATAGCTTGAAACCTTGAACAGCCATCCACCCAAGCCGCCTCTTCCAGCTCACGAGGAATATCTTCAATAAACCCTCGCATCATCCAAATAGTAAAAGGAATATTAAAACTTAAATACACAATAATGAGAAGGAGATGGGTATCAAGAAGTCCAATAAAACGCCCCAGAAGGAAAAAGGGTATAACCACTGCCATCGGTGGTAACATACGGAGTGAAAGAACCCAATAGGCTATATCTTCTTTTCTATTGAACTGAAAACGAGCCAACCCATAGGCAGCAAAAGTGCCTAATGCTACAGAAACCAAGGTAGTAAATAACACCACAATGATACTATTGTTGATATACATAAACATATCCCGTTTTTGAAATATTGCCCGATAGTTTTCGAGAGTGGGTTGGAAAAACCAAATCGAAGGATCAATGGTCTGTACCCGAGTTTTTATTGATGTCATAAACATCCAGACAAAAGGAAAAACACAGATAATAACCACCAAGGCAATAAGAAGATCTAAAATAATATTTTTGACCTTTCTTCGTCTTGTGTAATTCATTAATGGTGACATCTAAAACTCCTCCCTGGTTCCTCTTCTCATTATCCGAAGCAAAATATTCGTCAATATTGTAATGATAACCAGCAAAACCATAGCATTCGCCGATGCTCGTCCTATCCAGTTGGTATGTCGAAAACCGAGTCGATAGATATGCATACTCATTAACTCAGTGGCATTTCCCGGCCCTCCTTGAGTCAAACCATAGACAATATCAAAGATTTTTAAAGAGTCTATGGAACGAAGTAAAATAGCAATAAAAATCATCGGCTTTAAAAGAGGAAGGGTAAGATAATAAAAAATTTGCAGAGGTGAGGCACCATCAACGACCACTGCTTCGTAGGGTTCTTGAGGGAGAGATTGTAAACCGGCATATAGAATAAGTGCAACAAATGGAGTCCATTCCCAAATGTCAACCATCATGACTGACCAGAGAGCGTTTTCATATCCTAACCAGTTAATTTTCGCAATAGAAAATAAAGAAAGAATATAATTAAGAACGCCATATTCGGTATTGAGCATCAATTTCCAGATGAGCGAAATAATAGTGGGGGTGATCACCATGGGTATGATTAAAAAAGACATCCACAATCTTTTCCCTCGAATACGACGATTAAAAAGTAAAGCAATAGCCAAACCCAACACGAATTCAATAACTACGGTAAAAACCATAAACCAGAGGCTAATTTTCATCGAATGCCAAAAATCTTTGTCTTCAAAAGCCAGATACTGAAAATTTTTGATTCCAATTAATTTGTGTTGTTCCCATCCCATCGTTAAATCATAATTGGTGAAACCCATATACCAGAGAAATATAGTGGGAAAAATTACAATCGCCACCAAAGTAAGCAGCGAGGGCAATAAATACCAATAATGTTCTTTCTTTTTATTCTTCATCGATATTTCTCCAGATCGGGGAGGGCATTGTCCCTCCCCGATAGTAATTCCTATTCAGCCATAATATTTACGCATTCAGCTTGGGCTTTATCCATGGCATCTTTGGCAGATATCTGTCCAGCTAACACGTCGGAACCATAGGAACCGGCAATTTCTAAAACTTTCATTAGTTTTGGATGTGGAGGTAACCACATCATACCATCTTTAACTAAATTAGCTGCTCGGCCTAAAGATTCTAACTGAATCGGGAAGGTCCAGTTAGCGGCAACCAGCTCTTCATCAGTATAAACCGATTCTCGTACTGGGGTACCGCCCAGCTTTACATAGTCTTTCGCTTTATATTTGCTTGTCATCCAAACGATGAACGCCCAAGCGGCTTCCTGCCGTTTCGCATCAACATCACTGGAGATACCAACATTCCACCCAGCTAAAACTCCATAAGCACCGGCTGGTCCACTGGGAGGTGGCACAAAACCGACCTTATCAGTAATAGCTGATTTGGTTGGATCAATAACCCAAGGAGTAAGAGCAGTTGAGTCAAACCACATTGCTGCTCGGCCAGAAGTAAAAACTGAAACTGCTTCTTCATGGGTATAAACGGCAATATCAGGAGGCCCTTGATTTAAAAGATCCACAAAGTACTCAAGAGAAGCAACTGTTTTTGGATCATTCAAGAGGACATCCCAGGTTTTTTGGTCGAGGATTTGACCACCCAGTTGGTACATAACCGTCAGCCAACCGGAAGCAAAATGAATTCCTCTTTGAGCTCGCATCCCTATACCATAGAGGTTTTCTTCCTTCCCTTTGAAAAACTTGGCCATTGCTAATAAATCATCCATGGATTCGGGAGGTTTCTGGCCGTATTTTTCAAAAAGATCAGTCCGATAACCAACATAACGAGTTTCACCAGCTACAGGAATTCCACTGATGACTCCATTAAAAGTCCCAATTCCATCCCGGTAGGCCGGCAAGATATCGGCATAATCATACCAATCAGGTGTAATTTCTTTATTATCAAGAAGTGGCTGTAGATCAAGGGCTACTCCACTAGGTGCATACTCAGCCATATTGAAAGCATCGATGAGTATAACGTCATAGACACCAGTCTTGGCTTCGTGTTCTAATAGTAGTTTCTGGCGGAGTAAACCTTCTTCAATAATATCCCACCGAACCTTAATTCCTGTCAATTCTGTAAACTCATCAACCATTGCCTGCATGGCATCAGTGGTTGGATGCGAGGTAAAAGCACAGGTAATGGTTGCCCCATCGAATTTCTCTTTAATCATGTTTGCCCAGGTAGCAACCTCGGCTGGAACTTCTGCCAAAACAACACTTGCCAATGAAAAAACCAACAAGATTATTAATGGAATGATAAATTTACGCATTTCACTTATCCCCCTTCTTCAACTATTATCTGATAAATAAAAAATGTGACCCATAAAAAGCTATGCCATCACCTCCCTTTTGTTTTCTTTATATCTTTTCCCCTACCACAAAGTGTATCCTCCATCAACAACGACAATTGATCCCGTCATAAAGTTAGAAGCTTCCGATGCTAAATATATGACGGTTCCCTTGAGTTCATTAGGATTCCCAATTCGCTTTAAAGGAACCATCTCCACCACCTGGTGATAAAAATCCTGGTCGGCTTCAAAAAACTTGATATTCGGTTCAGTCAGGAAATATCCGGGAGCAATTGCATTGACGTTAATGTTATAAGGAGCCCACTCAACAGCCAAAGCCCTGGTTAAGGCAGCGATTGCTGATTTTGAAACATCATAGGATCCACCATGTACTCCCTTGTTGATAATTGACCCTGAAATCGAAGCCAAATTGATTATCTTTCCTTTTCTTCGTTTAATCATTTCCTTCCCCACCGCCCTGGAACAAATAAACATACCGGTGAGATTGGTATCGATAACGAAATTCCATTGTTCTAAACTGGTTTTTTCTGGAGGGAGATTAATTCGACCAGTGGCAGCATTGTTTACTAATATATCGATCTTTCCGAACTGATCAATTATTTTATTCACAACTTTTTCAATTTCAGCTTCTTTAGTTATATCTACTGCATACCAAGTACATTGCGGATTAATCTGAGCAATTTCCTTGCCAGTTTTCTCCAGTTCCGATTGATTTCTCGCTACTAAAATTGGTGTGGCTCCGGCTTCAGCTAAAGCGGTAGCAAATGCTTTCCCTAAACCTTTACTCGCTCCAGTTATCAAAGCTATCTTTCCACTTAAATCAAATATTTTTATGGCATTATCATGCATTCGAATCCCTCCTGACTAAGAACTAAGAATTATAATTAACCTCAACCGGCATCCGGATTTTTGCTGATTCCATAATGGCGAGAATAACCTTGCTGACCCGGTATCCATCTTCAAAGTCGACAATAAACTTCTCACCAGTCCTTAATCTATGAATAAAATCCCGAATGCTTTCATGAGCAAAACCACTCGGCTTACCATGGATCGTGGGCATTACCAAGATATCAGGATGATCACTCTTTTCGGGGAGATAGCGCTCAATGGCTTGGTTATTGGTCAGATCCATATTGAACATCCCTTTGCTCCCCAAAATATTCAGTTTTATATCATTCCAGTTGGGATGGGAATTTGGGACAATCCAGTTGTTTTCAATGCTGGCAATAATCCCGTCTTCCATTTCTAAAACACTTTGATAAATATCGGGAATATTTACTCCCAATTTAACTAAGACCTCAGATCGGGAAACTGAATATACCCTCTTAACCTCTTTTCCGGAAAGAAATCGAAGGGTATCAACCGTATGACTCCCTAAAAACCAAAGGATGGATGACTTTTCGGCCCAGGATAACATCTGGGTGGGAACATAAATGGTATCATTCAAACGGTAGTACATGGAAATTATCTCACCGATGGTTCCCTGGTCAATATTGTTTTTGGCAACGACCAAAGGTGGATTCCAACGAGCGTGGAAATCAACCATGGCTCGTACTCCTGATTTTTCATAGGCAGTCTTCATGAGTTTTAAGTCCTCATGAGTGGTCGCTAGTGGTTTTTCCAAAAGAATATGCTTACCTGCTTGGCAAGCAGCAATAAAAGGTTCTTGATGGGCAAAGTCGGGTGTTGCAATCCCGACGGCTTGTATTTCGGGATCTTTTAACATTTTTTCTAGATCAGTGTGCCAACACCGGGCATGATATTTTTCCGCCAGGGCTTTAGCTTTCTCCTCAACCTTATCGCACACTGCGATCAGCTCTGAATATGGTTCAGTTGAATAAATCCATGCATGAGAATTTCCCCAGATTCCAGCACCAATTACACCAAAACCAATTTTTTCCATCCTAAACCCTCCATCAACGGATTATTTCTAAACTAAATATATTTTCCATTACCAGAGAGGCTCCCCAAAGCGGTTCGGTTTCCTGATGAAAACTACTCAATTCTAGTTGAATATTGCGCGCTAAAGGTTCCAGAGCTTTTTCTTGGACTTTTTGTTGGACCGAGCTTATCATTTCCTCGGGCTCGATCCGAGTGAGCCCTCCGGTAAAAATTATCTTCTCGGGAGCTAAAATATTAGTAAGGATTACAGCTATTTCCCCTAAGGTGGAATAGGCTTCCAAAGTCATTTCCTTTATCGAGGGTTTCCCAATTTCATTCCGTAGTATCCGAGTCGCATCATCTTCTCCGGTATATTTCCTTCCCATTCGTTTCATCAAGGCTGGAAGTGAAACCATCGATTCAACACAGCCAGTTTTCCCGCAAAAACAAAGATTTCCATTTGGGATCAAAGGAATATGGCCGATTTCTCCAACGCCATCTAAAAAACCCCGATATATTTTCCCCTCAATGACAATTCCTGCTCCTATCGCCTCACCGCAGTTGATACAGATAAGATTTCGAGAATTTTTTCCACTTCCGAACCACATTTCACCTAAGGTGGCTGCAGTGGTTCGATTATCAACTAAAATAGGGAATTCTTGAGCCACTCCAGCCGAGAGCATTGAACCAATTGGAATTCCTTTCCATCCAAAATGGGCTGAATATTCAATAATTCCCGAACTATGGTTGACTATTCCCGGAGCCCCTAAACCGATACCGAGACAGGTTGTATGGGGAAATTTTGCAAGGGCTGCATTCACAAACCAAGCAATCTCACCAACTGCTGCCTGAGGAGGTTCTTTGGTTAATAAAGTCAAGGATTCACGACTAAGAATGGTTCCTTTGAGGTCAACAACAGCAACTTCAACATCTCCTAAGTCTTTAAGAAGAACACTGAGAATCATCGGCCCATGTGGATTAACTGTGAGAAGCTCGGGTTTTCTCCCCAGGGGAGCATCTTCCTGGCCATTTTCAACAATTAAGCTCTGCTCAATTAAGTCACGAATAATACCCGATACCGTCGATTTACTAAATCCAAAGTGCGACCGTATCTGGGTTCGTGATGCCTGTTCTTTTTCCCAGATATACCGGAAAACCATTTTCTTATGGATATCATTAATTCGAGAACTGGTTAGAGTAGTCATCATCATAACATTTGTTCGATTCGAGAACGAACTATTAATATTTTAGCCAATAAATAGAATTAATGTCAACGGAAAAGCATGTTATAATTGACAAAATATTGTTGGGGAGGATGAGCATGAATTTCCCACCGCTAATCCAGTCTCTTCTGAAATCTCTTACTCTTGAAGAAAAAGTTGGACAATTATTTCTTTTAGCTTTTGCTGGCAACAATCTTAACCCGATAACACCACTTATTGTAGATTATGGCTTAGGTGGCTGTTATTTGAGTCAGGAAAATGCCTCCAATCCTGAAGAGGCTAAAGAATTAACTCAATCACTCCAGAAACTTACTCAAAATACTTCATATCAAATTCCTCTCATCTTAGGAGTTGACCACGAAGGAACCTGGGGGGTACTGGTTCCGTACAGCACAACCGGGCCAGGTAATTTGGCTTTAGGTGCAGCTGGAAAACCTGAGTTGACTCATAAAATATACAATATTTTTGGGAAAGAAATGCTCTCATTTGGCTTCAATGCCATTTTTGCCCCCTGCGCTGACTGCAATTCCAATCCACAAAATGCCATCATCGGTATGCGATCCTTCGGTGAATATCCAGAAAGAGTAGCTGAACAGGTTGAAGCTGCAGTCAAAGGAGCAAATGCCAGTGGTATAATCACAACCTTGAAACATTTTCCCGGACATGGAGATACTTCCTTAGACAGCCATCGTAGTCTTCCTACAGTGAATAAAAATTTCAGACAATTAGAACAAGAGGACCTTTATCCTTTTCAGCGAGGGATTGATAGTGGGGTCGACATGGTCATGACCTCCCATATCCTTTTTCCACAAATCGATTCCATTAATCCTGCCACTTTATCCCCCTTGATTATGGGCCATCTTCTTCGGAAAAAAATGGGTTTTAATGGGGTAGTTCTCACCGATAGTATGAATATGGGAGCTATAAAGAAAAATTACCCTTCCGATGAAGCCACCATCAAGGCCATTCAAGCTGGAGTTGACATGATCATGCTAGCCGAAGAACATTACGACCATAATTCCTCAATTTATATCGAACAGCACATGACGCTTATCCAGAGTGTCATTCAAGCGGTAAAATCAGGAAGGATAACTCCTGAAAGATTAGATGAGGCTTCAGGAAGAATTTTAACACTGAAATTCAATAAAGGGATTTTCCCTGTTCCATCGAAGACATTTGATTTAAAACCACAGTTTGGATTGAGTAATCATGTATCAGTGGCTCTTGAAGCGGCGTCTTCGGCAATCACAGTTTTACGGGATCGTTCACAATTATGGCCAATAAATTTAAATCAACCACTTATTATCATTAATTGTGTCCCACGCGATGCCTATGCTATTCTCTCTCACACCAGAGGTATTGGCCCTAACCAATCGGAACCGGCATTTGATATCTTTCAAAAAGAACTCATTCGGTTAGGTGTTGGTATTAAAGTTTATTACTATGAAGATTTGAAGGATGAAGCTATTCCCGTGCCATTACTATCAGCTAATTCCTTCATTGCAGTGACTGAAGATTATCCACTTCCCGGAACGGATTTTGAAACCAATCTTCAAAAACAGTTAGTAAATAAATTATCAGTATCCATGGGTGAACGAATGATTGTTCTTGCTTTTCGCAGTTCCTATGAACTTTCCGAATTTCCTTTGGTAAGCACCTATCTATGTACTTATTCCAGTCGACCTTGTTCAGCCCTGGCAGCTGCCCAAGCTGTGGTGATGAAAAAACCACTCACTGGTCGAGCTCCTATATCTGTCCTGTAAACCAATTTGCGGACTTGATAAATCAAGTCCCTACCAAATCTTCCCTGATGGGAGAGTTCTATCTTATTTTTTCCTCTCCCCTGGTGGGAGAGGATTAAGGTGAGGGGGAACTTGTATATCTTCCATAAGCTTCATTTCAAAACACCAAACCTGGATTTCATTCATGGGTCTCACCCTCATCCTCTCCTTCATTCATTCTTCAAGCATTGCCTGAAGAACTAAATATTAATCTACCGTCATAGCTTTCTTTTGCATCAGGCGATTTTGAAGCCATATCCACCGTCGATACTGCTCCCCACTCAATGAACGACTCATTTCCCGTGCCTCGCCAATCGCTTGATCAAGAATAGCTTTTTGGGATGGAACAGTAAGTAGTCGAAGATAAATCTCGGTAGCCAGCTTTCCTCCAAACAGTGGACTAAGGTCTTTTTCAATAAACTTCTCCCAAGTCAGCGTTGGTTGATAGCCAAAGCGAGCAAATGCTAAATAATTGACCTCATTGACGACGCTAAACGCACTGACCTCACCAAAAATGGTTGCACCCTTCATTCCACTTTTAAAAGCCAACTGCATCATTTCGGCGAAACGGTCAGCAACCAATTCATACCGTTCCCGATTCCATTGCGAACCCATATGGGTGCGAAAGATATTTTTACTTCTGGGTAATCCTTGAACATATTCCTTGGTTAAATCAGTTTTTAAACGAGGCCAATAAGAGCGATTAAAACAAAATTGATAAATTGCCTCGTCAGGCAATTCTTCAAGAGACTGAAGAACTTGGCGGTTCAAAAGGTTATCCCAATAAGCCTCGCTTACCAACCAGAGGTCTTGACGCTGATTTCGAGCAGCTGAAAATAGATGTGGGTAAAGGAGAGCCATATCCTGCAACGACCAGGTTGAATTTTCTTTACGTCTTCGAGAACATTCTTCACACTGACAAACTCCATAATCTCCGGTTTCAAAATTAATCCCACCAATCATGAAGGTTTCTGCTAACCAAGCAATAGCCTCTTCGTGATATCGGGCGTTTTCCGGTTTAGAAGGGCAGGCAGTATCGGTGTATTGATTTTCTGGAAACCAAAGGGGAGGTAGATCAGGAATAGAAAAAGCTGCCGGTGCTCCTAATACGGCTTTCAATTCCGGACGTTGTCGGAGCCATTGGGTTAAATTATAACGGTGATTTCCTTCCCAATAGATTCCCCCGTAAGCATTGATACCAACCCCGGGTAGAATTCTAACTCCTCTTTCAGCAGCGTATTTGCACAGTTTCTGAGCAGCTTCAATACCTCCATGGCAATCTCTTAAAAAGCCGTAAATAGTGACACCCCCGATTCGGTTGAGACTCATAAAATCAATCAGTCGAAAGTAGTCTTCTAAAAAACCCTCTGGGGGTTTGGAATAATAATTCATGGCACCGATTTCCTGAATACCGACTTGTTCTAAGTACCAATTGGTACTGTGATCCCAAGTCCAAAGCAAGCGATAAGGAAGTAAAGGCGATTGCTCAAGGTCAATTTTTGGGATGATTATCTCTTCACCCTGATAAGATAAAATTTTCTGACTCAATTCATTCACCGCATAAATCAAACCCGGACGACCACCTCCTAAAAGGAGTATCAATGGAATTTCCTGCCATTTCACCGTTTGAATTTGGAAACCATCTTCGAGGAGCTGGATTTTATTTTCTGACGGTTGTTTTGCAGGGAAAAGTTGGTTTTCCTTTTCTTCTAAATAAATAAAACCTTCGAAGTTTTTATCCGCCTTTTTCCAATCACCAATTTTAAAATCTCGTGGTGAAACGACAACAAAATCCCTTCCGGGAAATAATTTTTTTAAATGAATAACAGGGAAGCTTTCCTGTTCAAGATCGGTTACCACGACTAGTTGAGCAGTTTTTGGTATGCGTAAAAATGGCAAAGATGGTGACATCTATTGTCCTCCTTTATTTTTTCTTTTCTCTCATGGTTAAAGAAACTGCAATGATAATGATCAAGCCTCGGAAGATCATCTGTTGATCGACGGATAAACCCATTAATATCAATCCATTATTAATCATACCCATTATTAGGGAACCAACAATGGAACCGATTACTGAACCCCGGCCTCCTGACATGCTGGTGCCTCCGATGATAACTGCTGCTATAACCGTCATCAAATCGGTCTCACCTAAAGTATAACGGGCACCATGTAGCCTACCAGCATATAGCATTCCAGCCAGCGCTGCTAAGGCACCATTCAAAACCATGACGGAAAATTTAATTCTTTCCACATTGATTCCAGAATACAGAGCAGATATTTTATTCCCACCAGTTGCTAATACATAACGTCCAAATTTGGTCTTCCTCAGTGCAACTTGACCTATAATGAGCAAAACAACAGTCCAAACAAAAAGAATTGATATTGGTCCGATATCTCCTGATCCAAAAATAAAATTATAGGTTTTATTAGTTACCGGAATTGATTTAAGTTGAGTAATCCAGCGGGCTAATCCGGTAATAATTCCAGTCATTCCCAAGGTGACAAGAAAGGAGGGGACTCCGATTTTAGCTACAAAAAGACCGTTAACCATACCAATTAGAACTCCGGTACCCAACCCGGTAACAACTCCAACCAATAAGGAGCTGTGGCGGAGTGCTAATGCAGTTGTTAGTGATGCCAATGCCACAATAGAACCGATCGAAAGATCAATTTCTCCGGCCGCTAAGACAAAAGTCATCCCCACTGCCATAACCGAAATCATGGCAGTCTGACGAGCAATGTTCATCAAGTTTTCCGAAGAGAGAAATCCTCGCCCTCGTAGGATAATAGAAAAAAAGATAAAAATTGCTAAAAAGGCAATATACACAATAAATTCTTTGGTATTGATGGTTCGAGTTGATTGGTTCCTTTTTTTCAAGAGCAATCTCCTTCTTTCAGATCTTCTTCTTTTCTGAACCAATAGCATTCTTTTTAAATCAAGCTCTATTAAATATTTTTAAAATGTTGGGATACAAATACAATGCCTATTTAATGCAGCTCCATGTCATGACATGGAGCTTACCAGATTCTCATCCTGACCTTCTCCCATTTCTCTTTTTTTCCTCTCCTCTGGTGGGAGAGTATTCAGGTGAGGGGGATATTTGGATATTTTCCTCAAGTTCAATTTAAAACACAAAACTTGTTTCTAAATCCAACCTTTCAGCCTCATCCTCGCCTTCTCCCATCAAGGGAGAAGGAACTAAATAATGACTTAGCATGGATTATGAATAAAAAATTAAATCAATCTGAAAACCAATAAAACCTATTGCACCATCTTTATGAGAACTTCCTCGTCAAGGGTTTGTTCATCACTATTAACAATAGTTTCAGTTATCTCTCCTTTTTTAACCACCAACACTCGATCACAGAAAGAGGCTACTTCTCCAAACTCGGAAGAAATGAATAAAACACCATTCCCCAATCGAGCGAATTCTTTAACAATGTTCATAATTTCCCACTTGGATTGAATATCCACTCCAAAAGTAGGATCGTCGAGGAGGAGAATTTTTGGTTGATTAGCTACATTTTTTGCCACGACAACTTTTTGTTGATTACCACCGGAAAGATAACGAACCTGCTGTTCGATACCATCACATTTCACCTTAAAATCGCTAACAAATTTCTGACTGATTTCTTTCCCCCGGTGATCATTGATCAAAATGAGCTGGGTCAGTTTGTTCATTAGGGGAAGCAAGATATTTTCATTAATGGAAAAATCCATGATAAGACCTTGATTACGCCGATCCTCTGGGACTAAACCAAGACCGTACTTTAGAGCATCAGGAACCGAAAGAATTGTAGATTTTTTACCCTGAATAAATATTTCTCCGCTTTTAATAGGATCCAAGCCGAAAAGAGCTTTGAAAATTTCAGTACGTCCACTTCCTAATAGTCCAGCCAATCCAACTATCTCACCAGGCCAAAGATCAAAACTGATTTGGTGAATCGAATTAGTGGAAAGATTTCGAACCGATAAGAGAGGTTTCTCCTCTTCTTTTCTCTGGCTTCTCTCCCAACTTGCCCGATTCCCCACCTTTTTTCCAACCATAGCGTCAATAACTTCTTCTAAAGAAGTTTCTGAAATCGGTCGGGATAAAACATTGACTCCATCTCGCAAAACGGTAACTGAGTCACATAATTTAAAAATATCTTTTAAATAATGGGAAATATAAATAATCGAAATCCCTTTCTTTTTCAGATTTTGAATCACACTGAACAATGATGAAATTTCGGCTTGGGAGAGAGATGCGGTAGGTTCATCGAAGATCAATATCTTTGAATCGGTTGAAAGGGCTTTCGCTATTTCAACTAATTGTTTGGAACCGACACTCAAATTTTCAACGTGTTCCCGGGGATGAATGGAAATATCGATTCCAATCGAATCAAGAAGTTTTTGGGTTATCTCCTCCATTCTTCGATCGTCTAATACAACACATCCACCCGATAATTCTCGAGCTAAAAAAATATTTTGCGAAACAGTCAGTGTAGGCACCAGACTAAAATCTTGAAATACCATGCTTATCCCGGCTTTGCGCGCTTCTTGAGCAGATTTATAAACCTGTTCTTTCCCTTCGATTAAGATATCACCACTATCTCGAGTATAGACCCCATTAATAATCTTCATTAAGGTTGATTTGCCGGCACCATTCTGTCCAACTAAAGCATGTATTTCACCTTTCTCAAGAATAAAATCTACATTGTTTAAAACGGTTACCCCACCAAAAGATTTACAGATTTGACGGCATTCTAAAACCGGCGTTGACATAAAAAAACCCTTTCTCATCAAAGTGGGGAGTATTTTTATACTCCCCACTTTAGTTTATTTTCCTACTTGGAAACCCAATTACAGGCTTGAAAAACCATGCTCCTCTAAAACTTTTTTAGAATAAAAGTACTGTAAGATAATGGTTCCCCTTCTGCGTTTGTATCTTTAGCTCCATAGGATAATTATTGATTTTAATTATACATATCCATTATCTCAGGAGGTGGATCTTGATGAAGCGATTCTCTCCATCCTTCTACTAAATTCTCTTTGGTGACTTTGATAGCCGGAACAATAACAAATGGTGGTGCTGGTTTTTCCAATACTCCATAGACTCCCAACATTGCTTTGGTATAACCGAGCATATAAGCCAAATCCGCAGCGATACCGACAACATTGCCATCTTGCGCCATGTCGAGAGCATTATTTGCTCCTAGATCTAAGGTTACAATCTTGATATCTGGTCTTTTTGCCGCGCGACAGGCAGCGACAACTCCTTCGGCCGGAGTATCCCAGGGAACATAAAATCCAGTGATTTCTGGATGTTGAGTTATGAGCGCGGAAGCAATCGTTTCCGAGTCAGCTGGATTGGCAATACCCTGTTCAGCCACGATTTCAATATCTGGGTAGTTTTGCTGAATCACGGTTTTAAAAGCATTATCCCGTTGATTGGTAACATAATAGCTGGCATCATGGAATAACCAGGCAATTTTTCCCTTTCCACCCAAGGTATCGGCCAACATCTCAGCAGCTACTTTTCCCATACCAAAGAGGTCGTCAGTAACAATACCAACATAATCTTTTCCTTGAACATATCCATCAGGAAGGTTACTCATAAATACCAACTTCACGCCAGCTTCTACTGCAGGCCGGAAGGCTTCAGCACCGGCAACCGGATCAATAACCAAGGTTAGAATAATGTCAGGCTTAAGGGCCAGAGCTGTTTCTACGTCGGTTTTTTGCTTGGTCGGATCCATGGCGGCATCGGTAGTCACCACCAATTCAATTCCCAATTCATTAAAAAGATCTTTAGCTCCCGCCATGAGAGCATTAGCAAAATCAGATGAGGTGTGCATCAAATAAGCTGCTTTGTAATTTCCTTCTTTTACTTTCTGTATTTCTTCTGGAGTCAAGGTGACATCGCTATACCAGGTGGGTTCTTCTCCCTGAGGACCCCGGGTTTCCATCAATACTTGTTCCTGAGCTACTGCCGTTCCTACCAACAAAGCCAACATGATTAGCATAACTAAACAACGAATAGAAATTATGGATTTTTTTCTCATAAAAACCCTCCTATAAAATTTTTTTAACCATGCAACCTAACTCATATTACGCAAAACGAATCAAAATAAATACTGGTTTCCTCACCTCCTTCGTTCATTTCCAAGATTTAATTGGTTTCTTCTTCAAAATAAGGAATGGTCGTAAACATCCCGAAACATTCACCAAGGGAGAGCAAACGGGAATATTCCACAACTATGGGATGGTCACAGCGGAGCACCAAAGAATAGGCTTTCCCGGTTGGCATAGTATATCCGCCAAATTCCTCAGGCCGATCAACTCGGAAATCAAACATTCGCTTAGCACTCAATTTGAGCACGATCCCTTCCACCGGTTCTTGATCCTTAAAATAAACCGTAACTCTTACTTTTACCTCAAAAGGATTGGTATTAAGAATCATGATTGCTTCGTGAGAATCCCACTTTCCTAATTCTTTATTGGGCAGTTCTCCATCTGGAATCACCCAAACTTTTTTCCCGATTGCCATAGAACGACCTCCTTCATTGTTAAAGGCGTTTTTATTGATTCAGTTCCTGAATATTTTGGACCATCTCAATATCTTGAATGGTATTTTGAATACAAAGATGAATAGTTTCTATCTTGTGGTGGTTTCCACCATTGACTTTTAATAAACTTTTCACCAATGATAAAAGATCCGTCAATTCTCTTCGATAACTTTCTCTTCTCTCTTTATCCAGATGCACAGTAAGATAAACTGGAAAAGGAGGATATTGACCGGTAAGAGAATCAAGAAAGAGCTCACCTGGCATCGCTCGATCTCGATATAATTTTGACCATTGAAATAGAGAATCGATCCCGTCGGAATAAAAATCTGGAACATTAGTCAGTCGATGAGGAGACCAATTGTTAAAAAAAGCTGACTCGGCATTGTGAAATAGTTCGACGAAGTTGCTTTTTTGCGTTGGATCTTTAATGTGGTATATCTCTTCGACCCCTTCCTCAATAATATCGAGAGGATTTTGATCGACATCCTGTAGAAAACGTCCTAAACAGAACAAATTCATCTCAGTACTGGGATTGATCAGAGGCCCCAAATACAATTCACATGATCGACTTCCATCTCGATATAGATTGCGAAGATGAGTGGTTGATCGCAAAATATAGGGAAGAAACCAGCGGTTTCGATCAAAGCGTTGGGGTGGATAAATCCAAAACCCACCCGATGTGCCATAGTCACATGGTAATCTATCAATAAAAACCGCTCGATCATTTTCATGAATAAACTGTCCATGATTACCGCCATCGATAAAAATATCAATATTCTTCCCTAAATCCAAAACCGATCCGCGTTCTTTCTCATTCATCCAATCTCCCCAAGGAAGATACCCGGAAGTATTCACCAGCAATTTTTTCTCAGGCCAACGGTTTCGAATATAAGCAGCAGTCAGATGGTTTATGCGGTTATAGTAATCAACATCACCTTCCTGAATGCATTTTTCACAGCAACAACGACCTTGATCAGCAGCTTCCAAATGATATCCGTCCACAATAAAGTTTTTCCCGATAAAATCAATTACTTTCTCCATCAGTTCTCGAGACTTAACTTGCGAACCACATAAAGCCGAAGGGTTGGTCCCTCGAACTTCTGGATCGTTTTGAATAATCGTATCAAAACCCCAGCTATAGACTCCTAAACCATAAATCAGCTGTAAACCATTGGAATGAATGATATGAATTAGGCGGTCGACTTGACTTTTTCTCTCGGGGGTCAAAACGCTCTCAATGTCCATCGGCCAATCTCGATTGGTAAGCAGACCAAACAAATCGATATCGGTATAACCGGCCCTTTTTAAAAATTCCATGGTTTTTTGAAAATCGTTAATGGTTTGTTGATCAATTAATACACTAGGCCAGGCATCATCCAATATTGGTGTACTGCGAAAATCGTTTAACCAAACTCCAAAAGCAATCCGGTTTTGAAATGATTTTTTATTCATATCCCTACCCTGTCAATACTTTTCATTTAAAAACCATCAATATCCTAATCAGCGATTCTTCCCTTCAGTTTTTGATCCAAAAGAACCGCTCCGACTAAAACCACACCCTTTACAATACTTTGATAAAAGGAGTGTATTCCCATCAAATTGAGACCATTGGCAATAAAACCAACGATAAAAGCACCGATCAACATTCCAAATATCGACCCTTCTCCACCTTCGATACTAGTTCCACCTAATACCACAGCCACGATAACATCAAACTCGAAACCAGATCCGACCATGGCTTGGCCAACTCCTAAGCGGGAAGCCATTAAAGTACCCGAAAACCCTGTCAAAGTTCCAACCAGAAAATAAAGCAAGATGATAATTGAACCAACGTTGATTCCCGAAAGGAGCGCAGTTCTTTTATTTCCACCGATAGCAAATGTATAACGACCTAAGATGGTCTTGCTTTCGATAAAATAGAAAAGAAAAATGGTTAAAAACATTATAATAAAGATAATGGGTATTCCACCCAAATAACCTCGACCCAAAAGAGTAAAATTCTTTCCTAACCCCATGTGGATACTATTGCCACCGCTAATAACCAATGCCAAACCCCGAGCTGCATACATGGTACCTAAGGTGGCTATGATCGAAGGAATCCTCAATTTGATCACCATGAGTCCGTTTAAAAGACCGATTGCGCTTCCCACCAAAGTTGAAAGAATAATTGAAAACCATAGGGGAATCGATTGAGTTACAAAGAGGGCTGAGAGCATTCCGGTGAGACCCAATACACTTCCTATCGATAAATCAAAGTTACCAGATATCATGAGAGGAGTAACTGCACAACCAGTGATCACGACAAAAGCCACCTGTCGGGTTACGTTGTTGAGGTTGGTTACGGTTAAAAATGATTTAGATAGGAAAGAAAGCACAATAATAATCAGCAACAAAACGCCAAAAATAACCATTTTTTGCAAAAAGCCGCTACTCAGCTTAATTTTCATAATTAGTCCTCTTTCCACGGGTGATAATATATAGAATTTCTTCTGGATCCGCCTCTTGGTTCTTTATTTCCTTGACAATTTGGCCATCTCGGAGTAAATAAATGCGGTCACAGAGGTTAAATATCTCCGGATATTCTGAAGAAAAAACGATGATTGACTTCCCCTTCTCGGCTAAACTTCTTATAATACGATGAATTTCTTCCTTAGCACCAATGTCTACTCCCCGGGTGGGTTCATCCATCATAAGAATATTCGACCCGGCATGCAGGTATTTTGAGACCACAACTTTCTGTTGATTCCCACCACTGAGGGTTGCTACTTTTTGTTCAATATGTTTTACTTTGATATTCATCACATCAACATATTTTTTCGCTACTTCACGATCTTCCTGGCTACGAACGACTCCTAAATGGGAAAGAACCTTTAAATTGGTAATCGATATATTGAGTCGAACTGGAAGCTTCATAATTAATCCTTCGGTAAGCCGTTCTTCAGGTACCATGGATATCCCACTCAACATAGAATCTCGAGGAAGATCAAACAGAACACTTTTTCCTTCAATCCGGATATCTCCGCTCAATACTCGGTCCAACCCAAAAAGAGCCAAGGCAATTTCAGTTTTCCCTGCCCCTCTCAAACCGTAAAACCCCAAAATCTCGCCCTTATATAAATTAAAGTTAACATTTTTAAGCTTATGAGTTGTCAGATTGTTTACTTCCAATACTTTCTTTTGATAGTCAACCGGTCGCGGGACATATTTATCCACAGTCACTTTACCAATCATCATTCGGATCAATTCATCCCGATCAATATCCGTCACATTTTTTGTTCCAACAATTTCACCATCTCGAAATACCGTAACCACATCTCCAATAGTAAAAATGTCATCTAAAATATGGCTGATATAAATTACTGTAATATTTTTTTTCTTCAAGGAACGAATAATGGCAAATAAACGTTTGGTTTCATTCTCCGATACCGCTGCAGTTGGTTCATCCATAATTAAAAGGCTCGCATCCACTGCAATCGCTTTGACAATTTCAATAACTTGTTTTTCCGCAAAACTAAGCTGAGCTACTTTTTTCTTAAGAGAAATGTCGGAAGCAAACTCCTTCATAAGTTGAAATACTTTTCCGGAAGGATCACTTCTTTGAATGACGCCATATCGATTTGGTTCTCTGCCTAAAATGAGATTTTCTTCAACCGTAAGTTGGTTTACCACATTCAATTCTTGAAACAAAGTACTAATCCCCAAATCCATCGCTTCACGAATTGAGCGAGGCTTAAATTCTTTTCCATTAAAAAGGATTTCCCCTGAACTTCTGGTTTCAGCACAAGTCAATATCTTTATAAAGGTTGATTTTCCTGCACCATTTTCCCCAACAATACAATGAACAGTATTGTGACGAATATCCAAATCGATTCCTTTTAATGCAGCAACCCCGGGATAGTTTTTAGCAAGTCCTCGAACCTCAAGTATGTTTTTTTCCATAAAATTGACTCTCCTAAATCAGGCAGGAGGAGTCAAACCCCCTCCTACCTGAACCCACCTTCCTATTCCTCAATTTCTTTGGCTAAATCGACTTCTATTGCCCATTCATCTTTCACAAATTGTTCGATTTCTTCTTTACTCATATCCCATCCATTGACGACAAACGATATTACTGCTTCGTTTTTATCGGTTGCATACATATCCAATTCCCCATTAATAATTTTAAGTAGCATATCGATACATTTTTTGGCATTGCTCTTTGGTTGTAATGCCAAGGTAAGTTTGAAAGCTGAGTTTGGATCAGCCACTTTCACCAATTCGGGAACCGAACCATCTACACCAGCAAAAATTTCTGATACCGGAATTCTATCTTTGGCGTTTCCTCGCCCGGCCGCTTCAAAAGCTGCTAAAGATCCTAAAACATTTTCTGCATCATAACCAAACATAATATTGACATCGGGAAAACTCTGGAGAATATCTTCTGCAGTACTATAAGCGATTTCTCGATTACTCTTCCCGCCATTGAAAACCCATTCCATATCCGGAGCAACGTTCTGTACTCCTTGAATAAAAGCTTTGGTTCTCTGCTCATGAGCCCACTCAATGGAAGCATCGCTGATGGTAGCCACTTTTATCTTTTTATCAGGGAAATATTCCAATATTTTCTTAGCTGCCAATTCACCCATGGCAACAGCGCCCTGTTTTTCATCGATTTGCATAGTTGGATATTTCACATTTCCCGAACTGACATTCACGAAAGAAACGACCGGAATTCCAGCTTGTTGAGCAGCGTCTATCGACACTTCCATGGCTGCCTGATCATAAGCTTGGCAAATGATTCCGTCGACCTGTCGAGCAATAAGGTCTTCCATAGCTGCTGCTTGGACTTCTGGTTTCATTTGCCCATCCATCGGGATATACTCAATGCCTAAAGATTCACAATAGGCTTTCGCTGCCACCTGATGAGCTTGTTGATAAGAATCATGCAAACCCCAAAACACTTGCCCTATCACCAGCTTTTCTTGGGCTCCAGCATAAAATCCCACCGAAAGAATAAAAGCAATCACTAAAATTGAAACCAGCATTACCAATCTTTTTTTCACGACTTACTCCTCCTTTATAAATTATTTCTTTAGTCTTTTTAAAAAATATTGATTTTATCAGGTTCAATATCACCCCCTAATCAAGAAAAAGCCTTTCCACGGCAGAAGTATTAAACTTTGGTATTCAATATCAACTGATCCATATAGGGCGAAAGAGGCTCAGGACCTTTATCGGTAATGAGAAAGGCACTTTCAAATCGAACCCCATTTGCTTCCGGGACCGAAAAGACACTCACATCCACACAAACTGTCATACCGGCCTGAAGAATATCATTGCTATTAGGCCCAAAAAAGGGAGCTTCAGCTTCCATTAGCCCTATAGTATGAGCAAAGGGGCAGACGATATTTTTTCCATAACCTTGTTTGGTCACAAATTCATGGGTTACAGCATTAATATCTTTTCCAATCATTCCTGGCTTCAAATTGGATTTAGTAATCCGGTAGGCTTCAACCATATCGTTGATACAGCGTCTTTGTGCTTCGTTGAGCTTTCCTCCCACCACCATGGTATAGCCAAATACTCCTGCATAACCATTATATCGAGGGCTAAGTCCCATCATCACCGTTTCACCAACTTGCAATTTCTTGTCCGAAGCCGTAGGAACTACTCCGCTGGTTCGCTCTCCGCTGGCAACAATAGCTTTAAAGGCAAACCAATTCGCCCCTAAGGATCGGGCTTTCCCCTCTCCAGCTCCAGCAATTTCGATCTCTGAAACACCTTCACGAACCAGGGGCTTCATCATCTGAAAAGATTGGTCGGCAATAGCAAAGGCTTTTCTGATCTGTTCTTGTTCCCAGGGTGATTTAATCTTCCGAAATTGTTCATATTCAGCAGTGATATCAACCAGATCGATTCCCAGTAAATCTTTTTTGAGTAGCTGATAGACTCCGAAGGGCATCTTATCCAGTCCAACCACACCCAGCTTTTGGCTTTTCCCTTTAATACCAATTTCATCAAAGACTTCGGCAAAAGAAGATATGGTAGCGTTCGGATATTCCTCCTCTGGAACCATAAAAACCGGTATATTTTTGGTCTTCTTAATTGCTGAATCGGTTTTGGCAAAAGGTTCCGATTCTGGCCCTCCCAAAATCATCGGTTCACCTTGACGGGGAATAAACAGGCAGCCACTCTCGAATTGTGGACACCAACCGGATAAATACCATCCATTAGCTATATTGAGTTCATCGTAATATACCAAAGTCCCTGGAAGATCTTTTGTGACAAGCAGGTCTTGTACTTTTTTTAAGCGAGATTTCATTTCATATTCTGGTAATAACATATTCCTTTCTCTCCTTTTACTTTATGTTTTTTATTTCAATGATATACATGATTTTCTCTCAACAAGAATAGGAGACAACTCAATCCGTTGAGCGGGAAGGGGTTCATTTTCCTGCATTTTATCAATGACCAATTTTGCCGCTAAACGCCCCATTTCTGATCCCGGAATTTTCATGGTAGTAATTGGTGGATGGAAAAATCTCGCCATCTCAATATCGTCAAATCCCATCACCGATAGTCTGTCTGGAATAGAAATATTCATTTCATTGGCTTTTTGAAGTACTCCTATTGCCATTTCATCATTGGTTAATATGGCTGTGGGTGGATTGGATAGCAAAAAAAGTTTCTCCATACTCCGCGCTCCCCCATCAACGTTAAAATCCTCATTGTAAACAATATATTCACGGCGGATTGGGATACCATGAGATTGCAGGACTTTTAAGTAGCTGTTTTCTAATGCTCGAGAAAAATAATGATGTTCCGCTCCGGCTATTAAGCCTATATTTTTGTGACCTAAATTTATGAGATATTCGACTGCCTCCAGTGCTCCCCTTTTGTAATCACAGAGAACACAATCGAAACCAATTGGACCAATATCATCCACCATTACCACAATAAAACCATTTTCTTTAAGATAAAAAAGAAATTTTGGATCGGTTTCTCCAATGACGATTAAGTATTTCAGACTTTTTTCTGCAATAAAAAGGGGAAGATCGAGAAGAGTGTAGTTATCCCGTTGGGATACTGATGATATCACTACGTTAAGCCGCTTCTCGAACATGGTTTTTTCAATCCCAGAGATAACACTTGAAAAAAAATAATGATCAGAATGAACGTATTCACCAAATAGCACGCCAACATATTTAGTATCATCGGAAAAAGGATGTTTTTTTTGGCTCAAAAACCGAGCGGACAGATTTGGTTGATAGTTCAAAAGGTTGATTGCTTTCAATACCCGGTCTTTGATTTCATCGCTCACGGCTTCTGAGCCATTGATTACCCTTGAAACCGTTGCAACACTTACACCAGCTTCTCGGGCTACATCTCGAATGGTTGGTGGCATGCTCTCTCCTTTAGGTTCTTTTTGTGTAACCGTTTTCAGCTTTCTTTCACACTTTCTCTCCATTGATGAGCCAGTCCTGCTGCCGAATAAAAATGTGCACCTTTATCTTTAAAAGCATCAATCACTTTAGATAGTTCAGTTAAGGCTCGGGGCCCACAGTTTTTGATAATAAATTGAAGAGGCTCAACGGTGGCCTCTCCATAAGAAAGGCGAGAAGGCATTTCAATGAATTCCCAGGGATGGATATATAAACAAAATACCGCCGGCAGGTTTCTATCGGCACAGTAAGCTATCATACTATTGACATGCTTCATCAATGATTCAGCGCCTTCGGTTCGGAAAAGAGGCCATTGATCTCGATCCCGACCATACTGATCATGACTTTCTATAGTAAGATCAGCAAAATTTGGTATTTCAAGAATGGAAAGGTTCCCTTCTTGTGTCCAATCTTTTGCTGATGGATAGTAAGGAGTAACTCTTTCTTGATAGTAATAAAGCGGATAAGTAGCATCGGCGAGATACCCCAATTTCTCTAAGGTATTCACCATAATAGTACTTCCCCAAAGTCTGGGAGCTCGAAAAGACTGGGGAGCTTCTCCAATAACTTCAGCAATCATTGCCGTAGCTACTTCAAGGCGATGAGGTATTTCTTCGGGTAAAACTGGCTTGACCAGTGGAATCTCAAAAAGTGGATCGCCAATCGTCTCGTGATGAATGGTGTGACAGCCCACTTCAAAACCTCTTTGTTTAATCTCACGAGTGAGTTCCGGGAATTTTTGGGCTGCCTCAGCAACCATAAAAAAAGTAGCAGGGATTCCTTTTTTCTCAAACAAATCCATCAAAAGCGGTGTTCCTTTTTCAACTCCATTATAAAAAGGCGTAAAACTCCCTATATCAGTTTCGGTATCTACTCCAATAACAACTGAAATATCCATCTTTTACCCTCTTTTCTTTTAAATATAAACAATTGTAAACGAATACGTAACCGTTATCATTTTAACTAAAAAATAACAAATATGTCAATATCTAACCTGAAATCTACGGGCATGATAAATCAAGCCCCTACAAAAGAATTAAAAAAATGTTGGAGCGCAATTTATTGAGCCCGGTCTTTATTTAATGTAGCGACATGCCTTGGCATGTCGAATCTTGGATTTTCATCCTCATTTTCTTCCATTCTCCCTCTCCCCCTCAGTTTTTTCTTGTCCCCTTACTCTATTTTCTCAAGCTATTGCATTTCAGATCTGGCTTTGGAATAATGAATAAAATTCCAACTCAACCTGAAGGAGAACACTCCCATGCTAAAAAAAGGCCCTCTATTTTATATTTTATTCATCCTTTTTACTATTCTGGCTCCTGCAACCTTGACTCATGCCCTCCCTGAGTTCCGTGGAGTGTGGATCGATGTGAGAAGCATTCCCAATACCCGAGATGGCATTGAAGCCATGGTCAAAGAATTGGCATCAGCTCATTTCAATGCTATTCTGGTTGAATCTTTTTATCTGGGTAAAACCATATATCCTTCAGATTTTTTAGCTCAACAAGGGCTTACCAGCCAAATGGAGGTATATGAACAAACCAATCTTGACCCTCTTGCAGCCTTTATCGAATCAGCTCATAGTTACAATATGCAGGTGCATGCCTGGTTTGACATGTTTTATGTCGGTCTCAACCAACCTGGAGAGCTGCTGGAAAAGTTTCCTGCTTGGCAATCCATTCAGCGTGATGGAACTGTCGGTTATACCCAGGGGAAAAATCATTTTTATTGGGCCTGTCCTCTCCATCAGGGAGTAAAAGAATTTTATATCGGACTTCTTATTGAGGTTCTTCAAAATTATGACCTTGATGGAATTCACCTTGACTATCTGCGATTCCCGGATACAACCATTGCCGACACCTGTTACGCTCAAGAGCATCGGGAACACTTTTTATCACAATACGGCGTTGATCCAATTGCAATCGATCCCTTCACCCAACCGGATGTCTATCGTCTCTGGAATTCTTATCGAGCCCAATCGGTCACTGGCCTCCTGGCAGAAATAAATACAAGAGTTCACCAAATTAAACCGGACATCATCCTTTCAGTAGCTGTTCAACCCCGAGGGATGCCAATCGAGCTCAATCCCGGATTCCTGCAAAACTGGCCTTTTTGGACGGAAAATCATTACTTGGATGTATTGATCCCTATGACTTACAGCTCAAGAGTAAATGAGATGAAAGGATTAACTTATTGGGTCAATACTTTTTTATTAGGGAATCTGCCGGCTTTTGCCGGGATCCAAGCCTTTAATCTTCCCGATATTAAAAACCTCTCCCAAATGGTCGAATTCTCACGCTTGGCTCAATTTCAAGGTTCAGTCATCTTTGCATACCCCTATCTAAACAGCGAAATACTCGATTCCTTAAAACAAGGACCCTTCCAAGAAAAAGCCGAAGCTCCATCTCGAAAATACCTCAATTCTCTGGTTCCAGTTGAGAAAGTCCAAGTCGTTCAGTATTCTCACCCCAATCCCCGAACCATCAAAGCTCAACTCATTCATGAAGTAATCCAGGTCGATGGATTACTTCATGAAAAATCCTGGGAAAAAGCCGACTTTCAAAATGAATTTTCCCTTATCACTGGAGAAGGGTTGGCCAGCAGCCAAACTACCGTAGCTTGTCTTTTTTCACCCACTTACCTCTATATCATGTTTCAGGTAGATGATTCTCCTGAACAAAATCGCAAAATCACCATTTACCAAAAGGACGGACCAGTTTTTTACGATGATTCGGTTGAGGTTTTTATTGATCCCTGGTTTAGCAGCAGCTTTTACTATCATTTATCCTTGAATTCTATTGGAACTCAATATGATAGTTTTTCTCGATCTGGACCTTCCTGGAATGCCAACTGGGAAGTCGCTATCCAGGAAAAAACCAACGGCTGGACGGTAGAAATTGCTATTCCTTTTTCCAAATTGGAAATCCAAACTCCGCAACCGGGAGATCAGTGGAAAATCAATTTTAATCGAACCGATATCATTCTGGGGGAATTTAGTGGGTGGTCACCAACACCCGGGACCTTTCACGCACCATCATTCTTTGGCGTTCTCGAGTTTGAAAAATGAGGCTCTATCCTAAAAATACAAGACGAGTAAACAGTGATCAAATAAAAATGAGAAATGCACAACCCTTCCTCGAATCTCCCCTTTAATGGGGGAATGAATTCAACAATTCCCCTCCTTGGAGGGGTGGCGCTTTGCGGTGGGGAGGGTGTCTTTATTTTTTATTTTTTTTATTGCTTATCCTTGGAAAAGGATAAAAAAGATTGGCTAAATGAGATTGCCATGTCGCATAAGACGCTCCTCGCATTCAGGCTGTATCACAATCCCTTTTGTACACCAAGAATAACTTGAAAGTGGAGAACACAGCACATTTATCTTCAGTTTTTGGTTATTTCTTCCCAATATTACTGTTAAATAGTAGCATAGGTGGGGGCAAATAATTTACTAAATAATTGTGACACAGTCTAAATGACGAATATAGAATGGGCATGATAAATCAAGCCCTTACAAAAGAATATTAAATTGTAGGGTCACAATGTATTGCGTCTGATTATATAGCGACCTGCCTTGGCATGTCGAATCTTGAGTTTTCATACTCATCTGGAACGGTCTATCAGCTATGATTTTTTCCTTAAAGTAATAACCAGCAATATACCCAAGAAAATCAAAATGATTGGAAAAGCTACTTTACCAAACCAGGGGAAAATTGGGAACCACCAAGAAAAAGCATAGCGTGCCACCCAGATGATCCCAATCACGATTAGTACCCAGGCAAGAAGCTCGAGATTTTTTGTACGTTTCTTCTCATTCTCCTCTTTTTTTTCCGGTGTCACCTCGATAGTTTTATCATCCTGCTCTACCTCACCTGATGGCTCTTCAGGAACGATTATCCAGGCAATAATATACGCTAATATTCCTGATCCACCGGCAAAAATGAGAGCAACAGCAACTAATCGTATGATTGTCGGATCGACTTCAAAATATTTAGCTATTCCAGAACATACTCCACCTAAAATTTTATCAGTTCGCGAACGGTAAAGTCTTTTATCCAAATCATTATCCCCCTTGATCAATAATATCTTCGTACTATTATACTATTTCTTAATCAGCTGAAAAGTTTATCTCATCTGAAACTTGACGCGCAGCTCATAAGGCTTTAGAATAATTTCGCAATTCATCCTCGCGCCTGTAGCTCAATAGGATAGAGCAACGGACTTCTAATCCGTAGGTTGGGGGTTCGATTCCCTCCAGGCGC
>Ga0334888_1001701_pt1 | contig 27181 bp, 17 predicted proteins | sample GraSluR1_MG_FD_207227 | JGI IMG/M metagenome (GOLD analysis project Ga0334888, IMG submission 207227) | Sludge microbial communities from methane-producing bioreactor in Wageningen University, Netherlands - Granular Sludge_3_08-R1 | ecosystem: Engineered > Bioreactor > Anaerobic > Unclassified ...
GCGAAAGGTCAAATGCTTGCCAGGACGCGCGTTCTCGGATCGGCTCGGTCAACGTACCGCCTTGGGTACGCCTCCCTCGCCGATCCTTGCGAGCCCGCGTCCTGGCAAGCATTTTCCACTTTCTCGCCGCGGACCTTCATGAATAATCCGGGCTAGCCTGGCGCTGTCATGGCTGGTCCCGGCCGGCGGGGGGTCCCTCGCGAAGGCTCCGGACGCGGCGGTCAGCGCAGAAGCGTGACTTTGCGCGCCGTGCGATCCCGGCTCGTGCGCAGTTCCAGCCAGTAGACTCCCGCGGCGACCTGCCGCCCGTCGTCCGTGCAGCCGTTCCAGGACCAGATCAACGGTTCGCCTCCCTCGTCGCGACTGCCCGTCGCTGGTTGCACCCCCAGCGCGCGGCGCAGCACGAGACGGCCCCGCGCATCATAGACGGCGGCGGTCACGCGATCGGCGCCGGCCAGCCAGTACGCCAGGTGAACGGCGTCCTCGGCAGGGTTCGGCTGCGGGGACGCCGCCAGCAGCGCAGGCGCCGGCGCGACCGCCGTGCGATGCAGCAGCCAGCCGTCGGGGTCCACGCGCAGGCTGTCGATCGGCGCGGCCGTGGCGACCTCGCAGGCGGCCAGGCGTTCCTGCATTGGCAGGCGCAGATCGACGGTCTGCGCGCCGGCGAAGATGCGCACCGGCACGGTCAGCGGGAAGAATGGTCCGCTCTGCGACTGCACGATTTCCACGAGATGACGGCCCTGACCTAGCCGCCGCTGCCGGATATCCAGGGCCGGCACCGCGTCGGAATCGAGCCAGGGAGCGAGAAACGGCGCGAGGTCCCGGCCCGCGTGGCGCGAAAACACCGCGGTCATGGCGGCGCGATCGGTCAGCGCGCGTACCAGCTCCGGCGCCGTGGCGTAAGCGCGCAGGGCGGCGAAAAACACCGCGTCGCCGAGCTCGTGCCGCAGCATATGCAGAACCCAGGCGCCCTTGTCGTAGACCAGCAGATTCGGCAGGACTGGATCGGGGTCGCCCAGCAGACCGTCGCCGACGAACAAGGTCGGGCGGCGCAGCAGCGCCAGGTAGTCGAAATAGGACTGGCGGTCTTCGGTGTGTTCGAGCCAGAGCGCTTCGCAGTAGCGGGCGAAACCTTCGTTGAGCCAGATGTCGCGCCACGTCGACGGCGTCAGGCTGTTGCCGAACCAGTGATGGGCCAGCTCGTGGACGACCACGAGGTGGGCGCTGCGCTCGGGCAGTAGCAGCGTCGCCTGTCCCATGAGCGTGACGGTCTGGTTCTCGATCGCACCGCCCCAGACGAACTCGGCCTGGGCATATTTCTCGCCGGCGAACGGGTAGGGGCCGAAACGATCCTGCAGCCACGCCAACATAGCGCAGGTGGGGGCGAAGGCGGCGGCGGCGATCTCGCGGTGTTCGGGGAAGACGTGGAACTCGAGCGCCTCGCCGCCGCACGATTCGTACCAGGAGTCGTAGTTGCTCACGGCCAGGCCGATCAGGTACGGAGCCACCGGATAGTCGGTGGCCCAGTCCCACCGGCGCCGTCCCGCCGGCAGGTCGGCGGTGCCGAGCAGGCGGCCCGTTGCGACGACGGTCAAGGTGTCCGGCGCCGTCACGGTCATCTCGAGCCGGGCCTTGTCCGCCGGATGATCCTTGCCAGGAAACCAGGAATGGCTGGAGTACGGCTGGCTGACATTGCCGACGCTGGGGCCGTCGTCGGTGGGGTCGTCCGGCGTCATATCGCCGTGCGTCCGCAGCAGCAGTCCGGCATAGTACGGACCGTGGCGCGGCGGCGTGCCGGCGTAATCGATCGCAACCACGTGCTCGGCGCCGGCAACGGCGGCGACCGGCAAAACAACGCTCAGGCTGTCACCGGCGTGAGTCCAGGCCGCCGCGACGCCGTCGCAGGTCACGGCGCTGATCTCGAACTGGTTGACCAGGTCGAGACGCACGTGCGGGATCGCGGCGAGCAAGCGCAGATGAATGCGGCCGGTTGCAACGAGCCGCGGCGTCTGCGGCGGCAGCGCCGCGAGGTCCAGTTCGAGCCGATACGCGAGGACATCGTAGCCGCGTGAATCGGCGGCCGGGACGCGGCCCGGCCATGTCTGGGCGGCCTCGCTATCGATCGGCGGGACCATCCAGACGGCCAGGGCGGAGCCGGTCGGCACCGGTAGCGCGAGCAACAGGACGGTCGCCAGCCGCAACATCAGCCCATGATACTCGGCGCGCGCGCGCGGGGCCAGACGAAACCGCCCGCGACGCGGCGGCGATCGGGCCGGTCCGAGGAGCGACGCGCCGGCCGCCGGCTATTCTGCCTCGCCCATGGCGCCGACCAACGCCATCTCGCCGTCCGCCAGGATGCGGTCGGCGTCCAGCAGGAGCACGACGTTGTTCTGGAACTTGCCGATTCCCAGCAGGAACCGCTCGGCCTCACCGTTGCCGAACGACGGCGACGGCTCGACCTGTTCGGCCTTGATGTCCATGACTTCGGAGACCTGATCGACGATGACGCCCATCGTCACGAGCATCTCGTTCACGGTGACCTGGACCACCATGATGCACGTCAATTCGGTGTCTTCCTTGACCGCCATGCCGAATTTCCGCCGCAGGTCGATCACGGGAATGACCTTGCCGCGCAGGTTGATGACGCCGCGCACGAATTCCGGGGTGCGCGGCACGGCGGTGATGTTCATCAGGCCGATGATCTCTTGGACCTTCAGGATCTCCAGGCCGAAATTCTCGGCTCCAAGCTTGAATCCCATGTACTTGCCGGCGAGCTGTTTGCTCACTTCCGGGCCGTCCAGTACGGCTGCGTTGCTGTGGCAGGTCGTCATGCTCGTCACCTCGTCGATGGCAGAACTCGTGAGTGGACGGCGATATCATCGACCGAGTGGGGTGGACCTTGAGTTAATATGCGAAAATATGTTATTTAATTATTTCTGCTGTGGTGGAGGTTCGACCAGCCATCCGGCCGTCCAGAACCGCAAGGTTCCATCATAGCTGCATTGTAGACCTACCAACCCGGGGGATCGAATCAGGTAGGCGCGGGTGCGCAGCAACGGCTGGACCGCCTGGGATCGCTCGAGTCGACGCGCCACGGCCAGGGCCTGCGGCGGTTCGCTGTCTTCGACGGGCCGGGCTGCGGTCGCGCCGGGCGGAACGGCGCGGATGTCGGGCCCCGGCGAAAGACCAGCCGCCAGCAGCCAGTCCGCCAGCGACAGCATGCGGGCCAGGTCGTCACACGGCAACGGCCAGCGCTGCGGCCACGGCAGGATGAACGCGCCGGCCCGCGCGGCCTGGATATGGGCAGCCAGATCAGCCGCCGGCACCGCGACCGCTTCCGGCGCGACACCCGGTTGCGGCGGTACCGGAGGGGTCAGGGGGCCGAGTCCCGGCCGCTCGGGGCCCGGCCGCAGCGGACGCGCCGCCAGCGCGGCCAGGCGCTCGGCCAGGCGGCCGGCTTCGGGGTCGGACTGCGGCCATAGGATCAAATCGGTGTCGCGCGACGCGAGCACGCCGTGATCGCCCAAGGACGGCGGCGCCAGGACCTGGACCGGTGGCGGTAGAACTGGACAAGGTGCGAGCTGCGGTTCCAGACCGAAAAACGCGGCCGGTTCCGCCGCTTCGGTCACGACCTCTCGCGCCAGTTCCAACCGGTCCCAGCCGGTTGTCCAGCGGCGGCGATCCAGGGCGTCGGCGCCGGTCTCCTCGCTCGGAGTCACGAGGTAGTATGTGCGGTCCCAGGGGAGCGGTTCGACCCGATGTCGTCCCAGGCCGGTGTAGTACTCGACGACGGCCCGCTGCCTTGTCAGCACGGCATCGGCACCCAGGTCGAGATGTTCGCGCGGATCTCGCCGGTCACCCAGCAACAACGCGACCGGCGGCGCGGACGCTGCGGCGGGATGGCTGGCGACCGGGACGAGGATCCAATCGGCCTCGCCCGCCGGCGGCGCCGGCTGGAACGGACCGCTACCGGTGAGCCAACCGTCCGGGCCGAGGTCGCCGGTCACGGCCAACGCCGGGTGGGCGAGCAGCCAGGGGAGATCGCCGCCGGGGGCGGCCAGGTGAACGGCCAATTCGCGGGGGCCGCGCACTTCGAGAGCAACGCCGCGCGGGTCGAACCGGATGAACGGAGACGGCTCGGCATGCAGGCGGCAGAGCGCCTCCGCGCGGCGCCAGGCTTCGATCACGTGGACAGCGCCCAACGGCGTGCCGTCCCAGAAGCGAGCATCGTCGCGGAGTCGGAAGACCCAGGTGCGCGCGCCGTCGTACGCCCGCCAATCCTTGGCCAGCGCCGGTTCCAGGTCGCCGTCGCAGGTGATGCGCACGAGCGGCTCATAGCAGTTGCCGAACACGTGGCGTTCCGCTTCGGTCAACGGCAACGGCGCGTGTTCCGGCGCCACGGTTCCCGGCAACGCCAGGGTGAACGACGCGTGCACTCGCGCCCGTTCTTTCCCCGGACACGGTTCGACGGCCAGCGCCGGCAGCCGCTGCAAGGCCGGCGACGGCAGCGGCGGCAGCGAGGCTTCGTGCAGATCGCGGCGGCCCGCGCAACCGAACAACGCACTCGCCAGCATGGCGCCGAGCAGCCAGGATCGTTTGCCGTGATGCGGCCGTAGTTTACGCAAAGTCCGAACTCCCCGACGTTCCGCCAGCGACTACCGGCGCTCAACGGCTGTACCCCCATGTCAGCCAAGATAGGCATCGAGTCCATTGCTGTCAGCTCAACGCGACACGCCGCCCGCGATCCGGCCGCCTCCGTCGGCGCTGTGACCGACCGCCGACGCCCCCAGGCGGGTGTTGGCCGCGAAAACCGCCGCGGGTCCGGAGCGTGCTCGGCGGGCGAACCGGCACGCGGTAGGGCGGTCTCCGCGGCGCCGTTTCACCTTTCGATAAGGAGGGCACGCATGCGTCGTGGATTCTGGCGAATCGGTCTGGGCGTCACCATGTTGGGCGTGATCGGCGGCCTCGCCTTGGGCGTGTCGACGGCGCGGTCGGAGCTGGTGATCAACGAGTTTCTGGCCAACCCCGGCCGCGATTGGGACGGCGATGGGGTCCTCGACTCGCGGGACGACGAGTGGGTCGAAGTCTACAATCCCGGTCCGGACACCGTGAACCTCACCGCTTACTGGCTCCGCGACGGACTGAACGAAGACCCGAACATCAATCTGTTCGGCGAGCTGGGTCCGCAGCAGACCGCCGTGTTCTACGGCAGCCACGCCGCGGCGTGGCAACAGGAGCACGGCGGCGGTGCGGCGGGGCTGTCGCTAAACAACGGCGGCGACACGGTGGTGTTGATGAAGACCGATCCTGCTGATCCGCTCGCCCTGCTGACGGTCGACTCGTTTCAGTACACCGCGCACGTGGGCGCCCTTGATCGCGCCTGCGGCCGCTTGCCCGACGGCGACGACTGGACGCTGTTCGACGGCCTGAACCCCTATGCCGGCGAACTCTTCCCGCAGGGCAACGGCTGCGAACCGACCCCCGGCGAGAACAACGTCTGCGGCGGCAACACCCCGCTCGAGTCCCACCGCTGGAGCGAGGTCAAAACTCACTGGCAATGATCGAGGTGCGCGCGGCGAAGCGCGGCCGCTCCCGCGCGGTGCCTCGTCCGCGGCAAAGCGGTGCGGATGCCGTGGAATCGGCGTATTCTGGGACAGGTCCGGCAACCGCCGCGGCGATCGCCGGACCTGCCGCTACATTGGATCGAGAACCGGACCGCAAGTCGAGAGCGAGGTGGAGGCCGTGAGCCAGGCAGCGCAGACGAACGTGGTGATCTGCGGGGCCGTCCGCACCCCCGTCGGCCGCTTCCAGGGCGGATTGAGCGGGCTGCGGGCGCCCGAACTCGGCGCCGAGGCCGTCAAGGCGTTGCTCGCGCGCACCGGTCTCGATCCCGCCGCGCTCGACGAAGTGATCCTCGGCAACGTGGTGCAGGCCGGGCAGCATCAGAATCCAGCCCGCCAGGCTGCCATTTTCGGCGGCGTCCCGCCCACGGTCAGTGCCGTGACCGTCAACAAGGTCTGCGGCTCGGGATTGAAAGCCGTCGCCCTGGCGGCGCAGGCGATCCGCGCCGGCGACGCCCGCTGCGTGCTGGCCGGCGGCTTCGAGAGCATGAGCAATATCCCGTACGCCCTGCCAAAAGCGCGCGGCGGCTACCGGCTGGGTCACGGCGAACTGGTCGACCTGCTGGTCCACGACGGACTGTGGGATGTCTACAACAACTACCACATGGGCATGACGGCCGAATGGGTGGCTGAGACCTATCGCATCGCCCGCGCCGATCAGGACGCCTTTGCCGCCGAGAGCCACCGCCGGGCGGTCGCGGCCTGGCAGAGCGGCGCCTTCGCGCGGGAGGTGGCGCCAGTCGAGATTCCGCAACGCCACGGCGCGCCGTTGCTCTGCGACCGCGACGAAGGGCCGCGCGCCGACACGACCGCGGCATCGCTGGCGGTGTTGCGGCCGGCCTTCAAACGGGACGGCGGCACCGTGACCGCCGGCAACGCCTCGACGATCAACGACGGCGCCGCGGCATTGCTGATCTGCGCCGCCGACTTCGCCGCGGCGCACGGTTTGCCGGCTCGCGCGGTCGTGACGGCCTACAACACGGGCGCCGTGGCGCCGCACGAGGTGATGATGGCCCCGGTGACCGCCGTCGGGCGGTTGTGCGGGAGCATCGGCCGCAGCCCCGGCGACTTCGACCTGGTCGAGATCAACGAGGCGTTCGCCGTGCAGACCCTGGCCGTGGCCCGCGAGTTGAACCTGGACCTCGCCAAGACCAACGTGCGCGGCGGCGGCATCAGCCTGGGCCATCCCATCGGTTGCAGCGGTGCCCGCATTCTCGTGACGCTTCTGCATGCGCTCGAGGACACAGGCGGCGAACTCGGTCTGGCCACGCTCTGCCTCGGCGGCGGCGATGCCGTGGCCCTGAGTATCCGGCGCCTCTAATCCGGGCTAACGACGGGAAGGAACGCGATGAGGGTAGCGGTGATTGGCGGCGGGACGATGGGCAACGGCATTGCCCATGTCTTCGCCCTCTACGAGCATCAGGTAGCGCTGATCGACACGTCAGAGGCCGTTCTGCAACGGGCCCGCGCCACGATCGAGCAGAACCTCGAACGGCAGGTCAAGAAACAACAGTGCAGCGCGGCGCAGGCGGCAACCGCGCTGAGTCGGCTCGCGCCGAGCACCCATCTCGAGGCGGCGGCCGACAGCGCGCTGGTCGTCGAGGCGGCCTACGAAGACTATGCCGTCAAGCGCGACATCTTCGTTCAGCTGGACGCGGCTTGTGCGCCGGACACCGTCCTGGCCAGCAACACCAGCAGCATCAGCCTGACCCGGCTCGGCGGCGCGACACGCCGGCCCGACCGCGTCATCGGCATGCATTTCATGAACCCGGTGCCGGTGATGAAGCTGGTCGAAGTGATCTGCGGCCACGCGACGAGCCCGCAAACCCTCGCGTTCGTGACCGAGACCGCCAAGGCGCTCGACAAGGTGCCGGTCACGGTGCAGGACTACCCGGGATTTATCAGCAACCGGGTGCTCATGCCGATGATCAACGAGGCCATCCAGTGTCTGCTGGAGGGTGTGGCCGACCGCGACGCGATCGACACGGTCATGAAGCTGGGCATGGCCCACCCGATGGGCCCCCTGGCCCTGGCCGATTTTATCGGGCTCGATGTCTGCCTGAGCATCATGGGCGTGCTCTACGAAGGCTTCGGCGACAGCAAGTACCGGCCCAGCCCGCTGCTGCGCCGCATGGTCGCCGCCGGCGAACTCGGCCGCAAAACCGGCCGCGGGTTCTATACGTACGGATAGCCCGGAGCCCTGTCGGATCATCCGGGCTGGTTCACGACCTGGTTCATCAGCAGTCGGGTCCGAGGAGTCGCCGGTGGATTTCACCTTCAATGAGAATCAACGCATGTTGCGCGACATGACGCGGGACTTCGCTGCCCGCGAGATCGCGCCGCTCGCGCATACGATGGACACGACCGGCGAGATCCCGGACGCGCTGATCGCCAAGCTGCGCGACGCGGGCTTCTTCGGGCTCAGCTACCCGCCGCAGTACGGAGGTCTGGGGCTCGATACCATCGCCTACGGCCTGGTCGTCGAGGAACTCGCGCGACAATCGGCCGGCGTCTGCATCATGGTCACCGTCCACAACAGCGTCGGTTACTACCCGCTCGCGGGTTTCGGCAGCGCTGAGCTGCAGGCTGCCGTCCTGCCGCGGCTGGCGGCCGGCGAGATCGCCAGCTTCTGCGTCTCCGAGCCGGATGCAGGCAGCGATGCCGCCGCCTTGGCCGCGACCGCCCGTCGCGACCAAGACGCCTACGTGCTGGACGGCGCCAAGGCCTGGGTGACCAACGGTTCGCGGGCCCGCTTCTTCGTCGTGCTGGCGCGCACTCCCGGAACGACCGGCCACCGCGATATCCACGCCTTCCTGGTCGAGCGCGATACGCCCGGTCTGGCGGTCGCCAAGAAAGAAGACAAGCTCGGCCTGCGCGCTAGCGACACGGTGGTCGTCTCACTGGACGGCGTCCGCGTGCCGGCTGGCCAGCGTCTGGGCGAGGAGGGCGAGGGTTTCAAGATCGCCATGAGCGCGCTGGACGGCGGCCGTATCGGGGTCGCTTTTCAGGCACTCGGCATCGGCCGGGCTTGTCTCGAGGAAGCCTTGCGCTACGCACGTACGCGGCAGGCGTTCGGCAAGCCGTTGGCGGCGCAGCCGGTGATCCAGCAAATGCTGGCGGACATGGCGACGGAATTGGATGCGGCCCGCTTGCTCGCGTTGCGGGCAGCCTGGCGGAAGGACCAAAGCGAGCCGTTCACCAAGGAGGCGGCGATGGCCAAGCTCTTTGCGAGCGAGGCTGCGGGCCGCGTCGCCGACCTCGCGTTGCAGATCCATGGCGGCTACGGCTACGTCAAGGAATACCCGATCGAACGCTACTATCGCGATGTCCGTGTCACGCGGATCTACGAAGGCACCAGCGAGATCCAGCGACTCGTGATCGCCAGGGCGATCCTGCAGGAGTAATCCGCGCAGGCCTGGCCGCACCGATTTGCCTCGACTCGTTTCTACTTGCCCCGACCCATCCTGCCGGCGCGGCGGCACGGACCGCGGCGAGCCGCGGCCAACGGTCAATCCACGTAGCCCAGCGAGCGCAACTGCCGGCGGATCGCCTCGTCGACCGCGGGGTCGTCCGCGACGGCAGCCGGCGGCTGGGGCGCCAGCGCGGCGTACGACGCGAGCCGATTGGCTTCGAGGGATTCCACGAAGGCAAGCCCCGCCGGGGTCAGGCCGTCGCGCAAGATGCGTCCGGGCATCTCGCGGCTGGGCGGCAGGCCCAGCAAGGCCAGCGCCGTGGGCGCGACGTTCAGCACGAACGAGCGGTCGAAGCGCGCGCCGGGTTCGTAGAGAGCGCTGCGCACGATGAGCACGCCCTCGGCGCGATGCTCGGCTACGCCTTTCTGCATGTTGCCGGCACGGTCGCGGCGAGGACCGTAAAAGCCGTGATCCGAAACGACGATCAGGTTCGCAGCGTTCGCCAGTAGCGGCATCAACTCAGCGAGCCAGCGATCCAGCACGCGGTAGTACCCCGGGACGATGGTCCCCAGGCGTTCACGGTCGGCCGCCGCAGGGGGAGCGCCGTCGCCCGGCTGGTAGTACTGCCAGTAGGCGTGGCAGACCAGGTCGAGGCCGCGGAAGTAAACAGCGAACAGATCGTACGTGCCTTGGGCGAGCAAGTGCTTCGCCGTCGCGAGATAGGTCAGATCGCCGGCGAGCGCCAGTCGCAGCTTCGTCCAATCCCGGTGACTCGGATCGGCGAGTTCGTCGGGATCGGCGTTCGGTGCCAGATCTTGCAACAACTCAACCGGAACGGCGCGGTAGTCGACCGTCAACGCTGCCAACTCCTCGGTCAGCGCGGCTGGCCGCACGAGACCCTCCGGATTTCGATTGCCGGCTTCGGTAAAACTCACATGGTCGCTGACCATCACGCCGCGCAGGTCGCGGGCAGGGAAGGTGACCCACCAGCCGATGACGCAGCTCGTGAGGTCGGCGGCGGCGGCGATGTCCCAGAGGGCGGGCGCGCGCCAGTCGGCGGCCGAGGTCAACACGTCGTAGTCGTCATGGCCGCGAGGCTTGACGAAGCCGCCGACGCCGTGCTGAGCCGGCTCCAGGCCGGTCGCGATGCTGGCCCAGATCAGCGGCGACTTCTCCAGCGGGACGAAGCTGAGGCAGACGCCGCTGGCCGATTGATCTCGCAAACGGGCGAAGGTGGGCGCCTCGCCCGCGGCCAGCAACGGTTCGAGCACTTGCCAGTCGAGCGCGTCGATGCCCATGATCACCGCGCCGCGCGGAGCGGGGGACGCCGTTTTTCGCTTGCTGTCGCAGCCGCCGAGCGCGACCAGCACCGCGGCGAGCGAAAGGCAGCAAGCTAGTCTTACGAGGACACGACGGTCCATGGGGGATTCCTTCCTGTCCTATTCTGCGGAACGCGCGGGCGAAGCGGTTGACTGCCATGATACCACCGAGCCGCGAGCGGAGCAAACCTTGCGCCGGCGCGACGGATCGCGCATCATCGGCAGTGCGGCCGCCAGCGCCGGCGCGCCGCGCGGCGCCAGGGCGGCGAACCCGGCCGCAGTCGCCAACCCCGCCGGAGGTCATCCGCCGTGATCGATCGTTACGCAACCCCTGAGATGACCACGATCTGGTCGGACGCGGCCCGCCTGCGCCACTGGCAGGAAATCGAGATCACCGTCTGCGAGGTTCGCGCCGACCGCGGTGAGATCCCGCGCGAGGCTGCGCGGGAGATTCGCGAGCGGGCGAAGTTCGAAACGGCCCGCGTCCTGGAGATCGAGCGCACCGTCCAGCACGACGTGATCGCGTTTCTAACGAACATGGCCGAGCACATCGGGCCCGCCAGCCGCTTCGTGCATCAGGGCATGACCAGCAGCGACGTTCTGGACACGGCGTTCGGGTTGCAGATCAAAGCGGCCGGCGCGGTGCTCCAGTCGGCGCTGGCCGATCTGTTGCGCGCGGTGCAATTGCGGGCTATCGAACACCAAGGCACCGTCATGATCGGCCGCAGCCACGGCATCCACGCCGAGCCTATCACGTTCGGCTTGAAGCTATTGGTCTACTATGAAGCACTGCGCCGCGGCGCGCGGCGGCTCGCCGCCGGCACGGCCGAGTGCAGTTTCGGTAAGATCTCCGGCGCGGTCGGCACCCACGCGCACCTCGACCCGGCGATCGAGGCCGAGGTCTGCCGGCGCCTGGGGCTGCAGCCGGCGCCGGTGTCGACCCAGATTCTGCAGCGCGACCGGCACGCGGGATTCCTCGCCGCCGTCGCCCTCGTCGGCGCGACGCTCGAACAAATGGCCGTCGAGATCCGCAACCTGCAGCGGACAGATGTGCACGAGGTCGAAGAACCGTTCGGCAAGGGCCAAAAAGGATCCAGCGCCATGCCGCACAAGAAGAACCCGATCACGGCCGAGAAGATCAGCGGTCTGGCGCGCCTGTTGCGAGGCTACGCCCACACGGCGATGGAAAACGTCGCGCTGTGGCACGAGCGCGACATTAGCCACAGTTCGGTCGAGCGGATCATCTTCCCGGACGCCTGCCACACGCTGCACCACATGCTGTTGAAGATGCGCTGGTTGATCACCGGCTTGGTCGTCTTCCCGGACCGCATGCGAGCAAACCTCGACAAGGTGCGCGGGATGGTCTTCAGCCAGCCGGTGCTGTTGGCGTTGACCGAGGCGGGGGTCAGCCGCGAGGACGCCTATGCCTGGGTCCAGCGCTGCGCGCTGCGGGTCTGGGACGAGGATATCACCCTATACGATGCGCTCCGCGCGGATCCGGACGTCAAGGCGCGCCTGGAGGCGGCCACCCTGGCGCGTTGCTTCGACCTCGCGCACCAGTTGCGCCATGTGCCGCAGCTGTTCGCGCGTGTCCTGGCAAGCATTTGACCTTTCGTAGCCGGTCCTTCATGAATAATCTGGGTTAAACGCGTGCGACGGAACCTTATCGATCACGCTCAGATATAGAATTTCCTCACTCCTCCAGCCGGATGGCTCTACCAATCGACCGGCAAATAGGATCAATTATCTCGTTGTCATTGCCGGCCATTTTGTGCAATGCTCGCCGTGTCAGAACTGCCATCGCGTGCAAATAGACAATATTCTGGGAGAGGCAGGTTGGCATCATGCCCGACTGGTCTCCCGAATCAAACCATGATGCAGCGACCGCAAGACCTCCGGGCTCCGGGGACCCCGACGCTACGACCGGTCCCGCCCAACCTCAAAACGCCGGCTGTATTGCAGACTATCGGATCCTGCGGCGGCTCGGCGAGGGCGGCATGGGGATCGTTTTCGAGGCGGAGCAGCGGAGTCCGCACCGCCTCGTCGCGTTGAAGGTCATCCGTGGCGGGCCGCACGTCAGCGAGCAACAAGTCCGACAGTTCCAACGCGAGGCTCAGGCCCTTGGCCAGCTTGACCACCCCGGCATCGCCGCGATCTATGAGGCTGGACGGACCGAAGACGGCAATCACTATTTCGCGATGGAACTCGTGCACGGTGTTCCTTTCGATGTCTATCTGCGCGAGCACGCCCTCCGGCCTCCCGTTGGCCGCGGCGACATCCAGGCCAGGCTGCTGCTGTTCCTCCAGATCTGCGACGTGGTCCATTACGCGCACCTGCGGGGCATCATCCATCGCGACCTGAAACCCTCGAACATCCTGGTCCAGGCGGAAACGCCAAGCGCTGGCAAGGGTGTGCCCGCGGTCAAGGTCTTGGACTTTGGGCTGGCCCGGATCACCAATGTCGACACTTACGCGACGACAACGATCACGGACCTTGGCGTGCTGCAAGGGACGCTCGCGTACATGAGCCCCGAACAAACACGCGGCGACCCGGCCGGTATCGACATCCGCAGCGACGTGTATTCTCTCGGCGTCATCCTCTATGAGATGCTGACCGGCGAACTGCCCATCGCCATTCCCAGAACGGCCGTGCCCGCAGCGGTCCGAGCGATCTGCGAGGAGCCACCGCGACGGCCCAGCTCGAGCGTGGCCGCGCTGCGCGGCGATCTCGAGACGATCTTGCTCAAAACGCTGGAGAAAGACCCCGGCCGCCGATATCAAAGCGTGTTCAACCTTGCGGACGATATCCGACGCTTCGTCGCCAAACAGCCGATTCTCGCTCATCCTCCGAGCACGGCGTATCAGCTGCGCAAGCTCCTGGTCCGCCACAAGGGACCGTTCGCGTTCGCGGCAACGGTCGCGGTCCTGCTCATTGCTTTCGCCGTCACGATGTCCGTGATGTTCGGGATCCAGACATTGGAGCGGGCCCGGGCCGAGCGGGAGGCCGCCAAGGCCCAGAGCATCAGCTCCTTTTTGCAGCAGATGCTGGGATCGGTGAACCCCTCGGTGGCGCAGGGGCGCGACGTGACCGTCGCGGATGTCTTGGCGGAAGCCTCCGCGCGCGTGAACACCGAGTTTGCCGACTATCCGGAGGTGCGGGCCGCGATGCACCGCACGATCGGTAATACCTACGACGGCATCGGTCGGCCCGAGTTGGCGCGGGAACATCTCGAGACGGCACTCTTGATCAATCGCGAGGTCTTGGGGCCGGAACATCCAGAAGTGGCGCAAATCCTCACGGACTTGGCTTTGGCCTTGTCCTACCGCGGGCATAACGAGCGAGCGGAAGCGATGGCCCAGCAAGCTCTGGAGATTTCTGAGAGGTCATTCGGCGAAAGGCACGGCAATGTGGCGCGAGCTCTGTCCGGAGTCGCCGCCATCGTGGAAGCACAAGGCCGCTTGCAGGAGGCGGAACCTTTCTATCGGCGGGCTCTTGGCATCTACCGCGAGACCGAGCGCGATGGCATCGAAACGGCGATCGCGATGGGCAATCTCACCAAGAATCTCCGCGAACAGGGCCAGAATTCGGAGGCGGAAACACTCGAACGCGAATCGATCGCCATCATTCGCCGCCGGTTGGGAGAGAACCACCCGCTGTATGAGGAAGGTCTCAGCCGACTCGCAACCGTCCTCTACGCGCAGGGTAATACGGACGAGGCCGTCCAACTGGCTCGCGAGTGCGTCGCGATCGCCCGACGGATCTATGGCCCAGATCACGCGGATCTGGCGATCCGCTTGAACAATCTCAGCGTGATTTTGGGTGGGATGGGACCCTCCCTGGAGTCCGTCGAAGTCATTCGAGAAGCCCTGGCGATTCGTCGCCGTATCCTGCCGGCGGATCATCCGGATATCGCGTTTTCGCTGAACAATCTCGGGGAAGCACTCCATGGGTTGGGTCAGTGGGAGGAAGCCGAACAGCACCTGCGGGAAGCGCTGGCACTACGGAGGAAGATCCATGGCGCCGTGCATCCAAGCACACTGGCCACGCTCAGCAACCTCGGCATGCTCATGGAGAAACGAGACCGCCTCGACGAGGCGGAAATGTTCTTGCGGGAGGCGCTCGCCGCGCGCTGTGCGATTTACGGCGAGCGAAGCAACAATGCATCGACGGGCATGAACAACCTGGCGCTGTTGCTGCGCAAGCGGAAGTTGTACACGGAAGCGGAATCGATGCTTCGCGACGCGGTGGCGATCCGCCGCGAGACGCTCGGCAACGAGCATTACCGAGTCGGTGTCGCTCTCCTCAATCTGGGTCTCGTGCTGCGGGATCAGAAAAAGTTCGACGCCGCCGAGGGCGCTCTCGGCGAGGCGGTGGAAATCTCGCGCAAGAGCCGCGGCAACGAGAATCCGGAAGTGGTCATCGCGTTGGAGTCACTGGGAATCACGCACTTGATGCAGGGAGCGCCGGAACAGGCGGAACCGCTGCTACAGGAGTGCGCCGAGATCGCGCGCAAGGCATACCCTGCCGGCCATTGGCGCATGGCCTCGGCTGTTGGTTCCTGGGGACGATGCCTCCTGGCGCTCGAGAGGTTCGCGGAAGCCGAGCCCCTTCTCCTGGAGAGCTACGCGATGCAGTCAGAGTCGTTGGGAGCCGACTCTGAGCGGACGCAAAGCGCGAAAGCATCGCTTGCGGAGTTGTACCTGGCGTGGGGAAGACCCGAACAGGCGGCGGCGCTCCGCTGAAAGTATACCCCGGCGGCAGGTGCCCGCCGTCGAGGGCACCTACTGCGAGGCGCCGGCCATCAGCAAGCCGTGCCGGTGGTCGGTCGATGCGCCGGCGCGGTGATCATCGGGGGATAGCCCGCCGGGCCGAGTGAATTCCAGCGCCCCTGGCGACCGACCAGCCCCGGCACTGCATGCTGCCACCGCGTGATGATAATCTGCGCTCGTGCACCTGGTCTCCAACTCGGACCTGGGCTACCTCGCCCTGGGCACGGTGTTCGTGGCTATCGGCGTGGTCACGCTGCTGCTGACCGGCTTGCGGGCAGCCAGCCGTGACGCGACGATCTTCTGTTCGGCGCCATGTCCTGCATCTGGGGGCTGTGGTTTGTGCTGTACACGCGGCTGGTGCCGCAGCACGTGGCCGGCGATCCGGGTGCGTTCCAGCAGCTCGCGCGCGGCCTCACCAACGCCGGCGCGGCCACGTGGAAAGGTCCGGTCGGGCCGCGCCGCAGACCGCCGCGACCTGAAGCCCCGCGCTCAGCGGGCTCGCTGGGGGCCCCCCGGCTGACAACGACCGCGATCGCGCAGCCGACATCATGGGTCCGCGGCGCCACGCTGGCCAAGCTCCCCGCTCAGGGCCGCAGTTCCTGCAGGAACCCCGCGTCCACCCAGTACACGTCGCCGGCCAGGCAGAAGAACAGGTACTTGCCGTCGTGGGACAGGGCTGGCTGGCCCACCGGCGGGATGCCCAGTGCGTTGCCGATCGAGACCGCCGGGCTCCAGCTGCCGTCGTCGCGGCGGAAGCTGGCGTACAGCCCCATCCCGGGGTCGCGGTAGGAGTCGAAGAGCAGCAGCCGTCCGTCGGGCGCGATCCAGGGATGGGCGTCCGGCGCAGGAGTGTTGATGCCCTCGCCAGCCACGAGTTCGGGCTCGTCGAAACGATCGCCGAGCCATCGCCGCTCGACGATGGCGCCGTAGTCACGGCCCTCGCCGCGCGTGGTGTAGTAGAGCGATCCGTCGAGGCTGGCGGTCGCGTACATGCCCGGGAACAGGCGCGTGGGTGGGCCCCAGCCCTGGCCGACCCGCTCGGCGCGGTATAGGTCGCGGTCGTCGCGGACGTCGGTGCGGCCGCAGAAGATAATGCCGCGGCCGTCGGGCGTGAGGTTCGCCTCCTCGGTGAGGTGCTGCTCGTCGATCAGGTGCACGACCTCGGGCACGGTCCAACCGTCGTCCTGCCAGCGCGTCACGAGGGTGCCGACGCCGCCGCGGGAGAAGACGATCTCGCGACCGTCGGGCGCGAAGCTCACGTGGTACTCGTGGGCCGTCGTGTTCAGGATGCCCAGCGCGAACACCTCGGGCACGCGGCCCGGCGGCGTCTGGCCGAGGTACGGACCGTGCAGGCCGGTGGACTCACCCGGCACCAGCCGGTCCTCCAGGGCGACCTGCCGTCGGGCGACCTCGATCAGCTCGTCAAGGTGTTCCACCATCCAGGCGAGATCGGGCCGGTTGCCGCCGGCATCGCGGGCGCGGCCGAGCGTCGCGCGAGCCTCGTCGGTGTTGCCGCAGCGCAGGTGCGCGAGGCCCAGTTCCTGCCAGTAACGCGGATTGTCGCCGAACAGGGGCTCGAGCGTCTGGAGCAGGGCTAGGGCCTCGGCGCGCTGGTGGCGGACCACCAGGCGGGCCGGCAGGCCGAGGGCCAGCGCGTAGGGGTCGACCGTGTAGGGCTCGGTAGTGTCGGCGATGGCGGCCGCGAGCCGGGCCACAGCGGCGTCGAGGCCCTCGACGGCGAGGGTCTGCTCGAAGAGGTCGGCGGCCGAGGGTCTCGGCGGCGGCTCGGCGGCGTCGGCTTGATCGGCGGCTGCGACGAACGGCAGCGCGAGTAGGACGATCGCGACCGGTACGGTCGACCGCGGGCGAGCGGGCGTGGTGGGCATGGGGTCACCTCGGGGTTGAGGGCGGAACCGGTGATCGACCGGAAGTCCTTGCTGCGACGGCCGATCCGGTCATCCCCGGAAACGTTCGGTATCATCGCCTCCAGGAGGGAATCGGCGCGCCGTCTGGCATTGTAGCTTCCATCATCCTCAGGTTCTTATTTCCATGGGCGCAATTCTCATCTACGATCGTGCGCGGCGGAGGCCGCACCGACGGCACCAGTGTACTTTCAAAGCGCCGACGTTGCATCGGAACGCCGGACGCTGCAACCCCGGAATGGCAGGCTCGGTCATGGGCGTCTATCTGACTCAGTTGCGGCGTTGGCCCGAGGGCCGGGTTCCCTTCGTCTGCGAGGACGAGTGGGCCCTGAAGCGGATCGAGGAGTTTCACCGGACCCTCGGCAAGACGATCTTCTTTCCCCGTCATTCCAACAAGCCCGACTACGTCGAAATCGCGGTCGGGGACGCCCACGCATCCAGCCACATCGGCATGAAGGGCGGCAAGCAACTCCTCTCCTACAAACGGAACAGCTACTATTCGCTGTTCCACGAGATGGGCCACTGCCTGGGCCTGGGGCATGAGTACTTTCATCCGAACTGGCCGCATCGTGAGACCCTCCTGCGCGGTGACAGTCTGCACAAGCTGGCTTTCGAGCAATCGTTCGGCAACTATAGCCATTTCGGCGATTTCGATCCCTACTCCATCATGTCGTACTCCCCTGGCGCCATGGGGATCCACGGGGCGGGAGCTTACATCGAGCCACAGAAGCTCAGCGCTGGCGACTGCGCGCTGATCAAGCACCTGTATCCCAAGGCGCTGTTCTGAAGAATCCGGTCGGAACGTGGACGCCTGAACCAGCCAGAGCGGCAATCCGACGAACGCCGCGCCGGCGGCGTCCGCCGGATTTTTTGGCCAACCCGGCAACTCCCGTCCGTCAGCGCAGCAGCGTCAGGAACATGCCGACGGCGACGCCGGTAAACTCCGCCGAGACGAGGTCCTCGGACGTGGGCAGTCCGTGGTCTGACCGCGCGGCGGAGCGGTTCTACCGCGGCGATTCTCCACCGTTGTTGGCGCCGATCTGGTATCATCATCGTCGTGCCGCTCGCTGGCCCGTTCGCGGCGCGGATGCCCGCGGGCTGGCCGCGTATGGTCGGCGACACTGGCGTGGATGTGCATCGTGAAGCGTGGATTCTGGCCCATCGTCATCCTCGCGATCGTGGCAGCGGTCACGACCGCCAAGGCGTTCGAACTGGCGAACATCCCTCCGCGCAAGCCGGTACCGTCCACCACGCTCAGCGTGCCGGCGCCGGACCGGCAGGGAGGCGACACCATCGCGGACGCCGTCGCCATCCCCGTTATTCCCTTCACGGACACGGGCACGACGTGGGGCTACGGCGACGACTACGACGAGGTCTGCCCGTATGCCGGGAGCACGTCGCCAGACGTGGTCTACCGCTACACGCCGCCGTTCGAGATGGTGGTCGACATCGATCTCTGCGGGTCGTCGTACGACACCAAGGTCTACGTCTACGGTGCCGACCAATCCCTCGTTGTGTGCAACGACGATTACTACGCCCCCGGCGATCCCTGCGGGGCCTACGTCTCGCGGCTGGAGAACGTCCTGCTCCAAGCAGGCGTCACCTACGCGATCGTGGTCGACGGCTACGGCGGCGCCAGCGGCGACTAAGTCCGGTCCGTGACCGAGGTGATCGGCGGCTGCTGGGTGGGTGCGTTGCCCGACAACGAGGGCGAGCCGCCGCTGGTCGACGAATACGTCGACACGCACAACGGCGGCTGCAACACGCCGCCCGACCATCCATTCCAGACCATCGTCGGCGAAGCAGACGGCAGCGCGTTCCTCAGCGGCCGCTCGGGCTGGTATCAGGTCGGAGGCCAACCGCACCGCGGTACCGACTGGTTCATCCTGACGATGGGGGCCGCCGGGAGCATCGAGATCACCGCGTGCGCGCCGGAACCGACCTACCTGTTCGAACTCGGGCCGCAGGATTGTGGCGCCGTGGGCGTGCTGGCCTCCGTGCTGGTGCCCATGAACGTGGCGAAGACCATGACCATCACGGGCTACGCGCCCGGCGAGCCGGTTTGGTTCTGGGTGGGGCCGACGGTCTTCTCGCCGCCGGGCGGGCAGCACACCTATGCCTACCACCTCTGGTTCGATGGGCTAGCGCAACCGGTCGCGACCGAGCGGGTCTCGTGGACGGCGGTCAAGGGGCTGTTCAAGTGACGGGATCCCGCCGTGCCAGCGGCGGCCGGTGACCGCGCGACAGGGTGCCGCAGCAGGCAGGCAGGCCTGTCCCTGCGGGTGACAATTCAGCGCTTGAGCTCGCCCCGGCCTTCCCGCTTTCCCTTTTACCGCCAGCGCTTTAGATTGGTGCCTTGACGCCGCCCCGCCGGTCGCCCCGGACCGGTCCGTTTGTATTCCTGGATCGCTGTGGGAGCCGCCCGTGATCGACCGCGACGACAGCTTTTCCCCCGTACCCGTCCACGACCTCGCTCCCGACCAGCTCGTCCCGTACCTGCGCCGCCACGGCCTGACGCTGTCGGCGGACGAGGCCCGGCGTGTTGCCTCGCTGCTGGGCCGGGACCCCACCCTGGCCGAGATGACGCTGTTCGACACCATGTGGAGCGAACATTGCTCGTACAAGAGCAGCCGGCCCTACCTCAAACGCCACCTGCCCGCCGACGCGGCCAATGTGATCATCGGACCCGTCGAGGACGCCGGCATCATCGACTTCGGCGAGCACGGCGGACGCCGCTGGGCCGTCATCATGGCGCACGAGAGCCACAACCACCCCAGTCAGGTCATGCCCGTCGAGGGAGCCGCCACCGGGATCGGCGGCATCGTCCGCGACGTCTACTGCATGGGCGGCGAGGTGATCGCCGTGCTCGATCCCTTGCGCTTCGGCTGGCCGCTCGCCGAGAGCGCGGCCGACCGCGATGCGCGCCATCGCCGCGACATCGCGCGCGAAGTGGTCACCGGCATCTGGGAATACGCCAACGCCATCGGCGTGCCGAACCTCGGCGGCGACGTCTATTTCCACCACAGCTTCAACGAGAACTGCCTGGTCAACGTGGTCGCCGTCGGCCTGGTCGATCAGGCGCACATCACGCGCAGCCGGGTGCCGCGCGAGGCCGCCGACGAACCCTACGACCTCATTCTGGTCGGCAAACCCACCGACTGGTCGGGCATGGGAGGTGCCGCGTTCGCCTCGGCTACGCTCGATGCGGCGGCGGCCACCGAGAACAAGGGCTCGGTCCAGACGCCCGACCCGTTTCTCAAACGGATCCTGACCGTCGCCAACCGCGCGGTCCTGGCCCGCTGCCGCGAGGCGGGAGCGGCCGTGGGGTTCAAGGACCTCGGCGCCGGCGGCGTCGCGTGTGTCACGAGCGAGCTGTGCGACAGCGGCGGCTTCGGCTGCGACGTCGATCTCGCCGCCGTGCACCAGATCGCCGAGCTGCCGGCGCGCGTCTGCGCTTGCAGCGAGACGCAGGAGCGGTACGGTCTGGCCGTGCCGGCCCGGCTGACCGACGCGGTGTTGCGGATCTACAACGAGGACTTCGCCCTGCCCATGGTCTACGACGGCGCCAGCGCGCGGCGGATCGGGCGGGTGACCGCCGAGCGCCGCTACGTGCTGCGCCACGGCGAGCGCATCCTGGCTGACGCGCCGATCGAGACGATCACCCAAGGTATTCGCTACGATCGGCCGCTCGCGGCCCCGGCACGCGCCGAGGTGCCGCCGCAGGAGCGCCTGCCCGAAGGGCCGATCGACCGGATCGCGGACGAGTGGCTCGCGCTCCTGGCGCACCCCAACCTGGCCAGCCGCGAATACGTCTTCCGCCACTACGACAGCGAGGTCCAGGCGAACACGATCCTGCGCCCGGGCGAGGCCGACGCCGGCGTGGTGGCACCGCTCGCGGGATGCCGGCGCGCCCTGGCGCTCACGTGCGACGGCAATCCGCTGTACGGCCTGGCCGACCCGTGGCAGGCGGGCGCGCGGGCTGTGGTCGAGGCCTGCCGCAATGTGGTTTGCGTGGGCGGCGAACCGGCGGCGATCACCGACTGCTTGAATTTCGGCAATCCCGAAGTGCCGCGCGCGATGTGGGAGTTCGCCGAGAGCGTGCGCGGGATCGGCGATGCCTGCCGCGGCGTGGGTCGCCTCTCGGCGCCCGGGGAACCGCTGCCGGTCATCTCGGGCAATGTCAGTTTCTACAACCAATCGACCAGCGGCCGCGCCGTCGCGCCGTCGCCGATCGTCGCCTGCGTCGGCGTGATCGACGACTATCGCCGCAGCCGCAGCCAGCACTTCAAGCAACCCGGCGACCGACTCTACCTCGTGGGCCGGCCGGCGCCCGAAACCGCGGGTAGCCTCTACCTCGACGCCGGTTTTCGCGCGGGTCGCCCAGCGCTGCCCGCGCTCGACTTCGGCGCGGTGCGCGCGGAGCTGGCCGCCGTGCTGTCGCTGGTGCGCGCGGGCATCGCCAATGCGGTGCACGACATCGCCGACGGCGGCCTGGCCGCGGCCGTCGCCGAGATGGCGGTCGGACTCGAAGGCCAGCAGCGCCTCGGCGCCAAGCTCGCGATGCCGGCCGACCTGGCCGGCTTGACGCTGCGCGAATTCCTGTTCAACGAGAGCGGCGGCTTCGTGGTGAGTTGCCTGCCGGCCGCCGCCGCTGAAGTCGAGAAGCTGCTCAGCTTCGGCGGTTGCGCCTGGTGGCCGCTCGGCGAAGTCGCGGCCGCGCCGGTCCTGGAGATTGTCGGCCCGCGCGGCGAGGCCGCGTCGGTGCCGGTGGACTGCTTGGCCGCGGCCTGGCAAGGCGCGCTGCCGCGGATCTTCGGCGGCGACGAGGCGTTCGCGGCGATCGGCGCGCCGGCTGCAGAGTCCGGGCGAAAAGCCGATCCGCCCTGCCAGCCCGGTCCCGCGCTGGTCGGCAGCCGACCGCGTTTGGCGGTGCTGCAACTGCCGGGCGTCAACTGCGAGGACGAGTCGGCGCGTGCGATCGAGCAAGTCGGCGGCCGCGCCGAGGTCTTCCGTTGGACGCGTTCGGCGGCCGAGCTGGCCGCGTACGACGGTTACTTGATTCCCGGCGGCTTCAGCTACCAGGACCGCGTACGCGCCGGCGCCATTGCGGCGAAGGATCCCCTGCTAGAGGTGCTGCGCACGGCCGCTGCGGCGGGCAAGCCGATTCTCGGCATCTGCAACGGCTGCCAGGTGCTGGTCGAGAGCGGCATGGTGCCGGGCCTGGAGCCGGGCGCGGTCGAAGTGGCGTTGGCCGCCAACCGCATCCCCGGCCGCCGTGGCTATTATGCGCGCTGGGTCGCAGTAGAGGCCGTGCCCGGCAATCGCTGCGCGTTTCTGGCTGGATGCGACGGACCGTTCGCGTTGCCGATCGCGCACGCCGAGGGCCGCTTCACGCACGAAGACCCCGCGTTCTTCGATCGTCTGACCGCCGGCGGCCTGCTGGCTCTGCGCTACACGGCGCTGGGCGGGGCGGCCGGCGATCCCGCCGGTTGTTATGTTAGCGGTTCCGACTCGGCGTTCGCCGGCAATCCGAACGGATCGCTGCTGGCCGCCGCCGGCCTGACCAACACCGGCGGGAACGTCCTTGCGTTGATGCCGCATCCCGAGCGCGCGCTCCTATTGCGGATGGTGCCGGAAGACCTGCCGCATGCGTGGGGCGCGTTGCGCCGCGCGGCCGCGCACGACCCGGATCGCCTGGAAGCGGCCGGCCCCGGCTGGTGGCTGCTGCGCCGGCTTGTGGAATTATGCTGAGCGAGAGTTGGAGGCTGGCTCGATGATCCAGACGACCCTGCTGACGAGCCACAAGGGTGTCGACCTGCATGCCGCGACGGCGGTGCGGGTCATGCAGCGCCGGCTGGCTACAGGCAAGGCGCTGCGCGCGCTGTACCGTTGCGAGCTGCATACATTTACCGCCGCAGACGGCCGGGAGCTCGCGGCCGAACTGCTCGGCCGCGGCCGCTACTACAATCCCAACAAGCACCACTACGGACATTTCGAGCTCGCGCCGCCGGCGGGCGACTGGCGAGACGCCGCCTCGCTGCGCGGCGGCGAACTGGCCGCCGCCTGGCCGGGACAGCCGGTCGGCAGCGACTTCGTCCCCGTGCCCGCCGATCTGGCCGACCGGTTGCTGGGCGGACCGGTTCCGCCGGGCTGTGTGGCTGCTGACGTGGTCAGTCTGCCGCTGGGCGAATCCGGGCCGGTGCTGTCAGGGGTTCTCTGGCGTCTGATCCTGATCGCCGACGATCAAGATCCGCGCCGGCTGGCCGAGAGCCTGGCGGTCGTGCGCAGCGGCGAGCAGGGGCTCTTGCTCAATCCGCATCAAGAGGGTTGGTTGCTTGCGGTGCGCGGCGGTCCGGAGTCGGACGGTACGAGCACCGCCAACCGGAAGGAGCTTCGATGAGCGGCCACCGGCACTGGCGCGAGGAGTGCGGCGTGGTCGGCGTTGCCGGCGTGCCCGGCGCGGCGGAACTGGCCAGTCTGGCGCTGCATGCGCTCCAGCACCGCGGTCAGGAATCGGCCGGCATCACGGTTTCGGACGGACGCTTGCTCACCACCCACAAGCGGATGGGCCTGGTGGCCGACGTCTTCGATGAGACCCGGCTCAAGGGCATGCCGGGCGCCTTCGCCATCGGCCACGTGCGCTACAGCACCAGCGGCAGCAGCAGCTTGATCAACGCCCAGCCGATCCAGGTCGCGAGTCACCGCGGTGCGATGAGTTTGGCGCACAACGGCAACCTGGTCAACGCGCCGCAACTGCGGCGCGACATGGAGCAGTCCGGCTCGATCTTCTCGACCACGAGCGACAGCGAAGTCATCCTGCACTTGTTGGCCCGGGATCGCTCGCCCACGCTGGTCGAAGCGCTGCAGTCGGTGCTGCCGCAGTTGCGCGGCGCGTACAGCCTGGTGGTGCTGGCCGGTGACAAGGTGATCGCCGCGCGCGATCCCCTCGGCTTCCGGCCGCTCTGCCTGGGACGGTTCCAGGACAGCTACGTGGTCGCGAGCGAAAGCTGCGCCTTCGATATCATCGGCGCCCGCTACCTGCGGGACATCGAACCCGGCGAACTCGCCGTCCTGGGCCAGGGCGAGTTGACCAGCCGCCGGCTCGCCGCAGCCGGGCCGCAGCGCCGCTGCGTTTTCGAGCACGTCTACTTCTCGCGTCCGGACAGCCGCATCTTCGGCATGAGCGTCGAGACAGCCCGGCGCCGCAGCGGCGAAATCCTCGGCCGCGAAGCGCCCGCCAACGCCGACCTGGTGATGGCGGTTCCGGACAGCAGCAACACGGCGGCCCTGGGCTACGCGCGCGCCACCGGCCTCCCATTCGAGCTGGCGCTGATTCGCAATCACTACGTCGGCCGCACGTTCATCTCGCCGGCGCAGCAGGTACGGGACATGTCCGTACGCATCAAGTTCAATCCGGTCAGCGAGATCATCGCCGGCAAGCGCGTCGTGGTGGTCGACGATTCGATCGTGCGCGGCACGACCATGCGCAAGCTGGTCAAGCTGATCCGGGGCGCGGGCGCCAGCGAGGTGCATCTGCGCATCGCTTCGCCGCCGGTCACCAACCCCTGCTTCTACGGCATCGACACGCCGGTGCGCAAGGAACTGATCGCCAGCAGCCACAGCGTCGAGGAGATCGCAGCCTACCTGCGGGTCGACAGCCTGCGTTATCTCAGCCTGGCCGGTCTGCTCGAAGCGACCGGGGAGGGTGAGCAGTACTGCAACGCTTGCTTTACCGGCGACTACCCCGTGCCTTTCGACAGCGAGGTCGACAAGGATGCCTTCGACCGGCATGCCGCCGGGCAGGAATTGATCCTCAGACCGCGGACCGGCCTGCCGGCCGCGCGACCGGTCCCTTCGCCGCACGACGCGGATCAGACGCCGGCCGGCGAACCGGACGCCGCGGGACCGGTTCGTCCCGACAGTGGAACCAGCGCATGAACTCGGACCGCATCGACGCCTGGCAACCGGATTCAAGCTTCGACGATCCCGCCCGGCTGGACCGCGTGCTGGCCGGGCGGTTGCTGCCGTTGGTGAACCGGCCGGCGCGTTACATCGGCGGCGAGACAGGGGCCGCCGGGCCGCAGCATTGGCGCGCCGGCGGCTGCAACGTACTGCTCTGCTTTCCCGATGCCTACGAAGTCGGTATGTCGCACACCGGTTTACGAGTCTTGTACACGCTCGTCAATGGGCGCGCGGACGCGTACTGCGATCTGGCATTTGCGCCCTGGCCGGACCTCGAGGCGCTGATGCGGCGCGAGCGCTTGCCGCTCTTCGGCTTGCAGACCCGGCGGCCGGCGCGGCAATTCGACATCATCGGCTTTTCTCTCGGTTACGAGCTGACCTTCACGAACATGCTGACCATGCTCGACCTCGCCGGCCTCGCCGTACGCGCGGACCAACGGCGCGAAGGCGACCCCCTGCTCGTTGCCGGCGGTTCGTGCGCGATGAATCCGACCGTGGTCGCCCCGTTCTGTGACCTCGTGCTGCCCGGCGACGGGGAGGAGGTGCTCGGCGAGGTGGTCGCCGCCGTGGCCGCCGGACGCCAGGCTCGGTTGTCGCGCGACCAGATCCTGGCGCGCGTGCGGACGCTGCCGGGCGTCTGGTGGCCCGCAGCGCCGGCGCCGGTGCGGGCGCGGATCCTGGCCGATTTGAATGCGGTCCCTCCACCGCGTGAACTGATCCCGGTCACCGAACCGGTACACGATCGCCTCGCGATCGAAGTCATGCGCGGTTGCGCGCGCGGTTGCCGGTTTTGCCAGGCGGGGATGATCCAGCGCCCAGTGCGCGAGCGGGATGTCGCGTCCGTGGTCGACCACGGGCGTGAGGCGAGCCGCCGCACCGGCTATGGCGAGGTCGGTTTCCTGTCGTTGTCCACCAGCGACTACTCGGGTCTCGGTCCGGCGGTGCGCAGCCTCCAGGCCGAGTTTGCGGACCGGCATACGAATCTCGTGCTGCCCAGCCTGCGCATGGATGGGCTGGACGCCGAAGTGCAGGCGCTGGTCGGGCGCGAGCGGCCGGCCAGCGCGACCTTCGCGCCGGAGGCCGGCACCCAGCGCCTGCGCGACGTGATCAACAAGCAGCTGACCGAGCCGCAGATCCTGCAGGCTGTCGCGCAGGCCATCGCCGCCGGGGTTGCACGGATCAAGCTATATTTCATGATCGGCCTGCCGACCGAGACCGACGCCGATCTCGACGGGATCGTTGCGCTCTGCCGGCGCGTCGTCGCGCTGTTGCCGCGCGGGGGCGGCCAGGTCACGATCTCGATCTCGCCGTTTGCGCCCAAACCTCACACGCCGTTCCAGTGGGCGGGGCAGATCCCGCGGGCGGAGATCGACCGGCGCAATCGGTATCTGGCCGACGGTCTGCGGCCGCTGAAAGCCAAGGTGAGCCTGCGCCAGCCCGAAGTGAGCTTCCTCGAGGCGGTGCTGGGGCTGGGTGATGCGTCGCTGGCGGCTGTGCTCGAGGCGGCTTGGCGCGACGGCGCGCGCTTCGACGGCTGGGAGGAGTGCTTCGATTGGGACCATTGGGTCCGCGCGTTCAAGGCCTGCGGTGTTGACGGCGAAGAGGTGGTGGCACCCCGAGATCCGGCAGCGCCGCTGCCATGGGACGTGATCCAGGCTCCGGTCTCGCGGTCATTCCTGCAGGCAGAGTGGGACAGAGCCCGCGCAGGCGTCACAACGCCGGACTGCAAGCGGGAACGCACCTGTACCGTGTGCGCGGCGTGCGGCGGATCTCTGGGTCATGTGGCGGCCGACCTCGCGCCGCCCGCGGCCAGCGATCGCGGACCGGCGGCAGCGGCAGTGGAGGCGCCGCCGGCGGCACCGGAGCACCCGCGCTGGCGATTCTGGCGCGAGCGCGCCTCGGCCAAGATCTGGTGCCGGTTGGAGTTCGCCAAGCACGGTGCCGCTGTCTTCCTTGGGCACCTGGATTTTCAGCGCCAATTGCAACTGGCCCTGCGGCGTTCCGGCTTGCCGATCGCTTACAGCAAGGGGTATCATCCACACCCGTTGGCCAAGTATGGTCCGCCGCTGGCGGTCGGCGTGGCCGGCGAGTGTGAGATCATGGACCTGGCGTTCCAGTGGGTGCAGCCGGACTGGTTCGAGTGTCTGGCCGCCGCCCTACCGGCGGGACTGACGC
>Ga0334888_1001704_pt1 | contig 27105 bp, 26 predicted proteins | sample GraSluR1_MG_FD_207227 | JGI IMG/M metagenome (GOLD analysis project Ga0334888, IMG submission 207227) | Sludge microbial communities from methane-producing bioreactor in Wageningen University, Netherlands - Granular Sludge_3_08-R1 | ecosystem: Engineered > Bioreactor > Anaerobic > Unclassified ...
TATGGGTAGATTTCTATTTGCTTGCCTTAAACGAAAAACCAGATGGAAGGCACGAGGCTCTCCATCTGGGAAAACGTCTAGGTTTTATTCATCTTTGGCTCCACCCCAACAATTGACACAGAGCCGTTATTTGTTTAACTTGCGCTCTTATTTCATGTTTCTGACACTAGTTTGCTATTATGCTTCCTTTTTCAAGACTTCCCGAATCCGTTCCGCCGCCTTTCCATCTCCATAAGGATTTACCGCATGGGCCATCCTCTCGTACTCCAGAGGATCCTCCAACAGTCCCTTGGCCATCTCATATATGGTTTTTTCCTCCACACCCGCCAGTTTCACCGTACCCGCCTCTACCGCCTCCGGTCTTTCCGTTTCTTTGCGAACCACCAAAACCGGTTTCCCCAATGATGGAGCTTCCTCTTGCATGCCACCGGAGTCGGTAACAATAAGATAGGATCTGGCCATTAAGTTGACAAACGGTTGATAGGCCAAAGGTTGAATTAAGTGCACATTAGTCCTGCCCTTTAGAATTTCTTCGGCAGTGGCTCTTACCTTGGGATTCAGGTGAACTGGATAAACCACTTCTACATCCACATACTCCTCAGCGATTCTCCGAATGGCCCGAAATATCTGGACCATATTTTCTCCCAGATTTTCCCTGCGATGGCAAGTAACACAGACAACCCTCTTTTCTTCAAAATTCAATCCCGAAAGAACCGGTTCCGTAAATCGGTATGGCAACTTCGCCACCGTAAGCAATGCGTCAATGACCGTGTTCCCCGTCACATGAATGCGTTCTGGAGAAATGTTTTCCTGTAACAGATTTTTTCGATTTCCCTCTGTAGGGGCAAAATGGTAATCGGCCAAACGACCGGTTAACATTCGATTCATTTCTTCCGGGTAGGGAGAATACTTATCAAAGGTTCGCAAGCCCGCTTCCACATGACCTACAGGAATTTTCTCATAAAAAGCTGCCAGGGCCGTAGCAAAGGTGGTGGTGGTGTCTCCATGGACCAGCACCACATCCGGTTTGGTCTTTCTCAACACCTCTTCCATGCCCTCCATCACATTGGCTGTAATCATGCCGATGGTCTGGTTGGGCTTCATTATGTTTAAATCAAAGTCAGGTCTCAGTTGAAAAAGGGACAGCACTTGATCCAACATCTCCCGATGTTGTGCTGTAACACACAGAAGAGATTCAATTTGGGAATCTTCTTCCAGCTTCCGAACCAAAGGAGCCATTTTAATGGCTTCCGGCCTGGTGCCAAAGACGCTCATTACTCTCATGTGAAATCCTCCCCCTTTTTTGGTGGGTCCAGTCCCTCTTCCTTCTCCTTTTCTCTCTCTTCCCGTTCCTTACGTTTTTCCAACTTCCTCACATTGACACCCTTTAATGTTGGCAAAAGAACGGTAGCATCTGTTAAGAAGATATATACCAATGTGGCGGCAATAAAAAACAACCCGATGGTTTCCAAAAACAAATCCCTGCTAAACAAAACCGCAGCAATCCCCATCACCCCGGAGATGGCATACATGGTCAACACGGTGCGCTGTTGGCCCATACCAGCCGCCATAATTCGATGATGCAGATGCCCCTTGTCCGCTTCCATAATAGGCCGATGCCTTATGGCCCGGCGGAAAATTGCAAAGGCTGTATCAAATATGGGAAGGCCCAATACTAATACCGGTACCATCACCGCTACAACTGTAGCTCCCTTTGCCGGCTCCACCATAGACATGGTGGCCAGGGTGAAACCCAGAAAAAGAGAACCTCCGTCTCCCATAAAAATGCGAGCCGGATGGAAGTTGTATGGAAGGAATCCTATGGCACCACCCGCCAAAGCCAGCATTCCAAGAGTTCCCAAATAATACCCGTGTATGTATGCCGTATAAGCAATGCTCAGGGAGGCAATGGCAGCCACTCCCGAAGCCAGCCCGTCCAACCCATCCATCAAATTGATGGTGTTGGTAATCCCTACAATCCAAAGTATGGTAATCAACCATGAGATGGCCCCAGCTAAGAACAAATGATCCTCCCCGAATTGGGCAGCAAAGTGATTAGTCATAAATTCAATGCGTAATCCAAAGCTGCAAACCACCAAAGCGGCTAGAATTTGGCCCAAAAGTTTTCCTTTCGCAGGAAGCCCTCTGAGATCATCGCAAACCCCCAGAAGGTACATCATCAGGCCTCCCAACATGACACCGATTACCCGCGGATCAAAAGACAAAAAAATCCCCAAAGCCAGATTAACGCCAACAAAAATAGCCAGCCCGCCAAAGCGAGGCATTGGATTTTCGTGCATTCGCCGCTCGTCCCTGGGAATGTCGATGGCACCGATCTTCGGTGCCACCCATATGCAGAAGGGGGCCAAAGCCATGGTTCCAACAAGAGCCACCCCAAAAGTCCCCAATAGTATTAATACGCCCGGATAATCCATGGTTATTCAAACTCTCCCAATGATACAATCTTCAAACCGGCTTCCGCCAAAATATCCACTGCCAATTGGTCCGGATACCCCTCTTTGACCACAATTCTCCTTATGCCCGCATTGATAATCATCTTAGCACAAATCACACAAGGCTGGTGGGTAACATAAATAGTGCCTCCTTCTACAGATTGCCCCAAAGTGGCCGATTGAATGATGGCATTCTGCTCCGCATGGAGGCCCATACACAGCTCATGTCGCTCACCGGAAGGCACATTCAACTTTTCCCGAAGACAGCCTCCCCGTTCGCCGCAGTGGAGAATATCCCTGGGAGCTCCATTGTATCCAGTGGCTACTACATGTCGATCCTGAACGATGACCGCCCCAACATGCCTCCGCAAACAAGTCGAACGGGTTGCAGCCAACTCTGCCATCTGCATGAAATATTCGTCCCAACTTGGTCTTTCCATACTCCAATCCCCCTATCACTTTGTGGTAAAACATCAGATTGATTATAGCACATCAAAATAAACCTTCGCAAGGTAAAGGCCTTGGGCAGGAGCAGTATGCCCTGCCCCTTGACGATCTCTGGCTTCCAGGATTTGCTTCACCTCTTCCACCGATCGTTTTCCCCAACCGACTTCCACCAAGGTGCCCACCAAAATGCGGACCATGTGGTATAAGAACCCATCCCCGGTCACATGAATAGACCACCCATCTTCTATGGGATGAAGAGAGATTTTGTGAATGGTACGGACGGTGGACTCTTTTTCCTCTCCTCCTGCCGCCTGAAAGCTTCGAAAGTCATGAGTGCCCTCCAGGATACCCCCCGCCTCCACCATCCGATCCACAGAAAAAGGTTTGGTCACCTGATATGCGTAATTTCGAGAAAACACATCCACCTCTTCCCGGTTTCGAATCTTATATACATACGTTTTCCCCCTTGCCTGGTACCTGGCGTGGAAATCCAAAGGGACTTCTTCTACTTCTTTAACCCAGATGTCTCCCGGCACCAGAGCTTTTCCACCGGTTCCCAATAGATCGTTTAGGGCTCCTTTAATTCGGTCCACCGGAATCCCGAAATCTCCGGAAAAACTGGCACACTGCCCCCAGGCATGAACACCTGCATCCGTTCGACTGGTACCATGGATCACCATGGGTTTCTTGCAAAGATAGCTTACAGCTTTTTCAATTTCACCCTGCACCGTCCTTTTTTCCGGCTGCTTCTGCCAACCGGAGAACCGGGAACCATCATATGCAATTTTCATCAATACATTCTTCATGTCCACTCCAATAATACAGCCCTAAAGGGCGACGAACATCCACTGGCTTATATCAAAAACCATACACAAATAGGTGGATGCTACAATATAGGGACCCAGAGGAGCTGTGTCCTTCCACTTCAATGTGCCCCTCACCAGTCCGGCAGAAAACCCCACCCCGGCTAAAATAGCCGTACACATCATGACCGCGGCCGTGTCCTTGAAGCCCACTAACAATCCGATGGCCACCAGTAGTTTTACATCCCCCATTCCCAGAGAGGGTTTGCCGGAAATGCGTTTAAACAAGAGAGCGATTAGTAAAAAAATGCCTCCTCCTAAAAGGGCTCCATACAAGGGATCCAAAAAAGAATCCTTGTATGGTGCAAATGCAATGGCAGTAATGGCCAACAGCACCACCAACTGATCCGGAATGATGCCATACTTTCCATCCGCCAATCCAATGAGAAGAAGCAACCAAAAACAAATGAGATAGGCAATGAGCAAGGCCACCTTTCCCCAAGGAGGCAGCTGAGATTGCCAAAGAATTTCCGCCATCCAGATGCCGCTGGCCACGAAAAACATGGAAAACACCAGTTTCCATGGTGTGCTTTCAATTCTCTGCCTAGTAGGCCTGAGAATCTCCTCCAAGGGCTCCTTTCCATGGTCCGTCAACCATCGTCCCGGCAGTTTATTGAATAAAAAAACCGCACCATTTCCCCCCAACCAACCCAGAAAGATGGCCAGGAGAAACAGGAGGTATCTCAGGATTTCTTCTCGAATAATTTGTTCCAGCATAAATCCTTCTCCAATCAAACCGCCCTTGCCAATTGCAACAAGGGCGGCCTTCTCTTTCTATTTCCAGGAGCTTTTCAAACCCACGATGGAATTAAATACTCTCTCCTTTTCCTTCCCTGACTTTACATCCTCGATGTAATATCCATGTCGGAAAAATTGATATCGCTCTCCCGGCCGGGAAGCAGAAAGGCTTGGTTCGCCATATCCCTTCACCTTCTTCAAAGAATGAGGGTTCAATGCCATTTCCTCTTTTTCATTTTCTACCATCAAATAGTCGTATTCCCGTAAAAGGACAGGCACCGCCGTAGTGGCCTCCACCCAATGAATGGTTCCCTTTACCTTCCGCCCCTCAAATCCACTTCCACTCTTTGTCTCCGGATCATAGGTGCACCGTAGCTCCTGTACCTTCCCATCTTCATCCTTTACTACCTCTTGTAAAGTGATGAAATAGGCGCCCTTCAACCGAACTTCGTTCCCCGGAAAAAGTCGAAAATATTTCTTCTCCGGCACCTCTTGAAAATCAGCACCATCCACCCACAACTCTCGAGAAAAGGGAATCTTTCGAAAGCCCATTTCAGGCACTTCCTTATTGTTCTCCACTTCCACCTCTTCTACCACGCCTTCCGGGTAGTTGGTGAGAACTACCTTGATGGGGTTAAAAACCACATTGCGGCTAGGAACCGCCGCTTTTAAATCCTCTCTCAGACAATGCTCCAGTAAGCCTACATCCACCGTGCTGTTGGCCTTGGACACTCCAATGCGATCACAAAAATCCCGAATAGCTTCCGGCGTATATCCTCGCCTTCGCAACCCTGCAATCGTTGGCATTCTTGGATCATCCCAACTTTCTACATCCCCCTTATCCACCAAAGCTTTCAGATATCGCTTGCTCATTACCGTGTTGGTCAGGTTCAGTCGGGCAAATTCAATTTGTTGAGGCGGCGTGGGCCACCATCCGATTTCCCGAAGAACCCAGTCATACAAGGGCCGGTGATCTTCAAATTCTAAGGTGCAAATGGAGTGGGTAATTCCCTCAATGGCATCCTCGATGGGATGGGCGTAGTCATACATCGGGTAAATGCACCACCGATCTCCGGTGTTGTGATGGGTAGCATGAGCAATCCGATAGATAATAGGGTCTCTCATATTAATATTAGGAGAAGCCATGTCAATTTTTGCCCGAAGCACCAAGGCCCCGTCTTCATATTTTCCTTCCCGCATTTCTTCAAATAGTCGCAAATTTTCGTCCACCGGACGGTTTCGATAGGGACTTTCCTTCCCCGGTTCTTTCAGGGTCCCTCTATACTCTCTCATTTCTTCCGGGGTGAGTTGGCAAACATAGGCCTTCTCTTTTTTTATAAGCTCTACAGCTCCTTCGTACATGGTCTCAAAATAGTCGGAAGCCCATAGCCGTTTCTCCCACTGAAACCCCAGCCAACGAACATCCTCTTCGATGGCATTGATGTATTCTACATCCTCCTTCACCGGATTGGTATCATCATACCTCAAATTACAAGTCCCGCCGTATTTGATGGCGGTGCCAAAATTGAGACAAATGGACTTAGCGTGGCCGATGTGCAAATATCCGTTGGGCTCCGGGGGAAAGCGCGTCACCACCTTTCCACCGTACTTGCCGGTTTCGTTGTCTTTATCGATGATTCCATGAATAAAATTGTCTGCCATTTCTTCCTCCAAAGGCGGATTGCTCCAAAATTCCTGTAGTACAGGTCTTTTGTATTATATCATATTTCCGGAAGAATCCCATCCTCTTTTCCTTGGAATCAACCCGAAACCCGGGGATTGTTGCCGAAAAAACCACGCGGGTGTACAATAGAGACAATTCAGTATTTGTTTGAGGTAAATAAGGAGGAACAACAATGAAACAAAGGAAAGTTTTCGCTATTTTTCTGTCCTTCCTCATGGTCTTGGCTTTCGCTGCCTGTAGCCAGGCTCCTGCATCCGGACCGGAAGGAGAAGGGGACCCGGTTCCCTTTGAAAAGCATACCATTCCCTATCCCGAGGATTTGGACATCTATGCTTCCGGTGCATCCAGCTACGACAGCTATGGAGACCACTTTGGATCCCCTTACTATCGCCACTTGGATGTGTACAACATGACGCCAACGGACACCCTGTCCATCCTTCCCAATTTCAAGACCTACCAACAAAGCACCGAATACTCCTGCGGTGCCGCATCGGCCCTGATGGTACTATATCACTACGGCATCACGGACTACGATGAAATGACCATTTGCCAACTGGGGAGTGTCAGCCAGGAAATAGGCGTAGGGGTCTCTGGAATATCTCAGTTCTTTGAGGGAATCGGGTGGAATGTAGAAACCAACCGGGACGGCACTGTAGAATTGGATCCTTATTTGGATTTGGCGGATCCCAACAATTTCACCACATGGGTACGAACACATCTGGATGAAGGAACTCCTATTATGATTGATTGGCTGGATTGGGCCGGTCATTGGCAGGTTATCATCGCCTACGACACCATGGGCACCGACGACAACTTTGGTGACGATGTGCTCATCGTAGCCGATCCTTATGATACCAGCGACCATTATCAAGACGGTTATTTTATTGTTCCGGCAGAACGTTTCTTCTGGATGTGGAGGGAAGGCATTCATGAAGGAGCCGACCCGGAATACTTCCCCTGGGTCATTGCAACCCCCGGAGAATAAAGAAGGGCCTGGTCTAATTTAGAATGTCCAATAAAAACCCGGTCACCCGGGTTTTTTGTTGGACTCCATCAAGGCTTCCTGCTCTCACAAGGAACCCCGGCCTGACACAGTCCACAACCAATAATATAATCTTTTGAATCCAAATCCGAGGGCCAGTAATGGAGGGCAAAATAGTCCTCGTACTCTCCGCAAACATCTTTGTCATGGCCTTCTTTTGATATGGCTTTGGCAGGGCAGCGGTTTATGCAAGCCATGCAACTTCCGTCCTGATAGTACAAGCACCATGCCGTAGGATTGTCGTAAGGTCTTTCCCATATTTCCAAAGCTGCATCGACAATGAGGGATGTAATGCGATGGGCCTTTCCCTTTTCGGTAATCAACCCTTCAGACAAGCCGAAAGTACCCAGCCCCGCCAGGTAGGCACTATGGCGATGAGACCAGTTGGAAGCCCATCCTACGTTGGGATCACGAAAGGCTTGAAACGAAGAAATTAAATCGATAGACACCGCCGGAATTCCTTGCTTCTCCAATTCCCCCACCAATTTCCCGCTGAATTCTTCCATCAATGGCTCCCACTCACCCCGGCTAACCAACCATTCTCTGGAAGGGCATATGGTTTCTTGACTTTGGGTATCTTTTGTTCTTTCCATTTGAGGAAACACCATGGAAACCACCCGAAGATTCGTCGGTTCCTCTCGGGGATATTTCATCTGAAACACTTCCAGCGGACTCCAATGAAAAGGTCCAATGTGCTCCTTAAGAAATTCATAATATGGGTCTTCCCCATGGGCAATGCCAACTAAAGGAGCCTCCCACATGGGGTCTTCTTTTCGACCCAATGTACCGTAATGATTTTTCTCCAGGCCATCATAAACCTTCCTGATCAATGCCGCCATCGTTTCCCTACTCATGTTTCCCTTCATTCTCCTTAATTCTCCCCCACCATCTTCTTGGGATCAACCAAAAGGTCATACTCCTCCTCCCCCAGCACTCCTAAAGCCAACGCGGCTTCTTTCAGCGTCAGGTTTTCATCATGGGCTTTTAATGCCACTTTAGCACTTTGGTCGTATCCGACCACCTTGGAAAGGGCCGTTACCAGCATTAAAGAACGATTCACATGATCCTGTATGTTTTCCAAAATCGGTTTCATACCCCTTAAGCATCTTTTTTCAAAGGAATCCACAGCATCCCCCAAAAGGCGAGCGGATTGAAGAAAATTATATATGATTACCGGCATATATACATTCAATTGAAAATTTCCTTGTGAAGCTGCCACCGTCAGAGTGGTATCATTTCCCATGACTTGAACGCATACCATGGCCAATGCTTCACATTGAGTGGGATTTACCTTCCCTGGCATAATCGAACTGCCCGGCTCATTGGAAGGCAATGACAATTCCCCTAATCCACATCGCGGCCCGCTAGCCAACAATCGAATATCATTGGCCATTTTCATCAAATCGCAAGCCAAGGTTTTCATGGCACCATGGGCATACAATAAAGCGCCTTTACTGGTAAGCTGGTAAAACTTGTTTTCCCCCTCCCGGTAAGAGATTCCGGTCCACCGGGACAGCAGCGCTGCCATATCCCGGCCAAAAGCCTCCGGTGCTTGAAATCCGGTACCCACAGCCGTACCTCCCAGGGCCAACTCTTGAAGACCCACCAAGGAGCTCTCAATCAGCGCACAATCTTTTTTTATCATCTCCAGAAACCCACTGATTTCCTGCCCCAGGGTCAACGGAGTGGCATCCTGCAGATGAGTGCGGCCAATTTTAATGATATCCTGATACGCCTCTTTCTTTTTCGAAAGGATGTCCTCAAGAGTCTTTAGTGCGGGAAGCAGATGGTTTGTGATATTGGCCAAGGCCGCCATATGCATAGCAGAAGGGAACACATCGTTAGAGCTTTGAGAACAATTTACATGATCGTTGGCATGTACCTTTTGGACCCCTAATATTTCATTGGCTCGGTGGGCCAACACCTCGTTTACATTCATATTCGTTTGGGTACCACTTCCAGTTTGCCAGAGAGACAAGGGGAATTCTCCCTTCCATTCTCCGCCCAATATTTCCTCGCAGGCCGAGACAATCGCCTGAGCCATCTCCTCTTCCAATAGCCCCCGTTGGCAATTCACCTCCGCGGCCGCCTTCTTAATAGTAACAATGGCATAAACCACATCCATAGGCATCTTTTCTTCCCCGATGGGAAAGTTCTCCAGGCTTCGTTGGGTTTGCGGCCCCCATTTTTTTTCTTCCGGAATCCACACCTCTCCCATGGAATCCTTTTCCATTCGGTTCTTCATTTTCACATCTTCCCTTCATCTCTGCTATTTTCTTTGGAAATGTTCTCTAAATGTCCTGGCTGTTTGATTCTGCAAATCTGCTCCTTGCAGTGAACACACTGCAAAGCTTCATTGGAGCCCTCCCACAATCTTTCCGGATATTTTAGCATGGTAATCTCCCAGGACAGCATCACAATCAAGGATGTAAAAAAGAGACTCCATGTAAAGAAGTTCACAATAAACAGCAAGGGAGTAAACATCATAAAGTGCCCCCAGTTAAAAATCCGGCACCCTACACAGCATTTATTGTGAATGAAAAATTGTTGGAAGGGGCACCAGAATAACACACAAATCAAATCACTCACATAGAAAATCGCCGTTAATAAAATCAGCTCTTTTACCCCTAAAATTTCCTGAAGGAAAAGAACCCCCAAAACGGCCGCCAAAAACAACCAGGTCACCAACACCCACATGGCAGCAATGTTTTCCTTTCGCACTTTCTCCAATAGCTGCTGCCGATCGTAATCTTCCACCGGATGGTAATTTATTTGAAACAATTTCTGACTTCCCATAGTGATATGTGCATTGGGGAGCATATGAAAAATCATAGACCCCATAAATATGGCCCATACTACTACCACCAATCCCACTTCTCCATAAACCTTTTCTTTGAAAAACAATTCAAAAAAATCCGGTCTGGCGAAGTACCCAACCAGGACGAAACCCAGTACACTCAACCGAAAAATCAATTTAATAATATACACTCGAAACATGTTTACTTTTGCCATGGTTTTAGTATATCGAAAGATGGTTTTATTTACAATACAGGAAGAAGGAAACGCATGCCCTCTCATAAAAAAAGGAGCCGCCCATATAGGCCGCTCCCCATTTTAATTCTTCGTAAACCTTAGGTCTGCACACTCACTATAAATAGCAAGTCATTTTTATCTTTCCACTATCATGGCCGTTCCTTGGCCTCCGCCTATACAAAGGGTGGCCAGGCCATATTTGGCGTCTTGCTTCATCATCTCATAGAGCAGGGTGACTAGAATTCTGCAACCGGAAGCCCCGATGGGATGGCCAATAGCAATGGCACCACCGTTAACATTTACCTTCTCCATGTCGAATCCCAAATCTCGGGCAACGGCCAGGGATTGTGCGGCGAAAGCTTCGTTGGCCTCGATCAAATCCATCTGAGACATCTCCAGGCCGGCCTTTTCCAGGGCTTTCTTAGTAGAGGGCACCGGTCCAATTCCCATGATAGTGGGATCCACACCGGCAGAAGCATAGGATTTGATGGTGGCAATGGGTTTCAGTCCCAACTCATCGGCTTTTTCTTTAGACATCACCAGCACGGCTGCACCGGAATCATTAATGCCGGAAGCATTGGCCGCTGTTACCGAACCATCTTTTTTGAAAGCCGGTTTTAACTTGGTCAGTCCCTCCGCAGTGGTTCCATATTTGGGAAACTCGTCGGTATCAAATACTACCGGATCTCCCTTTCTCTGGGGAATCTCCACAGGAACGATTTCATCTTTGAATTTTCCCGCTTTAATGGCAGCCTCTGCCTTTTGCTGGGAAGCAGCTGCAAAAGCATCCATTGCTTCCCGGGTCAACCCCCATTGTTCTACAATATTCTCTGCAGTAATTCCCATATGGTATTTATTAAACACATCTGTGAGACCATCATATACCATCATATCCACTAGCTTGGTATCTCCCATACGGGCTCCCCAACGAGTACCATTGCTAAAATAAGGAGCTTGGGACATGTTCTCTACTCCGCCAGCTACAATCACATCTGCATCCCCTGCTTTGATAATCTGAGCCGCCAAAGAAACCGTTCGTAATCCGGAGCCACACACCTTGTTCAAAGTCATGGATGGAATTTCTTTAGGCAATCCCGCTTCCATAGCCACTTGTCTTGCAATATTCTGGCCCAGACCACCTTGCAAAACACAGCCCAAGATCACTTCATCCACCATTTCCGGCTTCACACCGGCACGGCTCAATACTTCTTTTACCACCACGGCTCCTAATGTGGACGCCGGTGTGTCTTTCAATGTTCCGCCATAGCTTCCTACAGCCGTTCGTGCTGCACTTACAATTACCACGTCTCTCATTCGTTCCATCCCTCCTGTGTTTTTATTTGTATCAACCATTATACTGTATACTTTAAAATGCAATCTAAAAAATTGCTCTTTTTATAATACTACATCGTTAAAACAATTGCAAACCCGCGAAGCACGGCTTTCTGCTATTCTTTGCAAGTCACAATGTATTTCTCAACCAGTTTAACCGGTTTGTAGGACAGCTTTGCTTTTCTTAAATTGGGAATCCCCATATCCTCTTCCCGGTTGATGAATTTGAAATTCTTAGCCACCGCCTTGCAAAACTCATTGTTGATGGCTTGATAAAGTCCTCGATAGTTAATGTTGGCCTTTTCCACATGCTCCGTAATGGTATTTCGATTTAACCGGCCGCCGATGGCAATGGCTTCCATTTTGCCGTCTATGCGAATGGCTCCGGCCAAATAGCCCACCTTTTCCAGGTTGTGCAAAACATCGCTCATGGCCTCCGCTTCCATCTCCAACATCACTCTCTCATGCTCCGGCACATCCTTTCGAGCATTGAATTCCTGTAAAAACACCATGGCTTCATCCGCCATATCAGAAGTCAATTCCTCATATTCATACTCGAAGTTTTTATGGAAAAAATTCAAATGATTCTTCTTGGCATGGTAGTCTCTGCCTTTGAGGTCAATCAAATCTTGAACCAAATACAGATAGTCGTAATTGGGTCGGTCATCGATGTATTTCATCTCTCCCGGGCAGGCATCCTTTACCAAATCCAGCATATGAATAGGCATCAAACGTATACTGAACGGTGCATCCATTTGATGAAATCGATTCCGGGCTATGTAAAGAGTTTCCTTCAGTTTTTCCTTATCATACTCTCCGGTTCGAGTCAGGGGAGGAAGCAAGAATGGAAGCTCGATGCCATCCTCCAATTCCAAATGGGACAATCCGGATATACAAAGATAGTCACCCAACACCTCCCAGCGAAAACGGTTGATGTCTCGCCACATATATAGGGAAGAATAGGACAGTCCCGATGTTTTGTAATCATATCCATAGAGATATTCCTCTAAGACGGCGCGATTTTCCAGCGTGATTTCATTCTCAAATATATGCATCTATTTCACCAGCTTGGATAGATCTCTGAAACAAGGAGCCTTGGCATCTTCCACCATTTCAAAGAGAGCAGATTCCACCGTGGTTCCCACGCATCCCGCTTCTACCATCCGCCTTCCCGCAAATTTTTTGTCTGTATTGCTTCGGGAGCCTGTGGCATCTTCCATTACATAAACACGATACCCCCCCGCCAGAAGGTCAAGAGCCGATTGTTGAACACATACATGAGACTCAATCCCGCACAGCACCACATCTTCTGCTCCAGATTCTTTCAGAGCCTCCACAAATTGAGGTTCCCCCATGATACTGAAGGATGTTTTTTCAATAGGAGTAAACTCACCCAAGGCTTCTTGGATGGGTTTTACGGTTCTTCCCAAACCTTTGGGATACTGCTCCGTTACTAAAATGGGAACTCCCAAAAGCCGTGCTCCACGAATCAGTGTTCCTGCCTTTTCTTCAATGTCCTCTTCTTTTTTCATGGCCGGTAGCAGCTTCTCTTGCATATCCACTACCACGACAATTGCCTTTTCTCTTCGAATCTTACCGCTTTTCAATCTTCTACCTCCCAACTATATGCCCTATGCCTTTTTGACAAACCCGTCTTCCATGTTCCAGGATGCCACCTTGTCTAATAATTCGTGATTGGTCAAATCATAACGAAGGGGGGTGATGGTAATATAGCCATCCTGCATGGCTAGCACATCCACATCTTCGGAAAGCTCATCGTAAATCACCGGCTTTCCGCTGTAACGATATCGGGTAATTCCGTCCTCCCCTTCTTCAGACATGAACCACTCGTCGTATTCCCTTTCTCCCAAACGGGTAATCCGAACGCCTTTAATGTCCTCCCTTGGAAGAGCTGGCACATTGACGTTCAACACCGTTTTTGCATCCAACTTTCCGGGCGCCTTTCGCAGCACCTCTAAAGCCATGGCTCCCGCCACAGAAAAATCCCGGCCAAAATGACTGTTCAAGGAAAGTGCCACACTGGGTTTCCCGCAAATGCAGCCTTCCAGAGCCGCCGATACCGTACCGGAATACAAGGTATCCGTACCTAAATTCCCCCCATGATTAATGCCGGAAAAAACCATATCGATTTCCACCCCCCGGCTACTTAAATATTTCAACCCCAGCTTTACACAATCTGCCGGGGTGCCGGAAATAGAATAGGCCTTGGTGGCATGTTCAAAGGGTATTTCTGTAATTTCAATTAATTTGGTGATGGAAATACTATGCCCCGATGCAGAACGCTGATCTTCCGGTGCACATACATAAACCTTGGCTCCTTCGCTCAATGCCTTCACCAATGCCATAATTCCCGGTGCATAGATCCCATCATCGTTAGATACCAAAATATTCATTGCATCTCCTTCTTCCCCACGGTCTCTCCCAGTATCTTCCCAATAGAATCATGATACACAAGGGTGGCCTTTTCGTCAAAGGGAGTTTCCGATTTATTGATCAAAATCAGCTGCTTCCCCCGAAAATAGTGAAGGAGACCAGCTGCCGGATATACCACCAGAGAAGTACCTCCCACAATCAAGGTATCACAACAGGCAATCCAATGGGACGCCCGATCCATATCCCCTTGGTTCAGGGCTTCTTCATAAAGAACCACATCCGGCTTTATCATACCGCCACAAAAAGAGCAATAGGGAATTTCCTGAAGTTCATTGCCCCCTTTCTTCAGTAATTCTTTATCAAAGATTTGATTCAGGGTATAGAATGCTCCACAATCCATGCAATAGTTGCGATGCACCGATCCATGAAGCTCCACCACATTTTTGCTCCCTGCTTTTTGATGAAGCCCATCGATATTTTGGGTTACCACACCGACCAGTTTTCCCCTTTTCTCCCAATAGGCCAAGGCTTTGTGAGCATCATTAGGCTCGGCTTCCCGATAGATTAAATTTTCTTTGTAATAGCGATAGAAGGTTTCCGGATTCCGTTGGAAAAAACTGCGTGAAAGAAGGACTTCCGGAGAATACCCATACTCTTTTTTCGCTTGATAAAGCCCCTGCTCCGAACGAAAATCCGGAATATGACTTTCCGTAGACACACCAGCGCCACCAAAAAACACTACCCCTTCACTTTTTTCCATTATATTTGCGAGTGTTCTGTCCATGACCGGCTCCCTTCTCAAAAGATTTCCCCAAATAAGGTGAATTGAAATTCTACAAAATATGATTTAACAAATACTTAATCGCTCCCTTTTCCTCCTGCAGCACAATCCCCTTATACTCCTTGACCGCCTCTCGAGTTTCCTTGGGCAGTTGCATGATTTTTTCTGCCGTGGCCAAAACCAGCATTCTTCCGCTTACTTCCCGGGACCATTTCTTCCTTTTCATTTTTTGAATTTCTTCCCGAAGGGCTTTCTCCAACCCCTCTTTGGAATAAATTAGGAATGGGTCCAGTTCAAACACCTTGGCTGCACTGTCGGCCTGCTCCAACACCTCTTTGGAAAAAATCCCTCTTTCAAAAGTGAAATATTGACCTTGATTCAGACCCAATGCTTTGCGAGCGTCCAAATAACCCAACTGCATCAATCGCTTGGTATTCTTCCTGTCAAACACCAAAATGCTTCCTAAATCCCAGAAGCTTCGAATCCAAGTCAAATCTGCCACCTCATCATACTTCTTTTTATGAAAAGGATTTTCCGGATTGAGTTCCACTGCAATAACCCGAGTGGCCCCTCTTTCCAACGCCATAGACACAGGAACCTGCTCCACATATCCTCCATCGATATAGGCAATGCCATCGATTTCATAAGCCTGCATAGCGGGGAAAAAGGAAGAGCTGGCCATAATGAAGTGAATCAGCTTTCCCTCCGGAATTTGATCAATAAAAAGACGAACCCCTTCTAATATCTGTTTCTCTTTAAGGTTCGGCATTTTTGCCGTAACCAAGCCATATAGAATGGAGGAGGATCGCACCTTCTTTTCGTCAAGATATTGATGAAGAAGTTGATACAAACCCTGGGTCCCCACTCCTTTGTGCACAAAAATTTCTTTTAAATAAAGCAGGGCCTCTTCCGGTTTCATTCCTCCCGTTTTCAGACTATCTCCTTCCGGGTCCTGACTTTTCACACGAGGATGGATATCCAGCACCATTTCGGTGTCCAATTCTTTCCAAAGAGATTCCGCCAGATCGTATTCGTCCTGAGCCACTATAGCACCATTAATGGAACCCACCGAAGTCCCTGTCACCATGTGAATCGGTATTTTTTGCTCCCGAATCGCTTTCCAAACCCCGATTTCATAGGCCCCGCGAGCGCCTCCACCCCCGAGCACCAACGCTGTTTTCTGTTCCATGGACCTCTCCGTCCTTTCATTAACACCACCCAAATACCACCTTCTATCATTATACACCGAAAGAAGCTTCTTCTCACGATTCTTTCGTTTTTCAAGGAATCGGAACTTTCTCTTTTCCTTATTTCATGTATAATGAAGATATGGAGAACAAGCGATTGAGTAGAGAAGATTGTCTTAACATTCTTGCACAACAGCAAACCCCCGACCATGTAATACGCCATTGCCTTTGTGTAGAAAAAGCAGCTGTGTTGTTGGCTCAGACCCTGAACAATCATGGTTTTGATTTTGATGTAGAATTGGTTGGCAGAGCAGGGCTTCTTCATGATATGTGCCGGGTCCAGCCGGAACACTGGAACAAGGGTGCAGAAATCTTAGAAAAAATGGGTTGCCCCGACGAAGCCTATATTGTTCGCCATCATATGACCCATACTCCAAACATACAAATAGAAAAGCTGACGGAATTGGATATGGTTTGCCTTGCTGACCGGATGATTATGGAAGACCACTATGTGGGATTGGAAAAGCGAATGGATTATGTAATCCAGAAGGCACAGGACAACCCCTCCGCTCTGTTGATTATTCTGGCCAAAAAAACCCTTACCAGGAATTTGATTCAGGAAATCGAGAGGAAAATCGGAACGCCCATCGATTCGTTGCTAAAATAAATTCAAAGAAAAACACTATCCCGAAGCCGAAGGAGGACACCATGGAGCTAGACCAAGCAATAAAAAAACGTCAAAGCATTCGAAAGTTTAAAGACCAACCCATACCGGAAGACCATCTGGCAGAGCTGATTCGGGTCACCGGAACCTCCCCTTCCGGTAAAAACATACAAAATTGGCATTTTGTAGCCCTTCAACAAAAAAAAGCAAAAGAAAGCATCCGGGAAATCATCCTGAAAAAGAGCGAAGAAATGGCCCTTCAGATGGATCAAGTGGACTTGAATAAGGCTCATCGTTTCCGAAAGTTTACAAAAATCTTCACCTTATTTACCACCGACGCACCGATACTCATTCTAGTGTTTGCAGAGAATTATTTTCCCTCCGGTTATCGGGAATATCAACTGGTAAACGCCCCACCAGAAGTATTGGATGACTTGCTTTATCACCGTAATCCGGGGATGCAAAATATTGGAGCCGCTCTTCAAACCCTATCTCTCAAAGCGGTGGATATGGGCTACGGAACTTGCTGGCTTACCAGCGCCAATTATGCAGCAAAAGAAATTGAAAAATGGGCTAAAGAGGAAGGTATTTTTTACCGGGAAGATTACTTCCTGGCCGCCATGATTGCACTTGGCGTGCCGGAGGAAGGAGCAAAAAGTCCGGGCCGGAAACCTTTGGAAGAGATTTATACCTACATTAAATAAAGAAAGGTGTTCACGCCATGAAACACACACAAAAGATTGTTGCCACCAGCCTAATGATGGGTTTGATTATCGTTTGCACCATGTTTATAAGGATTCCCATTCCTCTCACCACAGGATACGTGCACCTGGGGGATGCTATGATTTATTTAAGCGTCCTCATACTGGGTTGGCGCTATGCTACCATTGCTGCCGCTTTTGGTTCAACCCTTGGTGATTTGCTCAGCGGTTTTCCCATGTGGGCTCCTTGGACCTTTGTTATCAAAGGGTTGATGGCTTTGATCACCGGCTTCATTCTTGTGGAGCTGAACAAATCAAAGAAATTTACTCCCACCACTCGTAACATTATCGCCATGGTTCCCGGCGGGATTCTTATGGTGCTCGGCTACTTCGTAGCCGAAGGTTTCATGTATGGGAGTTGGATTACCCCTTGGATTGGCGTTCCTTGGAACATTGGCCAATTTGTGGCCGGAATTGTCCTGGCTATTTTACTAAGCAAGGCCCTGGGTAGATCAAACATCATAAAACCGTAATCTTACCCTCCAGGGTTCGGGAAACCCGGGTCACAATCACCCCGATCAATATTCCCGTTACCATGCCGGCAATCAACAAAACCGGAAAATAATAGAGCATTTGAAAAGTCTCAACCACCAGGGCAGCTACCACAAGCTGCCCTATGTTATGAAATACACCACCTGCCATACTCACACCAATCATGCTGAATTTTCCTGTTTTCCGAAGGGGTACCATCACCGCCAAACTCAGCAATGCGCCAGCCAGACTATATAGGGCAATGGCGGGGCTTCCAAACAAAGAAGAAACCACCAAAATGCGAACCACACTGATTAGTAAGGCAAACCCTGACCCCATGCTGTATAGGGCAAAAACAATCACCACATTAGCCAACCCCAATTTGATCCCCGGTACGCCAAAGCCAAAAGGAATCAATGCCTCTACATAAGAAAAAATGGCCGCCAACGCGGTCAACACTCCGCTTAATGCCAATTGATTAGTTGGTAGTCCCATCGACAACCGGCTCCTCTCCTCCTCGTATGGTAATCACTACTTGATTGGGCAGACAGATGATGGACTCCCCATTTTTTGAGATGGGCCTGTGATGAACACAATACTGGTCCGGACAGTCTGCATGGACCATTTCTACCACTCCGTCCCTTATTTGAAATGTATTCTCCCCCAACTCCTTCAGGGTCACTTCCTGGTCTTCCGAGAGAAGATAGATTGCCTTAATTTCTCCGGCCACCTTCACTTCCAACTGTCCCGCGGGTTGTTGGTTCAAATAGATGAGTCCGCCAAAACAAAATGCGCCTGCTAAAAGAAACGCCAGGCCCAATAAAATGTCTGCTTTTGTCATTCCCCAAAATTTGTTTTTTTTCTCTTTGTTTTTCATATATCCATGCTGAATCCAACTAGTCTTCTTGCATCAACCGGTAAATCTCCTCAAGATCTTTTCGATCAAAGTAATATTTTTTGTTGCAAAAGCTACAAACCAGTTCGGCTTCCCCGTCCTCTTGAATAATGGTTTCCAAATCTTTTGGGCCCATAGCCATCACCACCTGTTCCAAACGCTGACGGCTGCAATCACAATGCCATGAAATCTCCCGAGCATCTATTTCTTTCAATCGGTATTCCTCCGGCATTTCCCGAAAGATGCGGTGTGCAAGAGCCACCACCAGTCTTTGAGATTCCGCCCTTTCTTCATGAAATTCCAACTCTTCCAAAAGGGTGGTTAAAGGAGGAAGTTCTTCCAAAAGCCTTTCCAGGTAATCCACAGCCGTAGTCCTCTCTCCGCCCGGCAACATCTGAATCATCATGCCACCTGCATGCTTCACATGATGATCTCTGTCCACCATTACCCCCAGGGCCACAGAGGAATTCTGTTGCTCAGAGATATAGAAGTATGCGGTCAAATCATCGGCAATTTCTCCTGTTACCAGAGCAATGCGCCCCGATTGGGGTTCCTTTAAGCCAATGTCTTTTATGACCGTCAACTCTCCCTGGCCCATGCCTCCCCCCACATCCAGTTTTCCTTCTTTGCTCAACGGCAAATCAGCCCCCGGGTTGGCCACATAGCCTTTTACTTGGCCATGTCCATTGGCGGTGGCTAGAATTTGCTCCAAGGGGCCATCGCCTTTGAAGAGAACCGTAACCTTGGCCTTCTCCTCTTTCAACATCAATCCCATCAAGGCCGTTCCCGTCAGCACTCGCCCAAGGGCCGCCGTGGCCAATGGCGTAGTTTGATGTACTTGGCGAGCCTCCTCCACCAATTGAGTGGAAACCGCTAAATAAACCCGATAGGTGCCGCTTTGATCTACGCCGATAAACACATTGCTCATGGTTCTTATCTTTCTATATAAACTCTACAAATCGTAATACATTTCAAATTCAACAGGATGGGGCATCCTTCCAGTGCGGCTGGCTTCCCATCTTTTGTTGGCCACCCATACATGAATCAGTTTTTCCGGGAACACACCCCCCGCCATCAAAAACTGAGAATCCCTTTCCAACGCATCCAAAGCCTGGTCCAAACTGGTAGGAAGAAATTGGATTTTCTCCCGCTCCTTCTCTGAAAGGTCATACAGGTTGAAATCATAGGGTCCAAAGCCTTCTTTCATGGGGTCTATTTTCTTCTTAATTCCATCAATTCCCGCCATCAACACGGCAGCGTAGGCATAATAGGGGTTGCAGGTTCCATCCAAACTTCGCAATTCGAACCGTTTTTTCTCCGGAGACTTGGCATAACCGGGAACCCTTACCACCGCGCTGCGATTGGCCTGAGCAAATCCCACGGTGGTAGGAGCTTCGTACCCCGGCACCAACCTCTTATAGGAATTGGTACTGGGATTTGTAAAGGCGCACAAGGCTCGGTTGTGTTTCAAAATCCCCCCCATAAACCATAGCGCCGTTTGAGACAATTGAGCATATCCTTTCTCGTCAAAGAACACGGGCTTTCCTTTTTTAAATAGTTGCATGTGAATATGCATGCCGTTCCCCGCATCTTCGTACACTGGCTTGGGCATAAATGTGGCCGACTTTCCTTCCATCATGGCTTGGTTCTTAATCAGGTATTTGGAGATCATGGTTTTATCCGCCATGTCTTTCATGGTGCCAAATTCCAATTCGATTTCCAGTTGACCGGAGCCTCCCACCTCATGATGATGATATTTCACCTTCACTCCTGCATCCTCCAGTTGCAAACACATTCGGCTCCGAAGATCACTCAATCGATCCATGGGCGGAGCCATGTGATACCCCCCTTTGTGGGGTATTTTGTATCCCAGGTTCAAACTTTCGTTTCCCATATTCCAAGAGGCTTCCTCCAAATCTACATGGTATTTCATGTGATGAGGCTCTGTGGAATAATCCACATGGTCAAACACATGAAACTCAAACTCCGGTCCGATTCGCATTTCATCGGCAATGCCCATCTGTTTCATATATTCTTCCGCATGAACCGCCACATTACGAGGGTCCTGATCAAAGCGTCGATTGTCCGGGTATTCAATCACATAAACATCTCCCAACATAGCCAGAGTAGGAACCTGCGCAAAGGGATCCACATAGGCGGTAGTCACGTCGGGAAGAAAAACCATATCGCTTTTTTCCACCGGAGCAAATCCGTAATTGGATCCGTCAAACCCTAGTCCACTCATCAACGTATCTTCCCCAAACCGGGCCTTGGGGATGGTAAGATGGCGCCATCGCCCGTTGATATCCACCATCATAAAATCAATCATTCGAATTTCATTTTTCTTACAAAAGTCCATTACTTCTTTGGCTGTGTTAAACAATAGTCGTGTCCCCGCTTTCTTTAAAATAGTTTTTTAGTCCATTGAATCCTTGTGTTTTTTTAAATACCTCTTAACAAATTCCTTCTCCGACAAGGCTTTGCTGAAAAGGAAACCTTGAAGACAATTACAACCAAGGGCGGTAAGAACTTTCTGTTGTTCCCTGGTTTCTACCCCCTCCGCCACGGATACCAAACCCATTTCTTTACAGAGCGATAAAATGGTCCGGACAATAATCTCCGTTCCTTGGCTTTCTTCGATCTTACTAATAAGACTTCGGTCTATTTTCAAAGTATCCACTGACAGCCTGCTTAGTACTGATAAATTGGAATACTCGGAGCCAAAGTCATCGATGGCCAATTGAAACCCGCTTTCCTTAATGGCATTGGCCACCCTGGCGATAGTGGATTCCTCAATGTCCCCCAATCTTTCCGTCACTTCAATTTGAATTCTCTTTCTCGGAATTTCATAACGCTCACTGAGGTTTACCATCTTCGGCAAAATCTCCGGTTCTAAAATGGTTTCTCTGGAGAAGTTCACAGAAACGGAAATGTCCGGCAAGCCTTTTTCCCTCCATTGACTCATCTGATGGCAGACCTGCTCCAGCACAAACATGTCCAAATATCGAATCAATCCCATGGCCTCATAAGTATTTATGAACTTTCTTGGCAGCAGGTAATCCCCCGATTGGTCTGTTCCTCGAACCAGCGCCTCGGCTCCTCTGAGCATCCCCGTCTGGGCATGGATGACCGGTTGAAAAAAGACCTGATACCGACCCTTTTCAATGTCCTCCAACAACTCTCGAAAAGCCACATCATGGTGCTTTTCGGCATGTTGCACAATGTTTTCCCGATACTTCAAATGATCGGCTCGCTTCAGCTCTGCGCCGTGAAACAAGAGCTGTTCCACGTCAATATCCTCACCGGACCAACAGTATCCGCTGGAAGTGGCCCCCGAAAAAGCAGCCCTAAGCTCCGTTTGAATCTTTCGCCCCAGGGAAAGGAAATACTCGCTTTCCATGTCCTGATAAAGAATTACAAAATCCCGTTCCGCAGTGCGATAAATCTCTCCGAATTCTGCCAATTCCACCAACTTCCTGCTGATTTCCAGCATCAATTCATTTAGTTGACGAATTTCCTGGGGAGTGTTCATTTCCATCACTCTGTTGAGCCCCACAGCTACCACTCCAAGGGAGGATAATTCTTCCGGATTCAACGCCGCTACCGCCTCCAGATAGGACTTTCGGTTCAAGAAACCGGTAATTTCATCATACCGTTCGCAATGACTCTCCTTCTGGCTCAATCGCCTTCGATACACCTCCGCCCCGATAATATAGGCCATATTTGAAAGCAACTGGTACTCTTCTTTGTGGGCGATGGGATTCACTACCCCTAAAAACCCTGCAAACTTCCCATCCACATGAAAAGGAACTGCCAATATACTGTGCACTTCCCACTGCTGCAGTTCTTTAAGAGCGGTGGACCCCGGTGAAAAGATCTTTAAAACATCCGGAACCACCACCGCTTCTTTTCGTAAAAACCCATTGCGGAACACCGGATTCAAAACCATTTCCTCTTCCAGAGTAAAATCCTGTGTCAAATAGGACTCCCCTTTACTCCACCCATAATTAGATAACACTCCATATGGTTTTTCTCCAACCTCCACAAAAAATACACGCTCCGCATAATAATGTTGAGCCAACCGTTGGAAGGTTTGCAATATGGCTTGCTCCATTCCCTTGTTTTCCAAAAAGCACGAAGTGCAATAGAGAAAGTCTGACACCAGGGTTTCCTCGGCATCCAGATGGATTTCCGGACTTTCAGCGTTTCTCTTTGTATCATAATATCGAATTTCTTCTTGTCTCTTCTCTTGGGAATCCCCCATCAAAAAGCGGGAAAAAGAAAATCCCCAATTCTCTTCTTTGGCGCCCTCATTCCTTGCGGAATAGGCTTTGCGATACAATTTTTCGTAGTCTTCCCCCTCTTCTCTTAAGGCCCCGCCTCCCGCAAAAAGAAAGATTCCCTTGGGGTCCGTTCTGCGAAAAAGTTGATGCACTTCTTGGAAGAGAATTTCTGTCATTTTTTCCCTGTCTCCCTCTTCCTGGATGGTCAAAAGGAAAACAAATTCTCCCCGCTCTCTTCGACAACACACGTACTCGGACGGAAGAATCAGCCCTACATCTTGCCCAATACCGGCCAATATCTTCTCCATTTCCTGCTGGCCCAACTGCCTCTTTTGGGACCAGTAATTTAGCATATCAATAATCAATAGGCTTTGGTGATTCCATTGTTCCATCATTTGGGGGGAATCCACCCACCGGCCAAGAAATTCTTCGTTGACAAACCCTGTAACCGGATCCAGGTCCAAAGGCTCCAGTAGCGCCATTTCCCTCTTCATTCGCGCTTCGTCGTCCTTGATGTAAATATAGCAATACAAATCTCCCGTATCCGGATGAATCAACAATCGATAAACAAACATGGTCCATCGAAGCTTTCCGTTTTCATCCTGCACATGAACCGTTTTCTTACGGACTTCCCGTCCTTTGGAAAAATCCTTTACCAAGGTGCTGCGATCATGGTTCTTTTCAAAGGACTGGGCTTTTTTTTCGCCTACGATTCGTGCCGCCAAGAAGGCCAGCAATTCTTCGTAGGTAGCAGGTACCCTATCCTTCAGGAAAAGATTCTTTGGACAATAAACTTTTTCTACATGATTGGTGGTAAGATTGGTTTGAAACACAGGCCACCCTTGTTTTGTCCAGTACTTTCGAATCCACTCTTCCCGAAAAAATCTCCGCTTGGTTCCCATGGTTACCGGCACCCGTTCCGTAATGCCAAGAGCCCGCAGAGGCTGCCCTTCTTCTCCGTAAATCAAATGGTAAGATAAGTTCACCCACTCGTATTCCTGGTGAAAAATTCGCCCTCTCAATACGAATTCTCCCGTGGGTTTTCCTTGGTGCATCTCCTCAAACATCTGAAACAGGTCCGGAGCAGAATCCGGATGTACCACTCCTAAGGAAAGAATTTCCTCCGGGCCTCCATACTTCACGCCCTCTTTATTCGTTAAAACCCCGGTGCTTAAATCGTAATCCCATAGCCGTAGCCCTGTTTTTTCCAGGGCCCAACGATAACTCTGCTGATTTCCCAAAAGTAGGGCTTCGTTCTGTTTGTATCGAGTAATGTCGTTGCTCATGACCAAAAAGAAACCTCGATCTTCTCTGTAGGGAATATATTTCCCTCTGCCGTGGAGCCAGATGGGTTGATTGCTCACATGAGAAGACACCTTGTACACAAAACTAACCGGCTCCTTATCGGGATGAGACACCGCTTGCCGAATGGTCTCCTCCAACCCGGGCATGGATTCTCGTGAAACCACCTTTAAGGCATCTTCGCGATAGAACAGATTATAAGTTTCCCTGGTAATGTTAAAAATATTCAGAAGGCCATCATTAATATAGCGGGTTACAAAACGCTGCCCCAACTTCTCGTAAATAGCAATACCCCCCGGGGCCGTCTCCATGAGGGATTGAAATACATTAAGTGAAATTAATTCGTTGAGCCGGGTATCCCGAATATCCCCGGTAATCATGGCTTGGTCCACCAGGGCATCTGCCAACTCTTTCGAAATGGGATCCCCAAAAGCAAGACGATCCAAAGAAGGTTCATAGAATATGTATTGATTCTTCCCTCTTCTTTTGGCTTCATACAGGGCCACATCTCCTCGCTTATACAATTCTGAGAAGGTGGTACCGTGGTCCGGATATAGAGAAACTCCCTGACTCAAAGAAAGAGGTCTCCCGTTCTCCAGAACATGTCCCAAACGCTGGTTCATCTGCATCGCTTTCTTTTCAACTTCTTCCTTGCCTGAAATGTTTTTCATGATGACTACAAATTCATCCCCGCCCAATCGACCTACGATGGCCTCTTCCCCAAAGACCTGGGTCAAATCAAAAGCCACCCCTTCCAAAACCTGGTCTCCAAAGGAGTGACCGCCAAAATCATTGTGGGCTTTAAAATTATCCAAATCAATCATCAAAAACCCATGGTGTGCTTCCTTGTCCACATCAACCAACGAATCGAAAGCCTCCATGATTCCTTTCCGATTGTATACCCCGGTCAAGGGATCTCTATAATACTCCTTTCGAAATACGGCCCGGGTTTTTTCAATTTGTTCCTTTCGAACCGCTTCTTCCTTCTTTCTTCGATCCGTGACATCCAAAAGAACCCCGGTGATTTGATGGCTTTCCCGGAAGTACCGACATCGAGCTAAAAACCAACGGATGGTTTCGTCCCGATAAATTCCCCGAAACTCTACCTCGAATTCTTCCTCTTGGGAATAAATTCCCTTTTTTATATTTCTGCGAAGCAACTTATGATCCGAAGGATGGGTGTGGGCACGCAACCCCAAAAAGCCCTCCCGGTCCGCCTCTTCCGCCGTATACCCAAAAAGACCATAGAAAAACCCGTTGGCACGAACCAAGGTCAAATCTTCATTTGCTTTTACAGTGAACAACCCCCCCGGAATGTTGGGAGCCTTGCCCACCGTTTTTTCCCTTTCGTTCATCAACGCTCCTTGTGGATCCATTTGTCCGCCATCCGGCCGATGATAGACATTTTCATTATAACAATCTCCCAAGGTTCTGACAATGCATTTCCCCCACCACTCATTGAAAAAGGGCCTTCTTCAAGGCCCCCTAGTCTTCCAGTTGGAAAGAGATAAACTCCATGTTTTCCAAGTCTATGGTTAGCAATGTTCCCGCCAACTCTTCGCCTTTATCCAATAGCACCCTCATGCACAAGGCCACTTGAATGCCGGCTATGATTCCCGGGGTAAAGGAAGGGTTTCCCAGCTCTTCTTCCATTCCCTTCTCTCGGTCCCTTCCGTAGATTTTGGGTAAAAGAGGCTGTCCGGGAAAACCGACTCCCACCTGGCCATACCATCCTCCAATGGCTCCGTGCACCATGGGGATTCCTGCTCGTTGACAACCTTCTTCCAGTACAAACCGGCTTTCAATGTTATCCAAAGCATCGATGGCGATGTGCTGGCCTTTTAAAATCTCATCCACATTGTCTTCCGTCACCCGCTGCACCAGAGAAATCACTTCCACCTCGCCGTTCACTTGAGCCAGCCGCGTCTTTGCCGCCAATGCTTTGGGAGTTCCCAGCAATTCTTCGGTGCATAGAAGCTGACGATTCAAATTCGTTTCCTCGAAACAGTCTTCGTCCACCGCCGTAATATGGCCGATGCCCAACCGTCCCAGATGTTCGATAACATAGCCCCCCAAGCCCCCGCAACCTACCACCAATACTCGAAATTGGGAAAACTTCTCTCCCTCCTCCCGTGTGAAGGCGTTGTGATTTCGGGCATATCTTCCGGAATATTCCAAACTCACCCACCTCCTACCAGTCGCAAAATCCGAATCTCATCCCCTTCTTGGGGCAAATACTCCGGAATTTCTTGGTTCAGAAGCTGCCTTCCGTTGACCCAGACTGCGGCACGAGTCACTTTTTTTTCTTGGAGCAACTGAGTGAGAGGCTGGTTCTCCTCCCACTCCCGCTGCTTTTGGTTCACAGTTATCTTCACTTAAATCCACTCCAAATCCAATCGTTTCAAGGTTTCCGATGTAGGCGTTCCCGTCTCCGGATCCCACCCCATATATTTATAGTAGGAGGTTAAGGTTTTCTCATAATCCTCCGGGGTAATTTGAGCTACTTCCCCTTCTCCGTAGGTAATGGGGAGAAAGGCCTTCTTGGGAAGCACATCATCCTTACGGTCAAACCCAATCTTGGCGTTAAACATCCGCATCATAGTGATACGCCGCTCTCCCACTTCCTGTAATTCTTCCAAGGTGGCCTCCCAGCCCGCTCCGTATTTACAGTAATCCAACAGTTCAACCGGTCCATAAAGCTGCCATGCAGGGCCCCAGGCAAACTGGCAGAGACACAAGGTATCCATCATGGAATAGAACTTCTGAGTGGCTCCT
>Ga0334888_1001711_pt1 | contig 27032 bp, 22 predicted proteins | sample GraSluR1_MG_FD_207227 | JGI IMG/M metagenome (GOLD analysis project Ga0334888, IMG submission 207227) | Sludge microbial communities from methane-producing bioreactor in Wageningen University, Netherlands - Granular Sludge_3_08-R1 | ecosystem: Engineered > Bioreactor > Anaerobic > Unclassified ...
CTGCAGGTCTCCTGGGCGACTACAATGCCACCGGCTTCCTCGATGACCTCAACCAGCTTCAGGGTACCCTCGCTCATGGGGCAGCCTGTTACCAGAACCCTGGGGGCGTTCTCCGCCGCGGCATAATCCCCACGGCGCTTCCTCTCCTCCAGGTGATCCGTCAGTTCTCTGAGTTTGATCCTGTGTTCCGGCATTCCGGAAACCCGGTATCGAAGCCGGCCCAGTTCAACTCCGCTGATAACCGGTCTGGGTTCGGCGCCGTACTCCATCACGGTTCTCAGCAGCCCCCGCTCCAGATTCATGCTTCTGATGGCGAGTCTCATGGCATCATCTTCAATGGGGGCTTCGTACAGCTCCTCCAACCTCAGTTTGAGCTTTCCGACCTCCTGAAACCAGTGCTCTCTGGCTTCGGCTTCCTGCACCTTCTGGGTCAGTTCAAGAATGTGCTGGGGCTTGTGTTCCCGTATCAGCTCCCAGACCTTCTTTTTGCCATCGCATGTGGTCTCAGCGACAATGAGATCCGCCATTGTGAAGAAGGGGCATCCGTTGGTGATTATGTAGCCGATGGAGGACTTGATCAGCGGGCAAAGGTTTGCAGGAAGAATGGTCTCCGCGGCTGGAATGGTTTTGCGGCTTGAGCCGCACAAACAGACCGGGTAGGCTCCCGCGGCCAGAATCAGGTCCCGGGGTGTGAACTCGCAGTATATGCCCACCACCCCCTTGCCCCTGCGCTTCTCTCCCCTGATGAAGTCTATCTCGGCTCCCACGGACGAGGCAAAGTATTCGAAGGGGTCGTTCATCTCTTTTTCTCCCTGTGGTGTCTGACTATCTCCATGAAGGCCTCCATGCGGCTTCTGACCTGTTCGCTCACCCTTCCGGGGCTGTAGGGCACATCGAAAACCATGACTGGAAGACCCAGTTCCTTCTGCACCTTCTCCTGAATAACCCGATCATCCCAGGGACAGTGGCTTGCCCCGAAAATACCGCTCACAAGAACTCCCTCGGCCCGAAAATGCCTGACATCCCTGATGATCTCATCCGCCCGGCGGCTTGGCGAGCACAGCAGCCTGTCGTCAAAGCAGTTCTCCGCCACGGCGGTCAGGGGATCGGTAGCGGTACGCAATGGCAGAAAAGCGTGATTGATGAAGTAATCCGTTCCCGCGATGCAACCTCCAAGGTCTTCCAAAAGGGTGATCAATGAGGCGTCGGTGGGCGGGTAAACCCAGTAAACTCGAAGCGGAGGCTCTTTTTCACCGGCCAGCGGGGAAAGTCCCGCGGAAAGCCTCTCCTCAGCCACCCGGTGAAGCCCGGCCAGCACCGGAAAACACTCATCCGGCTCACTGCAGGTGTGAATGGCTATGAACTCCGCCAGGTACATCTCCAGCCCTGGCAGGGGAGGGTAATCTGCGCCGTACACCATCTCCCTCAGGTTCCGCACCAGCGCCCTCAGCCTGTTTAAACGGTTAACACTGCCCCGAAGCATCTCCCCGGTACAGCGCATGCCCAGGGTTTCCCCGAGAGCTCTGACAACACCTCCGAGCTGCCCCCGAAGAAACGCCAGGTCCCGGGCCGAGTAGGGAACACCACCGAAAGGTGTCACGCAGCCGGAACCCCCTTTGATCGGGGTGGTCATCTCCCACCAGTGCACGGGTATTCCAATCCCCTCAACCAGTTGCATCACCGCGCTGAAGTCATCGCAGCACGCCCCCACCCCAGCCACGCAAAGGTCGGGCCTGGGAAAGTAGTCCAGGGTTTTCATGGCTCCGAGCACCGCCCGCACGAAACACAGTTCATCGGTTGCCCCCAGGTCCGACGCATGATCAAGCAGGTGTGTGCTTTCGGCGAAGCAGGGCGCCCACCACAACTCGTCGGCGTAAAAGGAAAGCTGCCCGGGAAAGGCGTAGGAGAGAATGGCGGTCTGGCCAAGATCCTTCATCAGGGCGATTATCTTCGCCCCGGCGTTTTTTGCCAGAAAAAGCCTGTCCTTCTCGCTGAACAGAAAGGCCCAGAGGCGCAGAGCTTCCGGCGAACTGTCGAACCTGAGCCGTCGAAGAAGCAGATCACCCCTGCACGAATACTCCCATGGAGTGAAAAGGTACTCCACTCCTCCCGGCACCATGCTCCGTAGTGATCGGCACGAGTTCCGGAACTCGTCGGGAATCTCTCTTGCACGGGGTTCCCATTCCCGGGCTGTCAGTTTCTTCACGGGGTCACGCATGCAGGGCCTCCAGGGTCTCCACGAAGGCCTGAAGCCGCACCCCGGTGCGTCCCCTTTCCCCGGGAGAGAAATCGCCGGAAAGCACCAGTACTGGAACCGGAATGTCTCTTCTGAACCTTTCCTTCTCGGTGTGCCACAAATCGCAGAATGACAGCGTTCTCAGAACCAGCCCATTGGCTCCTCCGGCCCCGGTCTGTTCCCGGATCCATTTGAAGGTGTCGGCGTTCGGACGGTTCCGAATACATTTCGTGTCTTCAAATGAGGCCAGCGCCAGGCTCCTGATGGAGCCGTCTTCAGGAACTGTCCGGGGAAGGCCGGCAAGCCCGGTACAGCCCAGGGGAAGGTAGCCGGCGCCGAGTTCGGCCAGGGTTTCCGGCACAGTGTCATCACCCCGGGGGATCACGCTGCCGGTTACCGCCACCCGAACTCCGGGCGGATTATCACCAATGGCAACGCGGGATGGAAAACGGTTCTCCAGAAAAAAGTCAAGGAAAAGCCTGTGCAGTTCCATCGGCGGAACCCGGAAGGACAGGGCGGCGTTCCGGAGAACAGCCGCCCCGGCGATACGCTTCCGCTCCCAGGCAAGGGCGGCCCCGGCATCGTAACCTGAAGAAAACCCCGCCAGCACAAGGTTTTTCGCCATTTCCCCAACCGAATCCGCAAACCAAAGGGCGGATTCCGGCGACCTTGTCGCGGGAAGCTGAAACGGAAAGACCGGTTTCCCTGTCATCCGCTCCAGCTCCTGAAACAGCCTTCTGGTCATGTCGCAGGTGTACATCCCGGCCCACGCGTCCACCGATCCGAACACACCCGCACCGGTGGCCACTCCCCCGAGCACCGATTTCACGAAGGGACACAGGTCGGGCCTCACCAGGGCTTCGCCGGCCTTTTCGGACCCGACCGCCACCGCCCTGACCGGTCGCATGCCCAGGCCAACCGCCACCGCCGGCGGAAAAGCCCTGCAAAGGTATCCCAGCAACCGGGAGTGGTTCACCCCTCCTTGACCGCCACAAAGCGGCCTCTGCCGAACCCGCCCTCCCGGGCCTTCTTCAGCATGAACCCGAACTCAGAGCCGAGGTACGAGAACACTTCGCTGTTCCAGCCCAGTATCTGCATGGCGTCGAAATGTCTCTGTCCCGCCAGCTGTCCAAGGTAGTTTTCGATGTGATCCGCGAAATCCCCGGTCAGATCAACAGCCTCCCGCACCCGGAAACCATGCTTTTCCAGAAGGATTCGGTACTCATCGAGGCTGATCATGTACGGGAACTTCATGACGGTGCATATCCGCCGGGCGGATTCCTCATCCATCCCCGAGGGTCCCACCAGCCAGTCGGTGAAGGCTATGGTTCCACCGGGGCGGAGTACCCGGGCAGCCTCGGCGATGAGTTTTTCCTTGTCTTCCACATAGCACCAGGCATCCTCGCCCCAAACTCCGTCGAAACGCCGGTCGGGATAGGGAATCGCCGTCACGTCACCAAGCTTGACCTCGACACCTGAAATCCCGGCGGAAGCAAGCCGTCTTTCGGACTCCTCAACCATGTGCGGTGTGGCGTCGACTCCGCAGACTTTTGCGCCGTAGGTTCGCGCCAGGAAATGCATCCCCGCCCCCAGGGCGGAGCAAAGGTCAACAACCTCATCCCCGGCCTTCCATCCTGCCGCGTCGCCCAGAGCCTTCGAGCTCTGGTACCCGCCCACATGAATCTGTTCGCCCATTATCAGTTCCCACAGCCTGCCCTCAGCGCCGCTGTAGACCTGCTTAACATTCTCGAGGGTCATTCCGGTCTTTTTCATCGCTCTCCTCAGCCGGGAATCCGGCGGTGTGGCGGAGAGCGGAAAGGGCTAAATCACGCTTTCCCGCGCTCCACCGTGACACGGGTTCCCACGGAACCCGCTGCGGGCTCGTCAGGTACGCGCCATGGAAGAATGCGGTTGCATGATTTTTCCTTCCTATCCGGTAGGTTTTCCGAAAACTACACGACGAAACACTTCGGGTCAATCACCGCAACGATGAAAGGCGGGTATGTCAGTAGAACTCCACCCGGAAATCCACCACAACCGGATTCAGATTCCGCATCTGTGATGACTGGAAGAAGCTGTCTCCCATGAACTGCGGGGGAATCTCCCCGTGGGGGGGCAGAAGCCTCATGAAAAACCCTTCGTAGGGTGTGTCCCAGAGGTTTGCGTATCCCTCGTTGTCCCATGCGAATCCCGCTATCTCAAAGGTTCCGAGAACTGCCTCGAGGTCGGTGAGGGTGCTGCCCAGCCCGATGCCATCCGCGGTGCGCCAGTAGTCTCCAAGCATTCGCACCTGCATTATGGAGCCGTCATCGTACCACAGAATCGCAAGCTCATACTCGGTTCCGGCGTAGATCGAGGTGCCCTGGACATACGTACCCTCACCCAGATGCTCGGAGGTGTGCTTGATAAGCGCCCCCTCAAAAAGAAGCTCTATGGATTCCCGTGTCGCGTCCCGGGTGATTCCAGCCACTTCCTGGGTGGTTACTGTGGGTCCGGGAATGGCAAGAACCGTTCTGCCAAGCATCGCCAACAGGAAAAGGCCCATGGTTCTCTCCTTTTCAGTGAGTTAAGCAATCAACCCGACGCCAGTGTCCCAGGCGCCGTCATGGCGGCTTCATACGATCGAGCGACAATAATCAGGGCCGATGCCCGTGTCAAAAACTCCCGGTCCGCACCGCCTGCTGCTCTGCCCTCCCCCGGCATTGCCCCCAAGTGGTAGATTCAGGATGTTGTATTTTCTTCCTTTTCATCAGAGGGGTTGTCATGATCAGGCGCACCGGTATCTCTGCGATTCTTGCCGGGGAGTTCACCGGCAGTGAGGTGTGTGTTTTTGGCTGGGTGAAAACTTCCCGCTCAGGGAAGAATGTGGGCTTTGCCTCGTTGAATGACGGTTCCTCTGTCAGAAATCTTCAGGTTGTGTTTGACCGGAAGGTTTTTTCAGACTCTGATCTCTCCGGGTTGCTGGCAGGAGCCTGCGTCCGGGTTTCGGGGACTGTGGTACCGAGCTCGGGCGAGCAGGCGGTTGAGCTTACCGCTTCCTCTCTCTCCATTATCGGCCCCGTCGATGACGGGTATCCCCTGCAGAAGAAGAGGCACGGGCTTGATTTCCTCCGCTCTCTGCCGCACCTGCGTTCCCGAACCAACACATTTGGCGCGGTGTTCCGGATGAGCCACCACCTTTCCATGGCGATTCACCGGTTCTTCGATTCGGAGGGGTTCTATTACCTTCACACACCTGTGATAACTGAAAGCGACTGCGAGGGGGCCGGGGAAACCTTCCGGGTGACCACCCTTCCTCCCGGGGTTACAGACCCTTCGCTGGACTACTTTCGGCGCCCTGCGTTCCTGTCCGTGAGCGGGCAGCTCGAGGCTGAGCCCTTCGCTTTGTCTCTGGGAAAGGTGTACACTTTCGGGCCCACTTTCCGGGCGGATCCTTCTGATACCCGGACGCATGTGGCCGAATTCCGGATGATCGAGCCGGAAATGGCGTTCTTCGATCTTGACGACGATGTGGCCCTGATAGAGAGGTTCGTGAAGTACTGCGCTTCATACCTTGCTTCAAGGTGCCCGGAGGATATCGCCTTTTTTTCCGAGCACTACGAGAACGGGCTTCCGGAAAGGTACCGCCTGCTGGAAAAGGCGTTCGCCAGGGTGAGCTACACCGAAGCCATGGAGATACTCTCCGCTTCATCCTCGAAGCTCTCGTCGGTTCCCGCATGGGGAGACGACCTGGCCACCGAGCATGAGCGTTTTCTGGCAGAGGTTCACTTCGGGGGGCCGGTTTTCGTGACGGATTATCCTGCTTCCATGAAGCCGTTCTACATGCACCTGAACTCCGACGGCAAAACCGTCGCCGCCTGCGATCTCCTGGTTCCAGGGGTCGGAGAGATAGTCGGGGGAAGCCAGCGCGAACACAGGCTTGACATCCTTCGGGAACGGGCGGTTTGTCAAGGGCTTGACATGGAGGTGTACCGGTGGTACCTCGAACTCAGACGCTGGGGCTCGGCTCCACACGCGGGGTTCGGCCTTGGTTTTGAACGGTTGCTGATGTATCTGACGGGAATGGAGAACATCCGGGATGTCATCCCCTTTCCCCGCGCTTTTGGAAAAATGTACTAGAAGGCTGGTGAACCATGAGTGAAAAAATCATGACCATTGACGGCAATGAAGCCGCTGCCCGGGTAGCCCACAAGCTCAGCGAAGTTGTGGCCATCTACCCCATCACACCCTCCTCGAACATGGGCGAGCACGCGGACGAGTGGTCCGCCGCGGGAAAGACCAACATCTGGGGAACCGTTCCCCTGGTGCAGGAGATGCAGAGCGAGGGCGGAGCGGCGGCTTCAGTGCACGGCGCTCTGCAGACCGGCGCCCTGACCACCACATTCACCGCAAGCCAGGGTCTTCTGCTGATGATTCCCAGCATGCACAAGATCGCCGCGGAGCTTACACCGACGGTGTTTCATGTATCCGCCAGAAGCCTGGCCTGCCAGGCTCTCTCCATCTTCGGTGATCACAGCGATGTGATGTCGGTACGGAACACCGGTTTCGGGCTTCTTGCCAGCGCAAGCGTGCAGGAAGTCGTTGACCTTGCCGCCATCGCCCACGCCGCGTCCCTGTCCAGCCGGATTCCCTTTGTCCACTTCTTCGACGGTTTTCGAACCAGCCATGAGGTCCAGAAGATATCCGTTCCCGGGGATGAAGTGCTTCGGGCGATGATAGACGACGAACTGGTTCTTGCCCACAGAAACCGGGGGATGAGCCCCAACCGCCCGGTGCTTCGGGGCACCAGCCAGAACCCGGATGTGTACTTCCAGGGCCGGGAAACCGTCAACAGCTACTACCTTGCCACCCCGGGCATCGTCCAGGAATACATGGACATCTACGCCGGGTTGACGGGCAGGCAATACCATCTGTTCGACTATGTGGGCGCTCCCGACGCTGAGAGCGTAATCGTTCTCATGGGTTCCGGCTGCGAGACAGCCCATGAAACGGTGGAGTGCATCCTCGCCAATGGCGGGAAAGTGGGAGTTCTGAAAGTGCGCCTGTACCGTCCTTTCGACGGCCGCGCCCTTCTCTCCGCTATTCCCTCCTCGGTGAAGGTGCTTACGGTGCTTGACCGCACCAAGGAACCGGGCAGCGAGGGCGAACCCCTTTACAAGGATGTTGCCACCGCACTGAAGGAATCGGGCCGCTGTGGCGTAAAAGTGCTGGCCGGTCGATACGGTCTGTCCAGCAAGGAGTTCACCCCGGCTTCAGTGAAGGCCGTCTTCGACAACGCCGCGGGGGAGATGAAGCACGGTTTCACCGTTGGCATAGTTGACGACCTGACCCACACCAGCATTCCGGTGCCGGAGTTCTGCGTTCCCGCCCAGGGCATGCACCAGGCTGTATTCTTCGGCCTGGGTTCCGACGGCACCGTTGGCGCCAACAAGAACAGCATAAAGATAATCGGTGAAACCACAGACTTCTTCGCCCAGGGTTACTTCGTGTACGACTCGAAGAAGGCGGGGGCCATCACTGTAAGCCATCTCCGGTTCGGGCCCCGTCCGATCCGGCAGACATGCCTGATCGGCAGGGCGGATTTCGTGGCATGCCACCAGACGGTTTTCATGGAGAAGTACGACATTCTCCGGTACGCCGCGAAGGGCGCGACCTTCCTCCTGAACACCCCCTACGACCATGACCGGGTGTGGGACAGCCTTCCCCGGGAGGCTCAGAAGGACATCGTCGAAAAAGAACTTCGATTCTATGTGATAGATGCCTACAAGGTCGCCCGGGAGACGGACATGGGCGTGATGATCAACACCATCATGCAGACCTGCTTCTTCGCCATCAGCGGCGTGATTCCACGGGAAGAGGCCATCGCCAAGATCAAGGACGCCATCGAGAAAACCTACGGCCGCAAGGGCGAGGAGATAGTCGCGAAGAATTTCGCGGCGGTGGACCACAGCCTTGCCAATCTCTTCGAGGTTGACTACCCCCGCCAGGTGACGAGTTCCTTCGTGAGACCACCCTCCGTCCCGGCTCACGCTCCGGAGTTCGTTCAGAATGTCACCGCGGAAATCATCGCCCAGAGGGGCGACGGAATTCCGGTGAGCGCCATGCCCGCGGATGGCTCATGGCCCACGGCAACCACCCAGTACGAAAAGAGGAACATCGCCCTCGAAATTCCGGTCTGGGATGGTGATGTATGTCTTCAGTGCGGCGTGTGCAGCCTGGTATGCCCCCACGCTGCGATTCGAATCAAACACTACGACGCTTCCTGCCTGAAGAACGCCCCGTCCGCCTTCAAAAGCGTAGACGGCAAAGGCAAGTTCCAGGGTTCGAAGTACACAGTGCAGGTGGCCCCGGAAGACTGCACCGGCTGCGGCGTTTGCGTCGAGTCATGCCCGGGGCGCAACAAGGCGGTGGAGGGCAGAAAGGCCATCAACATGGAGCCCCAGATACCGCTCAGAGCCCCGGAAGCTGAAAACTACGCCTTCTTCCTCAACATTCCCGACTACGACCGTTCCGCGGTGGATGTTGCCACGGTTAAGGGAAGCCAGCTTCTGCGCCCGTTGTTCGAGTACTCTGGCGCCTGCGCAGGCTGCGGCGAGACCCCGTATGTAAAACTTCTCACCCAGTTGTTCGGCGACAGGGCTGTGATAGCCAACGCCACCGGATGCAGCAGCATCTACGGGGGAAACCTTCCCACCACCCCCTACTGCGTGAACAATGATGGCAGGGGGCCCGCCTGGAACAACAGCCTGTTCGAAGACGCGGCGGAGTTCGGATACGGGTTCCGTCTCACCGCGGACAAGCACACCGCCTTTGCTGTTGAACTGCTTCATGGTTTGGGCGACAGGCTGGATTCCCTGATGGTTCAGGGCCTGCTGAACTGCGGGCAGGTCTCCGAAGAGGAGATAGAAGCCCAGAGGAACCGTGTTGCCGAGCTTCGGAAAGCACTGGCGGGGATAGACACTCCCGAGGCCCGTCAGCTTGAAAGTCTCGCCGACTACTTCGTGAAGCGCAGTGTGTGGATTCTGGGCGGAGACGGCTGGGCGTACGACATCGGCTACGGCGGCCTCGACCATGTGCTGGCCCAGGGAAAGGATGTGAACGCACTGGTGCTTGACACCGGCGTGTACTCCAACACCGGTGGCCAGTGCTCCAAGGCGACGCCCATGGGCGCCGTGGCCAAATTCGCCGCCAGCGGCAAGCCCATGCCAAGGAAAGATCTGGCCATGATCAGCATGACCTACGGCAACATTTATGTGGCCCAGATAGCCATGGGCGCCAATTACGGCCAGGCGGTGAAGGCGTTCGCCGAGGCGGAAAGCTACGACGGCCCCTCCATCATCCTGGCGTACAGCCACTGTATCGCCCACGGCATCAACATGACCACAGGCATGAACGCCCAGAAGATGGCGGTGAAAACCGGCCTCTGGCCCCTGTTCCGCTTCGACCCGCGCCGGACAGCCGCGGGGGAATGCCCGCTTCAGCTCGATTCGAAGAAGCCGGACACCCCATTCATGGAGATGGCGAAGAGTGAGGTTCGCTGGAAGAGCCTTCTCGACAAGGAGCCCGAGCGGGCAGGCGCTCTGATCGAAGAGGCTCAGAAGGACATCAACCGCCGTTTCCACCTGTACCAGCAGATGGCTGCCATGAACTGGAACGCCGGCGAGTAGGTTCATTGTGCGGGAGGGGCTTCGGTCCCTCCCGGGTTTCGTGGGCGAGAGCAACCGGGGCTCGAGGAGTGAAGATGAAGTTCTTCAGAGAGCGCAACGGTGTCTGGCGGGCGCCCCTGACGCTTAAACCCGGCAGTTTCGCGGGAACTACGGGTGTTTCGCTTCTTCTTGTACCGGGGGTTCTGCTTGCGGTCATGTTCATGGTTTGTTCGGATGGGGTTTCCAACGCGCATCTGGTGATTGCCTTCATTGCGGCGGCGATTGTGGCGAGCTTCGCGGCCATTCTTCTGAGAGTCGCCGGAGCCGGCACTGCCATAGCGGTTGACAAGACAGGAGGCTCTGTCACCTTCAAACCACCGGGCAGGCAGAGGCGGCGGCTTCCACTGAAGGAAGTGAACAGAATCCTTGTGATGCTGGTTGGTGGTTTCACTTCATTTCTCATCCTGGAAGACAACAGCGGCAGAAAACATGTGCTGATAATCGCAAGGGATACGGACAAACTCAGGCTGTTCGCGGGAGAGCTGTCGGCTCTGACTGCGGTTCCCGTTACCGAAGAGGCAACAACAGCCGATTCTGTTACTCTTGAAGGCTGCATTCGGAACCGCGAAGGAGGCTGACCTGGACAGAACCGAACTCGGGAAACTCGAGGTGAAGGTTGAAGCGCTGCGGAAGCTTCCACCCGGGGCTGAACTGGCCGGTTCGCTGAATACTCTGGCATGGGAGGGCCTTTACTATCTCGAACCCGCGCAATCTGAAGCTCTCGCCCTTGAAGCCGGTGAACTGGCGGAAAAGCTGGGGCTCGAAGGGGAGAGGGCAAGAAGCCTGCTTACCATGGCGGTTCTTAAACAGGACACGGGCGACTTCAGGGAAGCCCTGTTGTTGTGCCGCAAGGCCATGGAAGCCTATGAGAGCGTGAACGACAAGAGGGGCATGGCGGCGGCTCACGGCACCACAGGCAATATTCACTGGTCGCAGGGTGTGATTGAAAAAGCCCTGGAACACCATCTGGCATCGCTCAAGATCAAGCTGGAAACCGGGGCGAGCCCCGACATAATCGCCCACTCCCACTTCAACATAGGGTCGTGCTGCCTGAACCTGGAGCAGCTTGAAAGGGCCGAGGAAGCCTACGAGCAGGTCCGCATGACGTGGGAGAACTCCGGCGACCGGTCGAGAGTGGCGTTTCTTTACAACAACATGGGCAGCCTGTACATGAAGAGGGGAGACACTACAGCCGCCCTGGACTACCTGGGGAAGGCACTGGCCCTTAGGCTGGAACTCGGGCAGAAGAAGAACGCCGCCAGCACGCTGAGCGCGATTGGTGACCTGCACAGACAAACCGGCGATCTGAGAATGGCTCTGGACTGCTACTCACGAAGCCTCTGCCTCTACAGGGAGTGTGAAAACACCAGGGGAACCGCATACACCCTGTGCAGAACAGCCGGGGCGCATATCTCACTGGGATCTCCCGAGCTTGCGGCCCCGCTGCTGGAGGAGGCCCTGGAGATCTCGGCGGACGGAGAACTCAGGGAAATCTCACTGCTGTGCCATGAAGAAATGGTGAACCTTGAAGATGCTCTGGGCCGGTTCGAAAGCGCCCTCTCATGGGCCCGGAAGCTTATGAAGCTTCGGGAGGAATTCCTAAATTGGGAGAGCATGGAAAGAATAGAAAGACTGCAGCTTCAGTTCGATATCGAGAACACGGAGAGGGAGGCGGAGATACACCGTCTCAGGAATGTTGAGCTCACCCGGGCCAACCGAGAGCTTCTGGAAGCGCTGGAACATGTGAAGCGCCTTCAGAGCATGCTTCCCATATGCTGCAACTGCAAGAAGATAAGAGATGACAGCGGCTACTGGGAGCAGATAGATTTATACATTTCGCGTCATTCCGACACCAGGTTCTCCCACGGCATCTGCCCGGACTGCTACAGGAAACTGTATGGGCAGTAGCGCGATTGGAAGGGTTCAGTAGGCCCGAAGGGATGGGATGCCCAAGTATCCCGGGAAATGCCCTGATTTCCGAGAGGCAGACCTGTATTCAGGCTGCCCCTTCGGCTGCGTGTACTGCATCGCGAAAGGCGAACACAGCCCGGTAGTGGTTCCTTCAAACGCCGAACTGGAACTGATTTCGGGCCCTTGCTCCCGGGTTCCCCTGTACCTCTCCCCCTGGACGGACCCCTACCCTCCCTGTGAAGAAAACGAGTTCCGAACCGGAAACCTTGTAAGGCATCTTTCCACAACCGGGCAGCCTTTCTACATCGTCACAAAAAGCCTGCTGGTCAAGCGTGACGCGGGTGTTATCAGAGACGGCAACCGATCCTTTCTGGCGCTCTCCCTGAACACTCTGGACGAGAGGATAGTCACGATGCTGGAACCCGGTGCGCCCGGGGCAGGGGAAAGGGCGGAACTGATCAGGGAACTGGCTGGATTACCAGGGCTGAAAACCGTGGTGAGGGTTGACCCGATTCTGCCCGGCATAACCGACGGGGAAAGGCTTAGGGAGCTTCTGCGCTGGATACTGGGGATAAAACCCTTCGCAATCGCGGTGGAAACCCTGAGAATGGATTCTTTCATCGCTTCAAGGCTTCAGGAAGCGCTTCCCAGTCACTGGTTCAATGCCCTGATGGCCCACTATCCCCCGCCGGAAGGCACCCCGGTCCATCCCCACCGGGAATGGAGAACAGCTCTGTTCAGCGAGATCGCCGGGCTTTTCACCGGTTCAGGCGTAAGGGCGTGTTTCTGCAGGGCAACCGTACCGGAAGCCATCACACCCTGGGACTGCAGGGGGGGTTACTGATGGTGTCTTCCCTCTACCTGATGCCCACCACCGCCTGCAACTGCGCCTGCACCTACTGCTACTGCAGGGAGAAGACCAGGGTGGGCGGTTTCGACCACTTCGTGAGAATAGCGGATTCGTTTACGGAGCATGTACTGGGTTCAGGGATGGAGGAAAGGCCTCAGATAAGGTTTACCGGGGGGGAACCCTGGCTGGCGGGAGAGCTGCTGCTGGCGGTTGCGGAACGCTTCCTCGGCCGGACCTCAAACGGCTGGGTGGTGGTGAACACAAACGGTACAATCATTCCCGGTAACGGGCTTGAAACCTTCCGGGGGAACAGCAGGCTGATTCATGTGGTTTCACTTGACGGACCAGGGCATCTTCATGATTCCAGAAGGAGAACCGTTGACGGGCGGGGCACTTTCCAGAGGGTGGTGATGGGGGTGAAAACCCTTCAGGAGCTCGGTCTTCCCGTCTGCCTCAACGCGGTGCTCGACCATGAAAGCTCCCGTCACCTCCCCGGGTTGATGCGCTTCGTGGTTGATGAACTGGGCATCCGGGAGCTGTCTCTTTCACTGCTCTACAGAGAAACCTTTCCAAATCCGTGGAAGCAGCGGTTTGAACTGCTGAGAAGCGCCTACGCTGAAGCCGCGAATCACGGGATTCGGCTGGGGGGCCATCACAGGCTTCTTCTCGGTCCCTGGATTCCGGAACTGCGCTGCATGGCAGGCATCACCACCGCAGTGGTGGATCCCGAGGGCGGGGTTTACCGCTGTCAGAGGCTTGTGGGCCGGGTTGATCCCGACACGGTGTGGAACGACGGATTCGACTGGGCAGGCTTCCGCTCCCCGGGGGGAAACTGCGGCGTGTGCGGAGACGCAGATGATATCAGCATTGGAGTAAAACTGTACGAAATGTACCAGGAAGAGCATCCGGGGTACCTTGACTGCCATCCGCTGGACCGTATCCTCTTCGGAGTCATCCCGTGAAACTCTTTCGTAGCGGTGAGAACCTGAAGGATCGCAGTGTTCTGATCATGGGGCTCGGAACCAAGGATGGCGGAGTTGGAGCGGCGCTGTTCTTCAGCTCTCGTGGAGCCCGGGTAACTGTGACTGATCTCAGGGATGCTCCGCTTCTCGCTGAAGCAATCTCCGAACTGAAAGGTCTGGATATCCGATTCGTACTCGGGGGCCACAGGATGGAGGATTTCACATCAGCGGACCTTGTGGTGAGAAACCCCGGCATCAACCGTGAAAACAGGTATCTGGCCGCGGCGGAAGCCTCCGGCGCCGTGGTGGAGAGCCCCATCGGCGTCTTCTGCGAGCTGTTCACCCGGCGTTGGACAGGAGTAACGGGAACAAAGGGGAAAAGCTTCACCACCCATCTGGTCAGCCACATCCTCAGCTCATCCGGAATACACACGGTGGCCGCGGGCAACAACTGCGTTTCGCCCCTGCGCCTGCTCGGTGATGATGCTGTTCATCCGGTTCTTGAGCTGTCCTCATGGCAGCTGGCGGAGATGGATCTGCACCGGAAATCACCGGGAATCGGCTGCCTTCTGAACTTCTTCCCTGATCACATGGACTGGTACGATTCCCTTGAGGCATACCGGTACGACAAGGAAACGATCGCGAGGCATCAGAGTGCCGGAGAAACCCTGGCGTTGCCCCTGGACGATCGGGCCCTGCGGGAGATTCCCGGAAGCGGAACCCGGCTTTTCTTCTCTTCCTCCACCGCCCCGTCGGATGAGACCAGGGGCTGTTTTGTGGAGCAGGGCTGGATTGTCTGGAATGACCCGGAGAGAAAGAGGCTGATCCCACTTGCTTCACTTCCGGAGCACCTGGCTGTGCCGGTCCATCGCGATTTGATTCCTCCGGCGGTCTGCTGCGCAATAGCGGCCGGAGTTCCATTTCAGAGCATGGCGGAAGGAGTTGTGACATTCCCCGGCATACCCCACCGATTCCAACTCGCGGGGAATCGCGGAAAAATCCGTTTCATAAACGACTCAGCGGCAACGACGCCTGAATCGGTGATGAAGGCTCTCTCAAGCCTTCAGCACAACAGGGTTGTGCTGATAGCCGGAGGCGGAGGGCACAAGAACCTGGATTACGGCCACCTTGCGTCCGTGATCATGGAAAGAACACTTGGAGTGATCCTTTTTCAAGGCGATCCGGCTTCGGCGAGGTTGAGTGACGCTTTGAACAGATTGGGCGGAACTCCCCTTGAATACGCCGGAGACATGACGGAGGCGGTTGAGAAGGGTGTGGGGTTCCTGAATCCCGACCGGGACTGCGCTCTGCTTCTCTCCCCGGGATGCAGTGGCGCACCTTTCTTCGTTGACCTTTTCCAGAGGGGAAACCAGTTTCTCGCAAGCATTCGAGCCTTGACGGGTGAACCCTGATGCCAAGGCTTGTGGAAGCTGCGGTGGCATTTCTGCTTCTGGTGCTTACCCTTCCCCTCACGCTGGTTTCTCTGGTTCTGTCGTCGGTTTTCATCGGCTTTCCTCCACTGCACCGCTCCAGACGAGTGGGTCTGAAAGGTGTTGAGTACACCCACTGGAAGATCAGATCAATGAAAAAAGGCGATGAAACAGGGCGTGTGTTCTTTGAAACCCACAGAATCAACCGCTGGGGAAGGCTGCTCAGAAGGTGGCATCTTGACGAGCTTCCAGAGCTGGCCCTCATTCTGCTTGGGAAAATGAGTTTCGTCGGCCCGAGGCCTTTGCCGGCCCAACTCCTGAAGGGCCTTGACACTTCCGTTCGGGAAAGGGTGAGACCCGGGTGGACAGGTCTCGCCCAGCTTCTGCTTCTGCGAAGGGGCGAGCTGAACAAAAAAACGCAGATAAGGCTCGACTCCAGATACGTTCACCGGCGAAACTTCCGCTACGATGTGGCAATTCTCCTCGCAACCGCGGCGGGGGTCGCAGGATCCCGTTCACTGAACCTCGACCCCCGGGGCACCGCGGACAGAATAGCCTTCGCGAAGAAACGGAAAAACCCTCTCTGAAACGGGTTGACCGGAAACAGCGACTTGCCTATCATCATTCAAGCATAAGAACCGCAACGGTCTGGCCCAAAGAAACCATCCTCGGCGGAGAAAAGGAGCATCATGAGGCACGCATATCTTTTGCTTGTTCTCGCATTCACGGCCCTGGCGAACTGGGTCGACCTTGGAGTTACCGACCTCGGACACGCGAACCTGGAGGTTGTTGAGTGCAACGAATCGGGCTTCGTGGTGGAAATTTCAGTTCCCGGGTTTCACAACATTGCCCAGACCGGAAACGGCATGGAGTTCAATGTGATTTCCGTTCCGGCGCTTACCCCCTACGCCGACGCCGAAGGTGCTCCCATGCTGCCCAAGGCATCCTTCCTGGCGGCGATACCGGACAATCCTTCGATATCCATAAGCATAGAAGCCATTGAGCGTCCCGTCGTGTTCGAGAACATCACCCCATCTCCAATGCAGCCCATCCCGGAGGACAGTTCCTACGACATCGTACCCTTCACCTTCCTTCCCGGAGCTTACAGCCACGGGGTCTATCCCGCCGAAATGGCTGTCTATGAGGAGATGGGAACCATAAGGGGCGTGAACATCGGCCGTTTCAATGTAATCCCATTTCACTGGAACGCCGAAACGCAACTGCTGACCGTTTCTCCCAGAATTCGGGTAACTGTAGGCCTTGGGGGAAGCATTGGGGTTGACCCCAGGCTTCAAAGCAGGTTCTTCATCAACACCTACAGAACTCTGGTAAACGCCTCGGTTCTCGGTGAACCCCCTCGAACCATCAGCCGCCCCGGCGCCGGGGCGGTGCGGGCGTCCAACATTCGGGAAGCCATGGAGATCAACGCCGCGGACCTGCTTATCATTGCCGGCGACGACTTCGTGGACACCCAGATGGACGCATTCATCGAGGCGAAAACGAAACAGGGTTACCTTACAGCGGCTGTAGCCGCCGGAAGCTGGAGCCAGTCCCAGATCAAGAACTACATCCAGAACGCCTACGACAACTGGGAAATACCGCCGAGCTTCATTCTTTTCGTCGGCGATCAGGGCGACCTTACGAGCTTCAACTCATCCACCGGTGTCTACAGCGATAACAGGTATGTCTGCATGGACGGCCCGGGCGATTATCACGCAGACATTTTCCACGGAAGGTTTGTAACCCCGATCAGCCATTACCCCATCGTGGAGGCTAAAGTACTGAAGTGGCAGTTCGATCCGCTGATGGATCCAGATTTCTGGGGAAATGTGCTTACCGCCGGTCAGATCCAAACCGATGGCGGAACCGTGGCAACCCGTTGGTTCTGCTTCACTCTGGAGTCCGTGCGGGACACCTACATGAATATCTACGGAAAGACGGTTCAGCGGGAATATGTCAAGGACACATCCCAACCCCCGCCCTACTACTACCGCGCCGACCTGCCCAGCGCCGGCCAGATGGTGCCTTCCGACATCGTGTGGGACGGCAGCGCGACGGGCATAGCGGGCGCCGTAAACAGCGGAGTATTCCTGGTGCAGCACAGAGATCACGGCAGTGTAACGGGATGGGCTCATCCCGCTTTCTACACATCCAACCTATCCAGCCTTAACAACGGTGAAAAGACGCCGATGGTGATGAGCACCAACTGCAGCACCGGACAGTTCTCATCGGACTGCTTCGCAGAAAACCTGTTCCGCATGGAAGGCGGGGCTGTGGGAGTTCTGGCAGCGACCGGCGTAAGTTACAGCTACTGGAACGACTACCTGACCTACGGCCTTTACAAATCCTTCAACGATGAGTTCACCACCCCTCCCGCACTGTATACCGACCCTACGGGAAACTACCTTACCGGCCAGGCCCTGTTGTGCGCCAAAATCGAGATGGAAACCTCCGCGCCCATGTGTCCGTATCCAACAAACCGGGTCGAGATCACCTGGGACCTCTTCCACTGGTTCGGTGACCCCACAATGGACATGAGAACCGAAGTTCCCCACCAACTCACCGTCGACGCTCCCTACCAGCTGCCCGAAGGTTCCAGCAACGCGTTCTTTTCCGTCAGTGATCCCGGAGGGGCTGTTTACAACGCCCTGGTCTGCGTGAGCCACGACAACCTCTGGGCAAGCGGAGTCACCGACTCATCGGGAACGGTAACACTGGATTTCGACCCGATCGGATCCCTGAGCGACATCACATGGATGGTCACGGCCCACAACGCCCTTCCGGAACAGGGAGTCATAAACGGAGTGGGCATTGGAGAAAACCCCGGCGGGTTCAATGCTTCCTTCGTGGGAACCCCGTACCCCAACCCCGCTGCGGGTATTCTTTCCATACCGGTCTCCCTGGCCGGAGCCGGCAGCCTGGAAGTGTCGGTTTTCGATATGGCGGGAAGAATGGTGGCCACGGTTCATTCAGGAGAACTGGGCGCCGGCATGCATACCCTTACATGGGACACAAGCACGGTACCCCTGGGCATCTACATTATGCGTTCGGTGAACCCCTCCGGAGGCATAACCACGAACAGAATCGTGGTCTGCAGGTAGTATATCCCCGGAGAACCAAGGAAGAAGTTCAGTTCGATCCGCTGCCCCGGTGCTCTTCTCCGAATGCCGAGAGAAGCTGTCGGGCGGTATCCCGGTAGATTCTGAATCTGATGCCGCCCAAGTGTTTTCCTCCGTACCACCTGGCAACCAGAATCAGGCAGTCCGCCGCGTCGGCGCTTCTCATCACTTCAAGGATGCAGTTGCCCGACCCCGGCTCTCCTCCGTCACTCTTCTGTTCCGTACCGTTGGAAAGGCGAAATGCCCAGCTCAGATGGCTTGCCTTGCCCATGCGGAACCTCCGGACAAGATCCGCAATGACAACGCAGGGATCGGAGGCTTCGATCAGCGGGGCACCGCACGCCCGGAATCTGCTCTGCTTCTCCAGAACCGGTGTTCCTGCCGTAATGCCTGCAAAAGTCGTTTTCATCGCCGGCGGTTCCAGCTCCTGTCACACAAGCATTACCAGAGTAAGCAGAAGCAGCGGCGCATAAACAAGCAGGGCGGCGCTCATGGGGAAAAGAAGATGAAGATACGGTCGGGCTCTGTAGTGAACGATCAGGCATGGAAAAAGCAGAACCCCGGCGGTACCCGCGGAAAGAAGCAGCCGGTGCGCAAGAAGAAGAACCGGGATGGGCCTCGCTCCGGGTTCATTGTCCACCCGCCAGTGCAGCAGCCACGCGCTGAAGGACAGAAGGACGAGCAGCAGACTGAATCCCGCCAGAAACAGGCAGATGGTTTTAGCAGCCCGGCTCATGGCTTTGCTTCAGAGCGGGTCGAACTCATTGGATTTCCATGAACAGGGCCTTTATGGCGCCGAAGGTGGCCGGGGTCAGCGACTGGGGGCTCAGAATGACCTGGAAGTTGTCGGCGAAGATTGTTGGAGCCTCGATTTCGTAGAGCAGGGCGAAACCACTGAGACCCATGCCCAGATTGTACTGGGAATCAGTAACCTGGGCAGCCTGCTGGCCGTTGGTGAGGAGGGTGAGGGTTACCGGCCCGGTTCCCTCGGTCTGGAGTTCAACATTGACCCATGCGCCGGGAGGCACGGAAGGGCCGTACCCGTAGTGCAGAAGCTCGTAATCCCCGGTGACGCTAATGTAGCCTATGTAGGAAAATGTGAAGGGTTGAAGGGTCATCACCACTCCGCCGACATAAGCTTCACCAGTGATGATCTGCATTCGGGAGAAAACATTCACGAAGCTCCCGTTGCCCGCGGGGCTGAAATCCATGGATACGGACCCGTTCTCCCAGAACCCGGCGCCTGCGCAGAGGTATGCGATATGCGCCGAATCGGGAAAGAAAGCCTGAACAACCTGGTTGTCCCCCTGAGGAGTTACAAGGACATGACCTCCGAATGGTTCCCGTACCCAGTCAAAGGATGTGTCAGGGTCCTGACCAGGCGAATACGACTCGAAATCGTCAAGGAAATCTCCCCGAACAAGCACCGCCAGCAATGGAAGGATGCACAAGCCGAGTTTCATGCCTCACCCCCGTTTCATGATCAGGCACGGACACATGGGAATATCCTCGAATCCCGGGCTCGACCGCAAGGTTTGACGAGACGAAGGCGCATACTTTATCATCAGGTTTCACGGCGTTCACAGACGGCTCCATCCGCTTCCCATGGAGGGTGTTGAAAACGAACACTGTTTCCCCGATCCGCAAGGACATCATCATCACAGCCTGTGTCCTGGCTTTTATGGCGCTCTCCTTCCTTCTCCGAACATGGTGGACTCCCGGCTTCGTCATCCCCCATTCTCTTTCGGTGATGGCGGCTCTGGGGTTGGTCTGGATAACCTCACATGTGGACATCCGGCTCGGGGCCGGGTGCGCAATGGCAGTTCTGATAGCATGCGCCCTGTTCTTCCCGCCGGAGTTCCATCTCTGGGGCGACGGAGCCCTGCGGATTCGCAACCTGGCAGCCGGTTTTCCCATGTTGGACGCAGCCCCGATGGAAGCCGGTGACTACGCAATCCGGCTGCTGATGGCAAGGATCGGGCTCTCTCCCGAAGACACCTACCGGATTACCGGAGTTCTGGGAGGCGGGCTTTACCTGTGGGGTCTGATCATGGTAATCGGTTCCCGGGAAAGAGGCCGGACAGCGGCGGCCAAAATGGCGATTGGGGTTTCCCCAACCTGGATGGTCTTCTTCACGGGGTATGTAGAGAGTTACGCCCTTCCGGCAGGTCTTTTCGCGCTTTACACGGGCCTGATTTTCTCCGGCGCGAAGGCGATTCCAGTCGCGGTTACAGCCATGGGGGCTTCTGTCTTTCACCTGGCGGGGCTTGCGCTGATTCCCGGAGCGGTGCTGCATGCCCTGCCAGACCGGCGAAAAGCCGGTGGATACATTCCTTTCATTCTCCTGGGAAGCGCCGCGGTTCTGATAGCCCTTCCCCTGCTGGTGGGGGGCATCGAAAAACTCACCGGCCTGCTGCAATGGCCGAACCCTCCGGCACGGCTGGCTTTGGTTTTCTTCGCGGCTCCAGCGCTTCCGATACTTCTCCGGGCTTGCCGGGCGAAGGTACCGCATTCCCTGTGGGTCGCACTGGCTCTCTTCATGGTTGCACTTGTTTTCTTCGACCTGAAGCGGGGCGAGGCAATCGACTGGGACCTGGGAGCGCTTTTCCTGGTCGTTCCCTTTCTCCTCATGCTGAAAAGGTATTCCAGGCCACTTCTGCCCTGGGTCGCCGCGGCTTCAATCCTTCTTTCCGGTCCACGGATTGGCGCTTTTCTGAATGCCAACGCCAGTGAGGCCAGATACAGGTCACTGCTGGAGGACTGCGGCGACCCTGCGGCATTCGAGGAGATGGCCATTCTTCTCCGGGACCGGGGCGATCTTCAGGAAGCCGCACGCCTTCTTGGAAAAGCATTCGACCTTTCGGAGAACGGAAGACATCTTGCGATGCTTTCCGAAGTGCGCAGGATGCAGGGCAGGCCCGACCTTGCGCTGGCCGCAGCCTCCAGGGCCGTGGAACTCAGACCCTGCCTGGAAACCGCCTGGCTGCAGCTGGCCTTTGCGGCCCGGGACGCCGGCGACCCCGGCGAATCACTTCGTGCTGCTGAAGGCCATTCCAGAAACTTTCCCGGGCATGACGGCCCGGGACTCTGGCCAGTCGCCCTGGAAACCGCGGTGAACGCAGGGCAAGCCGAAGCTGCCTGGAGGGCTGCTCAGCCGCTTCTTTCCCTTGGTTCCAAAGACCCTGCGGTGCTCATCAACCTTGCGGGGGCCGCCTACCTTAACAACCGATTAGAGACCGCCGCCTTTTTCCTGCAGGAAGCCGCGGCGGTTTCTCCGGAAAACCCGCTTGTACTGTTCAACCAGGGGCTGGTGCACCTGGGGCTGCGGGACACTCTGGCCGCGGAGGGCTTCCTTCTGGAAGCACTCCGATTGGAACCCGGTTTGGCCGGAGCCCGGATCCTTCTCGGAGAACTGGCGGACCGCTGATATCCACGGGGTCGGGTAGCGAAAGCGTTTGAGTGAAGGGAGTTTTCATGAAAGTCTATGCTGGGCTTGCGGCATGGATTCTGGTTTCCCTTTCCGCGGGGTTTTTCGGTTCCCGCTTTTCTCCAGGGGAGTGGTACGCCCTTCTGGAAAAGCCTTCCTGGAATCCGCCGGGGTGGGTTTTCGGTCCGGTATGGACCATCCTGTACATTCTGATGGGTGTTGCGGTTTGGCTGGTATGGAAAAGCAGGGGCTTCAGCGGCGCCGTTTACCTGTTCCTGGCACAACTTGCCCTGAACGCCCTCTGGTCATACCTGTTCTTCGGCATCAACCGGCCCGGGCTGGCGTTTCTGGAAATTCTGGTGTTGTGGGTATTGATTCTGGCCACCATGCTGGCATTTCGAAGGGTGAGTACCACCGCCGGGGCACTGATGGTGCCATACCTGCTCTGGGTGAGTTTCGCCTCGGTTCTGAACTACGCCCTCTGGAGGCTCAACGCCTGAAACCGAAATGGTCGCTTAACCAGCCCATCCGGGCTTACTCCGTAATCAGGGTGACCACCGGTGAGTTCTCGGACAGCCTTCCGCTCGCCGAGCGAAGGTCGGTGGTGGAGATGTACCTTGTCTCGGTAGTGGCCCAGCCGTAAACATAGAGGGAACCGGAAACACTTCCGAAACTCATTTCCAGCAGAAGGTGGCCGCCCTCGTACTCCCATGGTTCATCCAGGTTCAGAACCACCAGTCCACTCTCATCCGCCGTTGCGGATAAACTGTTCCTCTCCAGCACCAGGGTTCGCGAAACCCTGTTCCCACTGAACTCGACGCCCAGCTTGCCGCTTCCCGCGGCACCAAGGTGAACCCTGACGTTGCCCAGTGCAACCGAGGGTGAGCCCGCCGCATGGTGGAACGCGATTCCGGTAATGGTAAGCGGACCGGGAAGCTGGTCTTCAGGCACTACCAACTGGCAGTGTATGGATGACGAGCCTCAACCTCCGCAGAGGGGTTCGGCCAGGGGAAAAGTTGGGGTTCCAATGGTAAGAACGCCGTTGAAAAGGGCTGTGGCGATCAATATGTGCATGCTCGCTCCTCTGGTTTTCGGTTGATTCTATCGGGTATACTCCGCCGGAGGGGTTGCTGTTCCGTCAACCTCTTCCCGCGGGCTCGGCAACAGGAATGGGCAACTGGTCTCCATGCTCCACAAGCACGATGGTTCTCCAGGGCCCCTTTTTGTATCTGACGAAGTAACCCACTGCCAGAAGAGCAATGTACAGTGTGGTGAACAGCCACAGGGAAATCACCCCGGTACCCGGACCGCGATAAAGAAGAAAGATTCCGGGGATCCAGAAAAGCCAGCCCAGACATGTGGACAGCAGCATCACGAACCTGGTGTCTCCAGCGCCCCGGAGGGCTCCTCCAAGCATGAGGGATACGGCATCAAAGCCTCCCCACATGCACAGAATTGCCAGCAGAACTGAACCGGTGGCCTTCAACTGCTCAAATGGAACATCCACCTCGGGACTGCGAAAGAGGTTCATGTAAAACCCGGGAAGAAGAAGAAATGTGAGGGCTATCGCACTGAAGTAGAGCAGCGCCACTACAAGTGTTCTCCGGGTGACCCGGGCGGCCATTCGGGAATCGCCTGCTCCCCGGTAGCGGCCCACCAGAATTGTGGTCGCAATGCTGAAACCAAGAAGTGGGTGGAACGCCAGGTTGTTAACTCCAAAGGCGATGTTGCTGGCGGTGAACTCCACGGGGGAGAGGCGCCCCGTGAGAAAGACGAACACGGAGAAGCTTGCCACATCCATGAACACGCTGATGGCTGAGGGGAGGCCGTACCGTATGGTTTTCCAGGCCTGTGTCGCGGAGAAGCGGAACAAGCTTCTGATCGGAAACTCACGGGCGATTTTTCCAGACATGCTCAGCGAGATCAAAACCAGGCCCGGCACAAAGGAGCTGATCGCCGTGGCGATTCCCGCGCCCTCGATGCCCATCTCCGGAAAACCGAACCTGCCGAAGATCAGTATCCAGTCCAGGAAAACATTCAGTGCGGCTCCCGCCATACCGGCGGCCATGGTGACAGTGGTTCTTCCAAGACCGCTCCAGAGCGATGCGGCTCCGGCGTTCAAGGTGGCGCCCACGCCCGCTATGATCATCCAGCGGAAGTATACCTCCTCCAAGGCCAGCACATGCGCGGGATGACCTCCAAGCTTGAGAACTTCCTGCCCCGGAACTCCGATCAAAAGCAGAATCGGTGCGGAGAAAAGAGCCAGAAACACCCCCTGGGAATAGGACACCGCAACACCGTTCCGATTCCCGGCACCGTGATTCTGGGCGACGAAGGTTGAGGCGTAGCCGGCGGTTCCCTGAAAGACGGATATCAGGGTAAAGGCCAGTATCCCGGCGGGCAGAGCGGCCTGAAGCTCCCAGACACTGTGTCTGGCAAGAAAAATCCTGTCGCAGAACATCATCACGGTCTGGGCCGCCATGCCGGCAATCACCGGGAGTGAAACCGCCAGAATCTCCCTGTAGCTGCCAGGGGGATGGGGAAGCTTTACGGCCAAGGAATCCTCAGGATTTTCCCCCGACCGTCGTCTGTGACCAGCATGCTGCTGTCGGGCAGAAAGAGAATGTCCTCAATGGCCATCAACCCTGATGCGAAAACCGATGTTTCACCTTCGGGAGAGACGGCGACAACTTTGCCGAGGTCTTCACCGGCCACCATGAGGGTTCTGCCGTCCGGGGCGAATCGAAGACCCTCCGCTGATGAGATTCCCCCGGCGTAGGGCCACCACATCCGGGTATCGGGGTTGACCCGTATCACGCTGATAACCAGGCCGATCACCGGAGTTTCGTTGCTGGCGTAAAGCATGTTGTCGGGTCCGCAGGTGATTCCCCCGAGCATGAAGCCCACCGGAAGTGTGATGATGGAATCCGGATTCTGGGGTGTCCATCGGCAGATGCCGGTGGGGCCTCCGATTTGAGCCCATGTGTAATAGATTTCACCGCTTTGGCAAACCACAACCCCCTCGGGGTTTGGAATACTGTCCTGCAGGGTGCCCGCCACGGAGGAGATCAGCCTGCCGGCACGGACATCCTCCACCACCAGCAGTTCATACTCTGGATGCCAGGCAACCCCTTCGGGATCGGACAGACCGTTCATCGCGGTGTACACTTCGCCTTCCGGGGAAATGGCTGTCACGACCCCGGCCTTTTCCTCCGCCACATACACGGTGCCGTCCGGGCCCAGAGCAAGGCCGTCCGGGCTTGAAAGCCCACCGAGAAAAACTTCGAATGCGAGAACAAGAATCATGGGAGCCTTAGAACTGGTTCGGCAACCGCCTCCATAGCCTTGGCAGATAATGATTTGCCGTAATGATAAACGAAAGGGGTTCCCCGGTCTCCGGATTCGGCGACGGCGGGATCAAGGGGAATCCTGCCCAGTAAGGGTGCTCCGGAGAAATGAGCGGTATCTTCCCCGCCGGTTCCCATAAAAACCTCGGTAACTTCCCCGCACTTCGGGCAGGCGAAGCCACTCATGTTCTCCACCACACCCAGAACAGGAACACCGGTCTTTACACAGAAGTCAACGCACTTCCGCACATCTGCGGCCGCCACCTTCTGCGGGGTTGTTACAATTATGGCGCCGGCGATGTTTTCCGCCAGTTGCACCACCGAAAGGGGCTCGTCACCTGTGCCCGGCGGGCAGTCCACCACCAGATAATCAAGCTCGCCCCAGGCAACCTGCTGCAGGAATCTGGTTATGATGGCCATCTTCATGGGTCCCCGCCAGATCAGCGCGTCCTGCGTGTTCTTGAGCATAAAGCCGACACTCATCACCTTCATGCCGGAGGTTTCAACCGGAATCAGAACCTCGTCGTGCATCTGAACCCCCGAGAGTCCGGCGCCAAGCATCATCGGAATGCTTGGTCCGTGAATGTCAACATCAAGAAGCCCAACCCGCCTGCCCTGCATGGCCAGGGATACCCCCAGGTTGACGGCGATGGTGCTTTTTCCCACTCCGCCTTTGCCGGAAAGAACAAGGACGGTATGCCTTACCTTCGAACAGCCATGGGGGCCCGCCCCCTGTGTTGCGATTTCGTTCCCGGTGTCTTCTCTCATGGAAACCATTCCTTTTTCGCCTCTTCTGCCATCCCTGTGAATCGATCAGAGAATCAATGAATATACGGGTTTTGCCGTGAATCGATGCGAAACATGTATGTTTGCCCGATGAGAAAGCATCGCAGCGAACTGCGGGAAACATTTCGCATATCCATCACCGAAGGTGTCTTTTCCCAGGTGTACGGAAGCCTGTCGGGTCCTGGCTCGGCTTTCCTCACAAGGTTGCTTGTGTTTCTGCAGGCGGGTCCGGTGCATTTCGCTCTTCTGTCAGCCATCGGCCAGGTTTCAATGCTCTTTCAACCTTTGGGAATCCTGGCGTGCCGGGGATGCGCCTCGAGGAAGCGGAGGGTCATCGCCTGGGCCGCCGCCGGCAGGTCGCTGACACCCCTTCTGGGCCTGGCACCCCTGCTGCTTCCGCGGAATCTGGCGCTTCCAGCGGTGCTGTTGCTGTTCTTCATCATAACGTCCATTCTGGCTGTCTCCACCAACATGTGGACGGGATGGATCGCCTGCATGGTTCCCAAGAGGGTCAGGGGAAGGTTCTTCGCCAGAAGGAACGCGGTTCTAATGACCTTCGGTCTGCTGGTAAGCTTCGCCTTCGGCGTGGCGCTGGATGCGGGTTCCCAATCTCCGACCGGTGTGGGGGCTCTGGTTGCAAGGGTCTTCGGCATGAGCCCAAGCGGCCTTCCATTGACATTTCTGCTTACCTTCGCCACCGCGGGGATGCTGGGAATGGCAGGTCTTCTGATTCTCAGGCGACAGCCGGAGAAGCAGCAGATTCCCTCGGGAGATACCCTGCGAAGCACCGTTATGGAGCCGATGAGGGATCCCAGTTTTCGCCGTCTCTGCCTCTTCGGAGGATGGTGGATGATGGCGGTCGGGGTTGGCGCTCCGTTCTGGCAGCCCTTCATGATTCAGGTACTTGGAATGGGGCTGGTGGAGATGCTTCTGTACGGAGCAGTAAGCACGTTGGGCGCTGTGGCCACCCTGAAGTACTGGGGAAGGCTCATTGACCGCTTCGGGAATCGCACAGCGATGAAACTGGCAATAGTGTTGGGCTCCATAGTCCCTCTATCCTGGCTGTTCATAACCAGGGAAACCCGCTGGCTTCTCCTCTTCGAAGCAGTTCTCTCCGGCAGCATGTGGGGGTGCGTGGGAGTTGTGACCGCGAATCTGGTGCTTTCAGTGGCTCCACGGGGGAAAGAGCAGGCTTACTCCGGGCTGTACAGCGCTGTCTGCGGCCTGGCAATGATTGCATCCATGCTGGGTTCCGGGG
>Ga0334888_1001720_pt1 | contig 26913 bp, 18 predicted proteins | sample GraSluR1_MG_FD_207227 | JGI IMG/M metagenome (GOLD analysis project Ga0334888, IMG submission 207227) | Sludge microbial communities from methane-producing bioreactor in Wageningen University, Netherlands - Granular Sludge_3_08-R1 | ecosystem: Engineered > Bioreactor > Anaerobic > Unclassified ...
TCGTCCGCGTTCCGCATCGCCGCAGCGTCCGGCCATTTCTTCGACCAGTCGGTGCGCATCGCGACGAATGCTCCCTCGGGGACGGGGCCGTACTTCTTCTCCCACTCCTTAACGTCGTCGAGCGTGAGCGCGTAGTCCGGATTTGCCGCCGCTTTTTCGTGGACGTCGATCACCACGAGAGGAAGCAGCATCTCCTTTACGTCGATCTGGTCGAGGGTCCTGGTCCCCCGGACGAAGTGGGCGGGAGCGTCGACGTGCGTTCCCCACTGCCCGACATGGCAGAAGACCTGGGCGAAGAAGCCGTAGCCCATCGTGCCGACGCCTTTATCGTACCAGTAGATCGTCTCCCGTTTCTCCTTCGGGAATCCCGGCCAGTGCGGAATCTCGGTGTCGAAGGTGTGCGTGAGATCGACGAACTCCTTCGTCTTGAGGGTATCGTAGATTTCAAGGAGCGTGGGCTCGGCGGCCGCCGAACCTGTGAAGAGAAAGAAGCCTGTAAGCAGTACGCCGAGAAAGAGAACGATACGCGCTCTTTTCTTTGACAAGCAAGCGATCATTTTTTGACCTCCGTTTCCAGTCTATCCGGTACCCCTGAACGCTTCGCCCTCCGGAGAAAACCACAATCTCTTCGGGGGACGGAGGACTGCTGAACACAAATTGCACACGCTTTGTTGGAAGAATCCGTCGCATCCCTCCCTCCCTTCTTCTTTTCGACTGCTTGTTTTGAAATAACGCACTATTTACTTTTCATCGGTACTCTACCAAAAAGAGCGCGTTTTTGCAACAGCGAAGCATTGTCTTGTCACACTGCGATGCTGGCAACAAATTGTTGAGAGAGTCTTTGAGGGGCAAATTCAGAAGGAAGGGCGGGGCGGCGGCCGCACCTTACGGGCGGTTACAGCGTAAGGTGCGGCTCTCAAGAAGGCTAGGATTTCGGAGGGTATTCTATGGTTCCAAGAAGGGGTGCGAGTCGCTCCGGAGGCGTGTCTGGGAACGGGTAGAGGTCCTCTCCTCGCCACTGCTGCACCACTTTTTCGACTGCGGCGCCCTTTCTCTTGTCGATGCCGTCGTCTTTGGCTGTGTACACCGTAGCAGAGGGGAAGGCGAATCCCGATCCGGCCTTTTCGACGATCTCGCCGATACGGAAGAGGATGTCCTCTTGGATTGCCATCAGCTCGGACCACTTCTTCGTCTTGACGTAAGCGAATAGGAGCACGTCGAGCGATGATTCCCCGAAACTCTCGAATCGTGCGAAGGGGGCGGGATCCGCGTAGATTTTCGGATGCGCGTAGAGCACATCGCGAATTGAGGCCAGTATCCACCGGAGCTGGTCGCGCGTCGTCTCGTAGCGGAGGTTGATGGTCTTTTGCATCAGCGATTTGCTCCGGCGGCTGACATTCGTAATCTGCATCTTTGCGAGGTGAGCGTTCGGGATCGAAATGATGGTCTGATCGAGCGCCTCCAGTTTCGTCGTGCGGAGATCGATGGAGAGCACTGTTCCCGCCTTGTCGCCGAAGCGGCAGAACTCGCCTGCCTTGACCGATTGGTCGCTGAAGAGGATGATGCCGCCGATGATGTTCTCAATGGTCGGCTGCGCCGCCAGCGAGACTGCTAAACCGGCGACTCCGAATCCGGTGAGGATCGTTGCGAGCGAGAAGCCCATTTCAGAGGCGCCGTGCATGATGACGCCCGCTGCCGCGGTGATGCCGAGGAGTTTGCTAATCGTCCGGACAAGGCTTGCGTTGACCCCGGAGGGGTCGACACGCGGGGAGAAGACGATCATCTCCCCGATCAGCTCCGCCAGACGGATAATGAGCCATGCCCACCCCATGAGCTGAATGACTGCGAAGATGTTCCTCAGCGAGAGGTAGAGCGCCCCCGTGATGTTCAGCCGCGATTCTATGATGAAGCCCATGAGGAATGTCCCGAGAGCGAGAGCGACTGGAGGGACGATTCTGAGCGCTTGGCTGACGAAGGGCGTTGAGCGTTCGGCGAGTCTCCGGCAGAGTATCCAGGCGCCTGACAGAGCGGCGATGAAAATCAGATGCCAGGCGATCAGGGCGATCCACTGCCAGAGAGTTTGTTCATAGACAAGGGCGGTGGACCATTCCGGAAGGTGCTGCACCCACTTTGGGGGGAAAAACGACCCGGGGGTGGTGATGAATTGATAGTACGCATTCTCGGTTGCTCCGGGCAGGTACGGAAGATGGCGCACCCTGCGGTAGGCGCGTTCCAGTTCGGCTACCGACTCGGCGTCGACGATCCAGTTTCCCTCCTCTTCGCCTGAAGAGACCCGGTACAAGCGTATCTCGGTCTTTGGAATTGTCCAGCGGACGAGCTTCTGCTCAGCAACTTCTCCTGCGCCCGGTATCTGGTCGTACCGAGGGATGCCGACGCGGTCCAGGATCTCCTTTAGAAGCAGCACGCTCTCACGTGCCTCCTGAAGGCGCACAATCAGAGGAATGGCGGAGAAGTCAAGACAGTGCATGGCACGTTCAAAATCATAGAGCGCCCGGCCGGCCTCTTCGAGCGCCTCTTGTGGATGATTGAAAAGACTCGGATCGGCGGCGGAGAGCTCGAAGGCCCTTTGCAAACGCAGATGACCGGAATTCATGTGGTTTATGAAGGATTCCATTGTTGCTCGCGGCGATGATCTGTCGGCCGGGGCAAGCGCTCTTCCCGCGCTTATGTGCGCCATTCCGGACCATTCCAGGCGGAGACGCGAAGAGGAATCCGTGGATGCAGACAGCAGAAAAGGAGTCCCGAAGAGTATGCACAGAGCTGTAAACACAATTTGAAGCGCAATGTAACGAGATGCTTTCATCGGATGATCAGCCTCTTTTCAGATCACAGGGTACTCTTTCGATAGCAGGAGTTTAGCGGTAATGACGCGGCTGTGAAACAGCTCTGTTTTTATGGTGCGCATCATCTTTGGTGAACGCTTGACGAAAAGGTGCGAAACGGCCCATAACATCAGGGCCGTTTCGTGAACAGTGCACTTTTTAGGCTTTCGGAGGGTACTTGATGGTCCCTAAAAGCGTGGACATGCGCTCAAGCGGTGTGTCGGGGAACGGGTAGGCGTCCTCCTCACGCCACTGCTGCACCTCCTTTTCAACTGCGGCCCCCTTCTCCTTGTCCAAACCGTCGTCTTTCGCAATGTAGGCGGTTGTGGAGGGGAAGGCGAAGCCGGAGCCGGACTTCTCGACGATTTCGCCGATCCGGAAGAGGATGTCCTCCTGTATCGCCATCAGTTCGGACCACTTCTTCGTCTTGACGTAGGCGAAGATGAGCACGTCGAGCGATGATTCTCCGAAGCCCTCGAAGCGGGCGAAGGGGGCCGGATCCGCGTAGATCTTCGGGTGCGCGTGGAGCACGTCCCGAATCGAGGCCAGTATCCACCGGAGCTGGTCGCGCGTCGTCTCGTAACGAAGGTTGATGGTCTTTTGCAGCAGCGCCTTGCTCCTGCGGCTGACGTTCGTGATCTGCATCTGCGAGAAGTCGGCGTTCGGGATGGAGATCACCGTCTGATCGAGCGCTTCGATCTTCGTGCTCCGCAAGCCGATATGAAGTACGGTTCCCGCCTTGTCTCCGAAGCGGCAGAACTCGCCGACCTTGACGGACCGGTCGGTGAAGAGAATGAGGCCTCCGATGATGTTCTCAAGAGTCGGACGGGCCGCCAGCGAGACGGCCAAACCGGCGACACCGAATCCGGTGATGAGGGTCATCAGCGGGACGCCGAGCTCGGAGGCTCCGAACATCAGAATACCGATGGCAGCGGCGATGCTTGCGAGACGGCTCAGCGTCCGCACCAGGCTGGCGTCGACGCTCCCGGACTCGATTCTGGGCGAGAGAATAATGAGCTCCGCGAGCAGCTCGCCCGCCCGGACGACCACCCACGTCCAGCCTAACCACTCAACAGCTGTAAGGACGTTGATCAGCAAAAGATAGAGCGTTCCGGTGATGTTAATCTGTTCTTCGATGACCCAGACCATTGCGATTGCTCCAAGGGCGAGCGAAAACGGGGCAGTCAGCTTCAGGAGTTGTTTGAAGACAGGCGACCTGCCCTCCGAGATTTTAAAACTCAGTTTCCGGACGGCCAAAAGCAGGAGGATGAACAGAATTGACGAGACAATGAGAATGCTCCACTGCCAGAGGGCTTGACCGTAAGTACGATGCGTCAGCCACGCCGGAATGAAATACGCCCACTTGGGGGGAAAGAAAGCTCCCGGAGAGGCTGTATAGTATTCATAAGCGTTTTCGGTTGCTCCCGGTAGGTATGGCAGATGCCGTACCCTTCGGTAAGAACGTCCCAGCTCGGCAACGGAGGCCGGCGTGACGAGCCATCGCCCCTCGTCGATCCCGGATTCTACACGGTGCAGACGTATTTCAGTCTTGGGTATGGTCCAGCGGACGAGTCCCTGTTCTTCGACTTCCTGGGCTCCGGGTATCTGATCGTACCGGGGGATGCCCACCCGGTCGAGAATCTCCTTCAAGAGAAGAATGTTTTCCCTGGCGTTCTGAAGACGGACGACCTGGGGGATTTGTGAGAGGTCGAGGACGTGCATGGCGCGTTCAAAGTTATACAGGGCGCGTCCCGCTTCTTCCAGCGCCTCGGGCGGTTGATGGAGAAGTCCCGGAGCGGAGGAGACGAGCTCCTTCGCCTTGAGCAGTCGTTCGTAGCCTTCTTTCATATGGTTCATGAAGGATTCCATTGCCGCGCGAGGAGACGATCTGTCTGCGGGAGAGAGCACGCGCTCCGCGCTGATGTTCGCCATATGGGCCCAGTCGAGTCGAACCCTGGAGGCGCTCTCCGTCGAGGCGGCAAGCATGAAGGCCGTTGCTGAAAGCGCGATGAAGATCGCCGCGATGAGAAGGAGCAGAAGAATCCGGCCGGCTTTTCTCATGAGTTGAACCACTTCCTTTCGTGAGCTGCGTATGCCTATAATGTGGACGAAATGAAAAAACGTCGTTCACACAAGAAAGGCTGAAACGGCGGGTATTTTAAGATGTGTGCCGTGTGCACAAATTGCAGAGTTTTTGCTGTGTGCAATACATTTTATCAGAAAATGTATTCTCAAGCAACTTCGGACGGTGCGTTCGTCGTCGTCGATGGATTCAGGAGGTTACTGTTTCGGCTTTGCCGCTGCAGCGTCGCAGTATATAATCAAGGAGTGAAGTGAACGCTAAGGAGTGAAGTGAACGCCAAGAACTGAAGTGAACACCAGGAACTGCGACCTTCGCATGTATTCCGGATATTGCCGGGGAGGAATGAAATGATGAGAATGAAAAAAGAAGAGTATCGCTGGTTTTTGAAGGATACAGTACGCACGACCGTCGATTTTTCGCAGACGCAGCAGAATCTTGGGTATCCGCCGCCTCCAGTGCAAAAACCGCGCCCGGAGGGCAGCCATATAATTCCGCTGCCCGGACCGGATGAGGGGGGAGCTCCCCGTGATATTTCCGTGGCGGAGGCCATCCGTCGCCGCAGCTCCCATAGAAAGTATTCGGCGAAGCCTCTGGCCGTTGAAGAGTTGAGCTTTTTGCTGTGGGCGACGCAGGGAGTCAGAGGCGACCGCGATCCCGTCCGCTCTTACCGGACCGTACCCTCCGCGGGATGCCGTCATCCGTTCGAGACGTACCTCGCTGTTTTTCGGGTGGAATCGCTCCAGAAGGGAATCTACAGGTACCTTCCTTTTGACCACGCGCTGCTTCCCCTCGGATGTCCGTCCGACCTTGAATCGAGGATGAGCAGGGCTGCGCACAATCAGCCGTTCGCCGGGAAAAGCGCAGTCACGTTCATCTGGACGGCGCTTCCGGAGCGTACCGAATGGCGCTATTCCGAGGCCTCCGTGAAGGTGATCGCGCTCGACGCGGGGCATGTCTGCCAGAACCTCTATCTTGCATGCGAAGCCGCAGACGCCGGAACGTGCGCCATTGCCGCCTACGACCAGGAACTTGCCGACAGTCTCATCGGTGTTGACGGAGAGAACGAGTTTGTCCTCTATATGGCGCCGGTAGGGAAACTCTGAGGATTTTTACATTTTTGTGACATCCGCTTGACGGGGCGATGACATTCTGCCGGTTTTTTCGCTGTATCCTTCGGACCAGGAGGTGGTGAAGATGTTGTTGAAAAAGAATGGAGTCCTGCTGCTGGTTTTGGCGGTGTGCGCGGCGGTGGTTCTCGGCGCTGGAACTGTTTTTGCGGAACAGTCTGAGACGGTGGTCTTTGAGGTTACCGCGGATACCCCCGTCGTGCAGACCGGGGAGGCTCGGAAGGTTGTTGTCAGGGCGCTTGTTCGTCCATATACCAGAAGAGAGACGGTTCGGGCCCCGCTTGCTGTCGCTCTGGTGCTCGACAAATCAGGATCGATGGCGTCCGACGGGAAGATGGAGAATGCGAAACGTGGAGCTCTCGAAGCCCTCAAGATGCTTGACAGCCGGGATGTGGCGACAATAATCGTGTACGACGACAACGCATCCGTTCTGGTACGGGCTCGCTCCGTCGGAAACGGTGCGAAAGAACCGGCTTTTCTCAGGGCGATTTCCCGGGTTCGCTCCGGAGGAATGACAGCGCTGCACGACGGCGTCGTCCTTGGTGCAGAGCAGCTCGAACCCTTCATCGACGAGGGGTTTATCCCCCGTATTGTGCTGCTTTCCGACGGAATCGCCAACGTAGGTCCCTCGTCGACCGAGGAGCTGGCGCGTCTCGGCAGGGGGTTGGCCCGCAGGGAGATGACGATAACGACGATAGGGCTCGGGCTTGATTACCACGAGGATCTTATGACGGCGCTCGCTGCGGAGAGCGGGGGGAACGCCTATTTCGCCCGCAATGCGAGAATGCTGCCCGAGATCTTCACCCGGGATATGGAGGATGCGGTGACGCTGACGGCCCGGCGGGTGCGCATTTCGCTCCGCGCTCTCGGCGGCGCGCGTCCGGCGCGTGTCATTGGCCGGCCGGGAAACCTCACTGGCGATCTTTTGGAGGCCTCCATCGATAACCTCTACAGCGGAGAAAAATACGCGCTCTTTGAAATGGAGCTCCCTGAAGGGGAAGAGGGCGCCCAGCTTGAAGCGGCAGAAGTCGTCCTTGAGTACATCGATCCCGTGACCGGGGACACCGTGCGGAAGAGCGCTCCATTGACCTTCTCCTTTACCGCTGACGGCGCCGAGGTGGAGAAGCGCCAGAGGACGGACATCGTCTCGCAGGCTGCTCTGGCCCGGAACGCGGAGATCAGAGAGGAGGCCGTTCGCCTGGCCGATGAGGGGAAAGCGCAGGAGGCGGCGCAGATGCTGGGAGATCGGACGAAACAGCTTCGGATGCTCGCCCCTTCCGTCGGGACGGCAGCTCCGCAGATGGACAAAGAATCGGAGTATTTCGAGGATCTGGCGGAGAGTCTGCTCTCGACAGGCGGGCTTTCGAACGTGGAGCGGAAAAAAGTCCTTAACGACGCCTATATGCAGAAGACCCAGCAGGCTCCGGTAGAAGTCGTGAGCGGCGATCTTCCAGGGGACAAGCCGGAGGATACGCCGGAGGATGAAGCAGAGGAAGAAGAAAAAGAGGGAGAGGGAAACGCCTCCAAATAAGAGGCGATCCTTCCGGAGAACAGGAGATAGTATGAAGAAAAAGGCCGGGGACGTTTTCGTCCCTGGCCTTCACGTAAAGGGAAGGAGGACGGCGCAATGGAGAAGATGAGAGACGTGCTCAAAAGGTTGACTACCCCGTTTTCTCTGACGCTGCTCTTTTCCCTCGCCGTACTGCTCCCGAGCGTCGTCTTGAGCATGCTCGCGCTTCGCGCTGCGGACAGGGAGGCGTTGCACATCGAACGCAACCTGGAGAGCGCCCTGCTCTCGGAGGTTAATCTCGCCGCTCACCGGGTGGCCGACTTGCTTGGGTCGATTGCAACGGAACTGATGGGCGAGGCGTCGGAGATCCCTTCCAATCCCGCCTTTCTGGAGCAGTGGAGAGGGGGAGGAGCGCTTGCCGTCTCTCCCTTTTTGCTTGTGCACGGACGTCTCTCTCTTTCTGATTCGCCCCCTGAGGCAGTCGAAACGCTTCTCCTTTCTTTCGGGGCGTTTCTTGAAGGACGAGCCGAGCTGCCGGTTTATGATCATATCGCCGGTGTATACCGCAGGGAATTGAACGATCTCGACGAGGTTGCTCCCTCCACCCTTTCGCGCAGGGAAGACGTCGCGGGAGCGACGGGCTTGCGGACTCCCGCGGAAAGGAATCGCCCCGTCGGTGCGATGCCTGAATCCGTTCCGTACTCGGCGGAGGATTCCATTGCATTCCAGGCTGCGGAGGCGCCTGCGGATTTTTCTTCTCATGACGAAGCGTTTCTCATGGACGAGGAAGCGGACGGCGGTTATGAACCCTCTCCGAAGGAGGGGGCGAAGATGGAGAAAGCACTTCGCGCGGCTTCTCCCGCGCCCCTCTCTCCTCCCGCCCCCCTCGCGCTCTTCCCGCCGCTTCCGAAGAAGCTTGCACAGCCTGGCGGCGCTGAGCGGCAGATGGCGGAGAGCCGTATCACTGCGGATGCTGTGCTGCGGGAAGAGGTCTTCAAGAAGGCCGAGGAAGAGGGATTTGAGTTGCTGCAACGGAACGTCGCTCCCGTTGCCCGAACGCCTTCCGTGCTTGAGGCCGCCAAAGAACCGTCGAAGACGGTGGCCAGGGGGAAACGCTTCGAAGAGGTGCGGGCCGAATCTTTGGGGGGCTTTCTTCCAAGGCTTTCGGACGACGGCATTGATCTGCTCTTCTGGAGTTCGCGTGCCGACGGAACGGTCGCCGGATTCCTTGTGGATGTTGATGTGTTGAAAGACAGAATCGCCGGGGTGCTCCCCGAGATACTGACCGACACCCGTATACTCACCGTTCTGGACGAACGGGGCGAACCTCTTCTCGCCCCGGAAACCAAAGAGCTTCCGGACTGGCGGCGCCCGTTCGTCGCCAGGGAAATTTCGCCCCTTCTGCCTCGCTGGGAGGCCGGAGCGTGGCTCGCCGACCCTACGGACGCCGCTTCCCGCGCCCGGTTTGCCGCTCGGGCCGTCTGGTTGCTTGTGGGAGCGCTCTTTTTTGTGATACTCTGCGGCGGGGCGCTTATTCTCTGGATGCTCTCATCGGAGATGCGTCGTGCACGCCGAAAGACAACCTTTGTCGCCAACGTCTCGCATGAGCTGAAAACGCCTCTCACTTCCATCCGCCTCTTCGCCGAGATGCTGCTCTCGGGGCGGCAGAAGGACGAAGAACGTCGAAAAGAGTATCTTCGGACTATGGTCTCCGAGGCGGAGCGTCTTTCCCGTCTGGTAGAGAACGTGCTCGCGTTTTCCTGCGGAGGTGGCGGCGGAGAGTCCGCGACTGAGCCCCTTGATCTTTCCGAATTGACGCGCGAGACCCTTTCGCAGCTGGAGCCGAACCTTTTGAAAAACGGTTTTGCCTGTTCTTTTTCAACCGACGGGCCGACGCCTGTGCGCGGGAGTCCGGAGCGTCTCCGTCAGGTGCTGATGAATCTGCTGTCGAATGCGGAGAAGTACTCCGGCGATGTCCGCGAGATCGGCATAAAGTGCGGAAACGAGTCCGGGTATGCCTTCGTGGAAGTTGCGGACAGGGGGCCGGGGGTTCCCTCCTCGCAGAAGGAAAAGATCTTCCAGGAGTTCTTTCGGGGAGACTATTCGCTGACGGCGTCGAGAAGCGGGGCCGGACTGGGACTTTCGATAGCGCGGTCGATAGCGCGGCGCCACGGAGGCGACGTATCATATATGCCAAGAAGCGGCGGGGGTAGCGTCTTTTCGCTGAGGATACCGCTTGAGGAAGCGGCGGCAGGCTCGGGACAAGGGGAGGAGAAATGAACGAACGCATTCTGATAGCGGAGGACGACTTCGCCATCCTGACCGGGGTGGCGGATCTTCTGGAGAGCGAAGGGTACGAAGTGGAGACCGCCTGCGACGGGCTTACGGCGCTCGAAAGATACCGGGCCGTGCGGCCCGACCTTGTGCTCCTGGATGTGATGATGCCCGGAATGAACGGATACGACGTCTGCCGCGCCATCCGTACGGAAGACCGCTTCATTCCGCTGCTGATGCTTACTGCCAAGAGCTCGGAGATCGACAAGGTGATCGGGCTCGAACTCGGGGCCGACGACTATATCGTCAAACCGTTCGGAATGGCCGAGCTTTTGGCCCGCGTCCGGTCGGCGCTGAGAAGAGGCGCTCTGTCCTCAACGGCGCGGACAGAGGGAGCAGCCTCTTCAACACTCTCGTTCGGGGATGTTACGGTGAATTTCGAGAGCATGACCGGGCAAAAGAACGGCGTTGAGTTTGCGCTGACTCCGAAAGAGGCGGCGTTGCTTCGTTTTCTCACGGAGCGAGAGGGAAAGGTCGTCTCCAGAAACACTCTTCTGGACGATGTGTGGGGGATCGACTGCGAGGTGACGACGCGGACTGTCGACCAGCACGTGGTCCGGTTACGGCAAAAGATTGAGGACGACCCCTCGAGGCCGGTCTTTCTTTGCACTGTGCACGGGGCGGGGTATCGATTCGTTCTGGAACAATGAGAAGAACGTTTTTACATGCAAAGATGTTCAAAGATGATTCCTGCGAATCATCGAAGAGGCATTCCTGAATCATTTCCAATGTGGTATTTTAATAAGCATAGTGGAGAGTATGTAAAGAAGGGAATTGTTTCAAAGAATGAAACATTACCTGGGGGTGGATGTGTGGCACGTGTTCATGGAATGCACGCTGAAGAAAACTCTCCGTTCTCTTCGGGGCATTTGAAGAGGACGACTCCCCGCCCTATCGCCATATCCTGGCACAATCTGAGTACGCAGGAATATTACCCTTTCTTCAAGACCGACGCATCTTTCAGGCGTCTTCTGGAGTGCAATCCGCTCTTTGCCCGCCTCTTCGGCGTCGAGGGCAGCGAGTCTTTTGTAAGCACGCCCGCAGCCGAGGTCCTTTTCCCTTCCCCCGCTTTACGGGAGACGATTCTCGAACGTTTCGAGAAGGGGTTTTTGGACAGGTTCGAGGCGCCCTTCAGACGAAAAGATTCTTCGTCCTTCTGGGGCGAGCTTTCGGCGATCGTTTCACCCGACGGCAGCTGTATCTGCGGGATTCTTCGCGATGTGACGGAGCGCAAAACAAACGAACTCTGGCTGAAGGAGCAGAACAGTTCGCTCTCGATGCTTGCCGAGATCAGCGCGGATCTTATGGCCGAGCTGGATACGGATTCCCTTCTCCAGAAAGTGTTGCGATACGCTACATCGGCGATGAACACCGAGCACGGCTCCATATCGTTCGTTGATTTCACCACAAAAGAGCGCTATGTCAGTTGGTCGCAGGGGCCGATCCTCTCCTCGTTCCAAGGAATCCGGATACCTTTGGGCATGGGGCTCGGCGGCGAGGTGATCGCGGCCGGCAAACGCAAAATAGTCAAAGATTACCGGAACTTTAGCAACAGGCTGCCTGATCATGACTTCGACTGTATCGGAACGACAGTCGGGGTGCCGCTGCGCTGGAAGGACGAGGTTTTCGGCTACCTCTCCATTTACTACGAAGGAGAGCCGCGGGAAATCGAGGATACGCGGCTGGAGCATCTGGATCAGTTTGCTTTCCTGGCTTCGTTGGCGTTGCATAATGCAAGACTCTACGAAGATGCGCAGCTGGAGATTGCGGAACGCCGCCGCCTGGAGGAGGAACTTCGGAAGGCGACGCTTGAGGCGCAGCGCGCAAACGAAGCGAAGAGCGATTTTCTGGCCCGGATGAGCCATGAAATACGAACGCCGCTGAACATCCTCACCGGAGTGAGCGATCTGCTGCTTGAAAGAGAGGTCGATTCCGAACTGCGCGATAATCTCTCGATGATCTCCCAGGCCGGCAAATTTCTCACGGAGATGGTGAACGACATTCTGGACTTCTCAAAAATAGAAGCGGGCATGATCAAGGTTGAGCGGATGCCTTTCTCCCTGAGCGCGCTTCTCGGGGATATTGCGCCGATGTTCGTCTTTCATGCGGAGCGTAGCGGTATCGCCTTTCGCGTGTCCGCCGATCCGACGTTGCCGGACGTCTTCACAGGGGATTCGCTGCGCCTGAAGCAGATTCTCTTTAATCTCTTGGGGAATGCAATAAAATTTACAAAAAGAGGTTTCGTACGTCTTGCCGTGACCGGAGTTCCTCTCGGCGAATTCAGTTACGAGATCCGGTTCACCGTCTCGGACACAGGCGTGGGTATGATGCCGGATGTTCTTGATTCGATCTTCGAGCCGTATCACCAAGGCGAGCTCTCCGTTGCCCGTCGGTTCGGCGGTTCTGGCTTAGGGCTGCCGATCAGCAGAAAGCTGGCAGAACTTATGGGAGGAGTCCTTTCGGTGGAGAGCGCTCTCGGGAGAGGTTCCGACTTTACGCTTTCGCTTCCCCTGGAGGTTGCCCGAACGCCATCTGATTCCAAGGGAACAATGGAAGAGGAAGGAACCGCGCTTCCGGAGAAGTTATCGATTCTTGTGGCCGACGATAACACGGTAAACAGGACGCTTCTCTCAAAGCTGCTTTCGCTTCCGGGGTGGACCGTCTTAATGGCGGCGGACGGACAGGAAGCCCTGGAGATTGTACGAAAAGACGCCCCCGACGTCATTATCCTGGACCTTGAGATGCCACGAATGGACGGCTGCGCTGCGGCGAAAGCCATACGGAAGCACGAAGTCGAGTCGGGAAAGCGTTCGTTTATCCTGGGATTGACGGGGTATACCCGTTCCGAAAGCGCCCCTCTCTGCGCGGATGCGGGTATGGACGACTGCCTTACAAAACCTGCGAGGAAATTTACACTGCTGGCGGGCATAGCGAACTACTTTTCTTCCGGCGGGGTGTGGAATACGCTTGAGGATGATGAAGAGAATGAAGTATAAGAGCGTCTTGTACGAACAGCTGCGACTTGTAGAAAACAACCCGCTGAATACGGAAGCTCTTGCCCGGATGATTGCGGATCCGGAAGATCTTCATCTTGTTTGGCCGGTAGCCGAATATCCTTTCAACCACGACCAATGGCGGGCCGAGTTGGACCCTGCAAACGGGACGCGCTCATTCCTCGTGTACGAGGGGGAACGAATGGTCGGACACGGCGCGCTCGCCCCTTGCCGGGGCGATGAAGATTCCGTGATGGTGCGTTTTCTGTATATCGCCCCCGATATGCGGAACAGAGGGGCGGGAAGACGCTTGCTCTCTCTTCTGGAAATACGCGCGAAGGACGCTATGGGAGCGCGGCGCCTTATCCTGAAAGTCAGAACATACAATCAGCGCGCGATGGGCTGCTACGGGAAGTACGGCTTCCGCGAATACTCCCGCGACGGCACGCTGGTACTGATGGAAAAAAACGTTCTGTAACCGGCCTTCGTCATCGTGAGAACCGAGACGTCGCTGAAATAATCCTGTTTTCGAAAAATCTCAGGAAATACCGCATGCCTTTTTGATCGCCGCCCAGGCCTCGTCCGCCGTTTCGACGCAGGAGAAGATGTGTACGTCGTCGGGAGAAATCGTCCCCTCTTCAACGAGCGCGACGAAGTTGATCGCGCGCTCCCGGAAGTCCCTTCCGAAGATGAGCGCTGGAAGCGGCTTGATCTCCATCTTCCGGGCTTCCGATTCACGTGCGCCGCAGGATGTCCCGATTATAGCAGTGATGTCAGTCGCTGTTCCCGACGGTACTTTTGATGTACTATTATCCGCACGATACGCTCCTTTTTCTTGGGCGTCTTATCCTGGAGAGGGGGAATCTCCCGTGTGTGCAACTGTCCTGCGGCCAGACCCGGCCGGTGAATACTTTACGGAAGAGCGCTGTTATATCCTCGAAACGTCCAACTCCCCGGACGATCCGGACGTCTCCATCGCCAGGGCCAGGGTGGCGCCGGGGGTCACGACCAGATGGCACAGGCTCTCCGGCACGACCGAGCGATACTATATTCTGACCGGAACGGGGCGTGTCGAGATAGGCGATCTTTCGCCGGAGGATGTCGTTCCGGGCGATGCGGTGATCATCCCGCCGCTGGTGCGGCAGCGCATTTCCAACCCGTATTTCGCACCTCAGCAAAAGAACAACTTGATTTTCCTGCGAACAATGGACGCCTTCAAGGGAAAGGGGCTTTTCCCGCACCTTGCCAACCGAATATCGTCGCGAACAACGCCTCCGAGGATTCGAACCAGCCGACTCTATGAGAATAGGGCTGTAAAAGTCCATACACCACACGATCCCGTTGAAACAACGGAATCCATCCGCAGCCGTCGAAAGCTTCGCTTCGTAGGGACGTTACAACGGGATGCTCCCCTCAGCTGCGGAAACGCTCCATGAAGCGATCCTCGCAGTCTCCGTGCGTGTACAGCTCCCAGGAAAAACCGAGCGCGTCCATGATGCGGGTTCCGTTGCCTCCGGGCGGATTCGGCATGAACCGTTTCCCTCCGCTCTCCAGCAGCGGCACGGTTCCGAAATGGTACAGGATCGTCTGCGTCGTAGGACGGGCGAGTTTCTGTCCTCCGACCCGCAGCGCGTCGCCTTCCTTCTCCAGCGACGCCCGTACCCGGTATTCAAGATACTTCGCGAGAAGCAGCACGAGAAGAAAGACGTATCCCAGCGCTTCCACCCGTTCCGGCTTCTTCAGCAGAACGGGGCCGAGGTAGATCGGCTGCTTGAGGAAGCGGAACCCTTGTTCCACGACGTTCTGGTTCTTGTACGTCCTCAGGATTTCCGCGGGATTCTTCCGCTCGACAGCCTTCTCCATCCGATACACGAGAATGAATGTCGACTCCCTGTCCATGGCGGATTTCCACGCTTTCTCCTCGACCTCTCCTATTTCGACGACCGCCCTCCACGTACGGTTCGTCGCCGGAGGGGGAGCATCCTTCTTCGGTCTGCCCTTGCCCCGTACGGCTTTCTCCTCGAGCTCGACGGAACATCCGGCGACGATCCCATACTTCGCCGCCTTCTCCAGAAGTTCCGCTCCGCCTCTTCGGGCGTCCTCCTCGCAGGCGAACTCCCGCTTCCGCAGTGCGAGACTCTCTTTGCGCAGTTCGACGCCCAGTCTGTCGAAACGGCTTTTCAGACTCCTCTCCTTCAGGGCTTCGAGCTTCGTCGAGTGGACCACGAGAAAGTCGTACGTTCTTCCCTCGATCTCCTCCCGGACGCTCCGCGTCTTGTAGCGCGCGCTCTTCTCGTCGGGATCGCGGGCGAGAGCGCCGAGGTCCGTCCACTTCTCTTCGCGCCACGCTCTCTCCTTGAGCTCCTTCTCCAGAGAAAATGTCCCGGGAAGCAGCGTCACGAAATCCATTCCTTCGTCGGCGAGCTCCGCCAGGTTCTCCTTGCTCACGAGCGCGCTGTCGGCCACGAAAACGGCGTCTTCGACTCCCTGCCCTCCGAGCAGTTCCGATATGTACCCGACGGCGTTCCCGTTCCACGTCCGGTCCGAAGCGCTGCCGGAGAGGAGTTCTCCCGTGAGCGGAATCCCCTCCTCCTGCACCGCGAGGCCGATCTTGATCTGCTTCAGGTCGGGACGACGGTCCTTGGAGTGCCCGCGCTCTATCTCGAAAGAAGTCTTTTCGGCGTCCGCGGCGGCGGGTTCGGACGTCTCCGCGCCGTCGCTCTCCTCCCCCCGCTCTTCTCTCGTCGTCGCATAGTCGCCTTCCACGGAGACCGACGTCGTGTCGAAATGCACGGTCGAAATCTTGATCCCGTGCGCCGTCCTGAGTCTGAACGCCACGGTCTCCACTATTCCGCGCATGTCGCATTCGGAGAACCTGTCCAGAAGCCGCGCGTACACATCGTCGTTCAGCTGCTCCGGCACGACGCCGTTCCTCTCGAACCAGGCGGCGCATCCGGACTCCTCCCAGAAGGACTTCATGTTGTAGAGCGCCCGACAGCCGCAAAGAAGAGCCGATACGAGCGTTTCTGCCACTATTCCGGGAGAGAGGGAGCATCGGGAACGGTCCCACGACACGCTCCCGTCCACAGTCTCTCCGATTCCTCCTATGCGCGCGAGTTTCAGAGCGACGGGAGCGGAGCCGGGGGTGAGCACATTTATGGATTCAAGCGCGATTGTCTCCGTTGCAGCTTTTGCGCTGCCAGTCTTGTTTGTATTCATACGACATATTTTATGGCAAATACGACACATTGTCACCTGCCTCAAAAAATACCCGATCATTCAAATCGACATGCGAAATACGGGTTCCAACACCGGAACGGATGATCTGGTCTTTCTCTGCGTCTGCTCTCCGCGCTTCCTCCCGGAAGCGTACGAGGACCTGGGAGAGGAGAGGGCGCAGTGAACGCGACGAACGACGGCGCGATGGAAACTCCGGCATGCCCGGTGTGCGATCTTGTCTCTTTGCTCTATACGAGAAATGTCATGGTATACCTCTACAGTTCGCTCGCCTTCGTTCCCCGAAGAGTGATCGAAGGGCTCGCCGCCTCGGGGTATTCTCCGCAGGAGCGCGGCATGTACCTGGAGATAGAGGCGGAGCGCTTTTCTGACGTCATAGAGGCCCTCGGGAGGTCGTGCGGCTTGACCGACCCGGAGAAGGGAGCCACTGTCGTCTGTTTCACCGAGCGCGGACGGCCGTTCGGATTGGACTCGCTGGCGCATGTAAAACCTCTTTCGCAGTGGGAGGATATCCTGGGCGCGGGAGATCTGCTCGACGTGCTGCGCAACGGGCGGATTGTCACCCACTTTCAGCCGATCGTCGATTATGCGGCGAAGAGCGTGTACGCCTGCGAATGTCTTTCCCGAGGCGTGCGGAGCGACGGCGAACGAATCAATCCGGCCGAGCTCTTCGGCAAGGCGAAAAAAGCCGGATTGATATTCAATCTGGACAAACTCTGCCGGCAGTCCGCCATCGTTTCCGGAGCGTCGCTCTGCGGTTCAGGAAGGCTCTTCATCAACTTCATCCCCACGGCGATCTATAATCCGGAACACTGTCTGCAGACCACGACGGCCCTAGTCGAGGAGTACGGCGTGGCGCCGGAGAAGATCGTCTTCGAGGTCGTCGAATCGGAGAGCGTCACCGATCTGCGCCACCTTCAGGGTATCTTGGACTACTACCGTGAAAGAGGATTCAGGACGGCGCTCGACGACGTCGGCAGCGGCTACTCGTCGCTGAATCGCCTTATCGGTCTGCGCCCCGACTACGTGAAACTCGACATCGGACTCGTCCGGGACATCCACAAGGAGCCGATGAAACAGCATGTCTTCGAGGCCATCGAAACGATTTGCCGCAGAAGCGGTATCGAGATGCTCGCGGAAGGCATCGAACACGCCGAAGAGGTTGCGTTCTTCCACAATGCCGGAGTGCGCCTGATGCAAGGGTACTTCTTCGCGAAACCCGCGGAGGTTCCGCAGCCTGTCTCTTTTGACGATCGACCTTCTTCATCCTGATAAAAATGCGCAACGACGGTCAGGCGGTTGCGTTCCGGATGCGGTATCCTCTGTGTCACAAGGAGGGGGAAGAATGAAAGAAGCCACGCGCGCGGCCTACGAAGAGTCGATTCTCCGGGTACAGATGCACATGCAGAAAACGCTGGACGATCCGTTCGATGCGAATGAGATCGCCTCGGTCGCCGGATTCTCCAGGTTTCATCTCTCGCGCCTCTTCTCGGCGATGACCGGCGAGTCCCTGCTGGAGTACCGGAGGCGGCTGCTGCTGGAACGGGCGGCGCATAGCCTGCTCTACAAGGTGCGTTCGGTGACGGAGCTTGCCTTCGAAGCCGGATACGAAACGCCGGAGACATTCACAAGGGCGTTCTCCAAGCTCTACGGCGTCCCCCCGGGGGAGTACCGGCGAAAGCTGCGGGCGGCAATGAAGCACCGCCTGGAGATGATCCAGGTCAGGTCGAAGCTCTTCACACTTTCCCTCTCCATCGACGAAGGAGGAAGAAAAAATATGGAAGTAAAAATTGAGAAGCACGATCCTTTGAAAGTTGCGTTCATCCGGCACACGGGGGCGTACGACACGTGCGGCGAAGCGTGGGGCAAACTTTGCGGGGCGCCTGAAGTCGCGTCCAAGCTGGGTCCGGATACTCTTGCCCTCTCGCTCTGCTACGACGATCCGGATGTGACGGAGCCCGATAAGATCCGGATGGATGTCTGCGTCACCGTGGACGACGGTTTCGTCCCGGGCAACGGAATAGAAGTGCAGACCATCCCCGGAGGGGAGTTCGCCGTCGTGGTCTACAACGGGGCGTACTCGGGTCTGCACGACGCGTACCGCGCCATCTACGGCGAATGGATGCCGAAAAGCGGGCGCGAGTTCGGAGACTCGTACTCGATGGAGATCTATCGGACGGATCCCGAGAAAACGCCGCCGGAGGAAAGTATCACGGAGATCAGGATACCGTTGCTGTAACGCCTCGCGAAAACTGATCACAAATCGCCGGACAGACCGCTCGCGCCCCGCGGGTGGTCCGTCCGGATTTTTTCCGTGCTTCTCCTCTCCCGTTTTTTTCTATTCCGTGCTATCGTTGCCCCGTCCCGTAATCAATTTGAACTGGTGGTGTGCAATGAATCTCTGGTCTCTGCTCGGAATGATGTTCGTTCTCCTTGCGTTTATCGGCGCTCTGCTTCCCGTGATGCCGACTGTTCCTTTTGTTCTGGTCGCGGCGGCCTGTTTCGCGAAGTCCTCCCCGAAAATGCACGCATGGCTCCAGCAGCATCCGAAATTCGGCCATATAGTGTGCGACTGGGAGGAGAAGCGCTGCATCTCCAGGGGGATGAAGATCTGGGGAATCAGTATGATGACCCTTGGCGGCGGAATCTCCGTGTGGCTCGTCGTGCCCCGTGGATGGCCGTCCTGGACGGTTCTTGGCTGCTTCTTCGCTGCCGATATGGTCGTTCTCCTGTGGAAAGAGTGTCCCTCGGAACCTGGAGCCACGAGGCGCCTCATGGCGGAGGGGTTGCGGAAACTGTTTTTTTTTAGGGGAAGGAACGGGAAAAACAGTACGGGAAAGGAGTGCGAGTAGCATGAAGAAGCTAAAGGAGTGCACCGTCTCCGTCTTCGGACTCGGACTGCTGGGAGCGTCGCTCGCATGGAAGTTGACGTCCGGCGGGAGCGTGCAAGGCGTCGCCGGCTGGAGCCGCACTCGGGAAACCGTGCAGCGTGCTCTCGACGCAGGTATGATCACGCATGCCTGCGATTCTGCCGAGGAGTGCGCGGCACTTGGCGATATGCTGATACTCGCAGTGCCCATCCGTTCGATGGAGGAGACGAGCAAGAGTATCGCGGGCGCGGTGCGCCCTGACGCGCTCGCTGTCTTTGATCTCGCCAGCACGAAGACCGAGGTGGGGCGTTCGTTATCATCTATCTGGGGACAGCGATACGCGGGGTTCCACCCCATGGCGGGGAAGGAGAAGGGGGGAATCGGCAACGCCGACCCTGAGCTCTTCCTTGGTTCCATCTGTGCGATCGTCCCCTTTCCAGGGACCTCCCCCTCTGTCCTTGCCCTGGCGGAGGAACTTGCTACGGCGCTCGGGGGGCGTTCTCTCCGAACTGATCCGGCCGAACACGACGCGGTGACTGCCTGTATCAGCCACTTTCCGGTGCTCGTGGCCGCATCGCTCTCCCTGCTTGCCGGAAAGGAACGGGAGATCCACCCGCTCCTGCCGCTTCTTGCAGCGGGAGGTTTTCGTGATACCACGCGCGTTGCCGGCGGCCCCGCATGGCTCGGCGCCGACATGGCGAGCACCAACGGCGTACAGGTGCGCCGCCTGGCGGAGGAGTTCAAAAACGTATTGGACGAGCTGCTCTCCGCTTCTCCGGAAGAGCTGGAGATTTTGCTGGCGAAGGCTTCGGAGTGCCGCGAGTCGATCCTTGCTGCGAAGGAAGCATGGAGAAAAGAGGAGAGACAGTAAATCTCGTCAAAGCAGCAGCGCCTCTTCTTCCTTTCGTCAATACTATGGGCGTTGAATAGAGTGCCGGGAGAAACAGCTTCGTTTGATACCGGATTTTGCGGGCATGAGGAGGGAGCTCTCCTCTCCAGGAGAATCCGCAGGTGCGCTTCCGCTGATTCGCGCGAAGCTTGTTCCTCTCGTATCGTTTTCCTCGCCGTCGGACGAACGTATCCGGTAGCGAACTTTTCCCCGAGTAACATGAAACGAGGAGCTCCTTTGGGGAATTGAGCTTCCCTTGCTTTCGAAGTGTTGGCTTCTTGTGAAGTCTATGATACTCTTGAACAGTGTCCAAGCCATTCATTCTGAAGGTTATCGCTTTTCGGATGGCGCCGCCGCGTGGAAAGGAGAATTTCGGGAGTGAACGAAAAAAAGAATACAATTTTTTTTGATGGGGGCGGCGAGCCATCTCCTGCTGTTCATGACGAAGAGAGCGCTCTGCTTTTTTCGTCTCTTCCCCGAAGCTCCTCGGACGCAGGGAGGCCGAATGTCTCCGGCGATTCTCAATCTGCGCCTCTCCCCGATACCCGGACGGATACGTCTTCCGAACTGCCCGTCGTCATACGGCGGGAACCCGCGAGTTCCCCGAATGCTGTGGAAACTTCTCTTCCTCCGTCTGGACAGAGCGCTCAACCGCAAAAAGGGCAGGCTCTGATTGAACGTCTCCGTGATGAACTTGCCGTACGGCGGCGGGAAGATTCTGTATATCCATCAACGCGCCGCCCCCGCCTGGAAAAGAAGGCGGGCCGGGTTTTTCCGCAGACCGCTTCCGTCCACTCTCAAGCCCCGAAAACAGCTCCCGTGCAAGCGAAACGCGCAGCTCCCTCTTGGAACTCACGGAAATCTGAAGGGAAGCCATCCTTTGTGGGCGCCAAGCCCCGGCGTTCCTTCGCGGAAACACTGTACTCGTTACCTCTGCTCGGTTACTGTGCCGAACTCCTTGTCCAGCTAGTCAGGCTTCCCGTTGTTCTCCGCGAGGTGAATATCCGGCAGACCAGGAAGGATACTGTTGTGCAGTCGCGACTTGACGGTATAGGGAACAGGGTCGCCGCGCTCCGGGAGGGAGCTTCGCTCTGCCGCCGGGAAATGGAGGCGGCGCTCTCGGGCAAAGCGGATGCCGACACTTTGGCTTCTATCTCGGAGGATTTGTCAAAGAAAGTTGACGCAGAGCGGTTTGACAGCTTTACCTTGAATCTTGAGGCGGAATTGTCTCGAAAGGTTTCCGCGGAGTCTCTTGAGGATTTGGGCGCTTCCTGGGAGACGGCTTTGAGCGAACTCAGGGAGGAACTTTCCGGGAAAGCCGGCAAGGACAGCCTGCGCGCAATGGAAAACGAGTTGCAGACGAAGGCGAATGCCGGGAGTACGGCGGCGATTGAAGAGAAAGTGGAGCGCATTATTGAGCGTCTGGGCGCCCTCGACGGAAGTGCGGTTTTGGATCGTCTGGAATCCATGGAATTGCTTCTCGAAGGAAAAGCGGATATTGAGGAAGTCGCGAAGCTGCTTTCAGCAAAGCTCGATACGGACGCTCTGGAAATCTGGGGAAAACGCCTGGAGGACGCTTCCGCCCAGTTGTTAGAAGCGCTTTCTCAAAAGGCTGACGTGGAGAGAGTGGATGCGCTTTCCGAGTCGCTGCGCTCGAAGGCGGACGGAGAAACGCTCGAATCGTTGTCTGCGGCAAAAGCAGATGTTGAAGAGCTTCTCTCTTTGAAGGCTCGTTTCGAATCCCTCGGCGCACACACCTCCGAACTCGAGAATACCTTGCATTCTCTTTGTGCGTCGAAAGCGGATTTGGATGCTGTGCGTTCTCTTGGCGAGCGTTTCGAAGGAGTAGCCGCTCAGCTTGGCGCGCTCGAAGGAGAGAGCGTCTTGAACCGATTGAGCTCGGCGGAGTCGGCAATCGAACGTAAGGCTGATCTGGAGATTGTGAAATCGCTGCTCTCGCTCAAGATGGACGTCGAGGTGCTGAAATCGCTTGGAAAAAGCCTGGAGGAGGCGTCCGGCCAGACGTTCGCCGCACTTGAAAAAAAAGCGGATCTTCACAGCGTCGAGTCTGTGGCCTCCACTCTTGATCTGAAAGCGGATGCGGAGTCGGTACGCTCCTTGAACGAGGGGCTTTCGGTTGTGAACGAACGTCTCGGCGGTTTTGCTTCCAAAGAGGATTTCTCAAAGGTTGAGGAGTTGGAGCGGCTGCTTTCGAGGAAGGCGGACGCTGATGCGTTTGAGGAAAGACTCTCTGCGCTTGACGCGAAAGCCGACCTGAAGACGGTGGAGGAGAAGCTCGCGCAGAAAGCCGATGCTGAAGCTGTTGAATCACTCTCGAAGGAATTTGAACAACGTCTTGCCGTAAAAGCGGATGCCGCAGCCGTTGACGAGGCTCTTGCGAAAAAGGCCGGGAAAGATGCGCTGGATGAAGTCCAGAAGTCTGTCGGGAGTGAACTGAGCGGCCTGCACGCCCGTATCGATGAGGGGCGAGAACAAACGAGCGAAGAAGAACGCAGACTTGTTCGCTTCCGCGAAGAGGTGAAGGCGCTCATCGCTTCTTCCCTCGAACGGGGAGCGCGCGGGCAAATCGAAGAAGCGTTCCGCGCTACCTTCCCCTATGTACAAAAGATGAAGGGGCGCTTTCCCGCGTTTCAAGGGATTGATACGCAAATAAAGAAGACGACACAACGTTCCGGCGGGCAGGGGACGGAAGATGCACAATCCAGGAAGAGGGTGAAGCGATGAGCAAGCGTATTGCTCTCGTAACGGCCGATGTTCATGGTGAAGAACGGTGGGGAGAAGACCGTTTTCTGGAGGGGCTCCGTACCGCTCTTGAAGCAAAGGGAATGACCGCGGATATACTCCCCGTTCTTCACGATGAATCATCGTACGAGGCTCTGTCGGATACGTATGCGCGGTATGCTGCGCTTGATCTTTCCTCCTTTGACGGCGTCGTCAGCACCACGATTCCCGGATGCGCCGCCGTCCACCCGAACAAGGTCTGTCACCTTATGCGAACGGCACGACGTTTTTACGACATGTTCGATACGGAACACCCTTCCCCCTCCCCGGAGCACAGACAGTTGCGCCGCCATCTGCAGGAACTGGATCGTGCCGCGTTCAAGGATCTGGACACTGTTTTCGTCGCAAGCGGCGAGATTCGGGGACGACTGCTGAAGTATCTCGGCGTCGATTCGGAGGTCCTCCGTCCATCGACTACCCTCGGAGGTTTGCATACCGCGTCGTACGAATTCCTTTTGCTTCCGGGTCGCCTCCATAAATGGAAGCGGGTTGATCTGGTTGTCAAGGCAATGGCGTATGTCAAAAGCCAGGTTGAGCTTCTTATCTGCGGCGAAGGAGAAGAAGATGCGGCTCTAAAAGCTCTTGCGGCCGGAGATGCCCGTATTCACTTCCTCGGGAGAGTGAGCGACGAAAAACTGACGGTGTTCTACTCGCGCGCGCTTGCGGTGCCGTATGTGCCGGTCGGAGAGGATTTCGGTTTTGTCGCCCTTGAAGCAGCCCTCTGTGAAAAACCTGTGATCACATGCGTGGATTCCGGAGAGCCTGCGAGCATGGTGTACGATGGGCGAACCGGCTTTGTCTGCGCGGCCGATCCGAAGGAGATCGGGCGGTGTATCGATTCCTTGGCACAGCACACGGACATAGCCTCTGCCATGGGGCGTATCGGGCGCGGTTCGGTAGGACATGTCTCGTGGGAACACGTCGCCACGGTGCTCGTGCGTTCGCTGGGTTTTGCCGGAACGAGCGCGATTTCCTCGCCCGTCTTGGCCGGCGGAGGAATACCTTCTCCGCGACCCCTCGTTCTAGACGCCCAGCCCCTACTCCCGGCTATCGACGGCGGACGCGCCAGAGCGCTCGGTCTCTATGGAAACGCCGGATATGACGTCCGCTACCTCGGAGTTCTTGAGGAGGGCGGTGAGAAGCGAAATCTTCGCCTCACGCCGACACTGGAAGAATTGGACATCCCTCTCTCTCAGGAACATCTTGCCGAGAGAGACGCGCTGTGGAAACAGCCGGGGGGCATCCTCGCGCTCGACGTCTCCTTTCCACTTCTTGGGCATCTCACACCCGAGTACGCAGCAACTGCTGAGCGCATGCTCTCGGAAGCAAACGCGGTGATTTTTTCCCGTCCGTGGTGCTATCCTCTTGTATCCAGAGCGCTTGCGGAAAAAATGATCCTGACCGTCTACGACGCGCACAACGTGGAGGGCGTGATGCGCTGCGCCCTCATGGACGACGGAGCCTCGGGTACCGAGCTGGTCGGCTTCGTCGGCGAGCTTGAGTCGAGCCTCTGTTCGAGGGCGGACCTGATTCTCGCTCCATCTCATCGAGACCGGCTTTCTTTGGCCCGGCTGTACGAAATCCCCCATGAGCGAATACGAGTCGTTCCGAACGGCGCGTTCACGGAGCGCGTGACGCCGGCGAGCGAGGAGCGAAAAATCACGTTGAAAGAGGCGGAGGGGCTGACAGACGCGGAGAAAGAGATTCCGGTCGCGGTCTTCATGGGAAGCGCCTCTCAGGCGAATGTCGAGGCTGCGGAGTTCATACTCCGCGAAGTTGCTCCCGCAATGCCGCACGTCGTCTTCCTGATCTTCGGGAGCGCTTCCGAAGCTGTTGCATGCACGGCTCCGCAGAACGCCCGTCTTCTTGGCGTCGTGGACGAAGAACGAAAAAGAGACCTCCTGTCGATGGCGGATGTTGCGCTCAATCCGCTCTTTTCCGACTGCGGGGGTAACGCAAAAATGTTTGAGTATATGGCAGCCGGTCTTCCCGTGCTTGCAACGCCTCCCGCCGTCCGCGGGATAGATCTCGGCGGTACGGAAGTCGTTGCGTTCTCCTCCCGCGAACGCTTCGTCGACGATCTGCGCGTCCTGCTCGAAGAACCCACCGAGCTTGCGCGGAGCGGCGCAGCCGGACGGTGCGTCGCCGAAGAACGGCACTCCTGGGAGCCGATCTCCCGCGACCTGGGAATGTTGATTGCATGGCACGCTTCGCATCGCAGGCGGAGACGCCCGTTTTTTTCCGTAGTCGTTCCCGGGTATGAACGTCCAAAGTTGCTTTCGCGCATGGCTCGCCTGCTCTCTGTTCAGACCTACACCGATTTCGAGGTGCTCTTCATCGACCAGAGCCGTACCCCATGGAACGAATCAGGAGCGTATCGTTCTCTTGATCTGCTCTATCACAGAATAGACGTTAAGGGGGCGGCGCGTGCCCGCAACATCGGCGCCTTTCTCTCACGAGGAAAGGTGCTTGTCTTTCTCGACGACGACTGCGAACCTTCGCCGAACTGGCTGGCGGCCGCGCGCCCATGGTTCGACGACGAAGCCAACGCGGGGCTTGAAGGCATGATCCGTTCGGACCTCGGGTGGAACGACGACCGGGGACGGGGCGCCCAAAATGATACCGTGAACTCGCGCACGACGAATTTTTTTGTCAGAGCCGAGATTTTTAACAAGACGGGAGGTTTTGACGACCTTCGTTTTGCCGAGGGTGTCGAGCCGGGATTGCGGCTCGACGGGGAAGGCGAAGTTCCCATGTGCCGGAACGCGTGGATTTTTCGGGCGCCACGCTGACTTTTTCCCCGTGGAGGGGGATTTTGTCCGGCGTTTTATTCTGCCGTGTGGTATAATTCGACTGAGTGTCATTTTTCTGTTTTTTGATTCCCGCTGTTCCGGAGAACGATTACAGGAGGTGTTGCAGTTGAAAAGAAGAAGTATGGTATTCCCTGGAGTATTTCTGTTTTTCTGCGTACTCGCGGCGCCGGTTTTTGCGGATGTTCTGCCCCGGACAACTACCGCTACACGCGACATTATGCTCGTCGAGGAGTTCGAGGAAAAAGAGGAGCAAACGGCTGTTGCATCACCGGTATGGACCGGAATGGACGGAGAAGAACAAGCCGCCCGCCTTGGCGTGGAAGAGATGCACAAAACCGATTTTTCCGTTTCGCTCTCTTCCGGGAAATCAGCTCAAGGCGATGTCTATGAGATCGGCGACAAGATCGAATTCACCTTCACCTCCGACAAGGACTGCTATGTGACGCTTCTGGACTTTACGCCTTCGGGGAAGATTTATGTGCTGTTCCCCAACAAGTGGGTATCGAACAACTTCGTGAAGGCAGGAGAGAGCGTCGTCGTCCCCGCGGCGGGGCAGCAATTTGCAATGAAGTTGGGGGGGCCTGCCGGCGTGGATATCGTCAAGGCCATAGCGACCAACGTGGAGACGAAAATACTTGATCCAGAGAATCAGAAACTGTTCGGTCCGTTCTCTGTGCTGGAAGATCCCAAGGTGGCGACCAGAGACATCATGCTTATCGAGGAGGAACCGGAAGCCGCGGCGGCAGCCTCGCCGGAAACGCCTCTCGAATGGACTGCCGCTTCGCTCGCTGTCTTTACCAAGGGCGATTCTCCGGAAAAAGGCGGTTTCGGCGTGTCGATCGAGGGAAACTGGATCGCGAAGATCTGGGCGGACCGCGACGCCTTTCTGACCGGCGAATCCATATTTGTGAAACTTCAAAGCAACCGGCCCGCGACGCTCGTATCTCTGGTGAACACCGGCGCCAGCGGCAGGGAGAATATTCTTCTTCCCGAAGGCGTTGAAAAAAGCGTGCTCCCGGGGGCCATCGCGATTCTTCCCGGCAAACAGGACAAATGGAAGCTGATCGCCGCCACCGAACCGGGAGTCGATGTGTTGACCGCAGTGCTCCGAGACGAGTCCGGAGCGGAGATGAAGGTCTCTTTCAGCATCACGGTCGAAGAGTAGGGGAGTCCATCATACAGGAAGCGGGCGAAGGCGTCTTCTCCCGCTTCCTGTTTTTGTATTCGCCTCCGTATTTCATAGCGAGAAAAAGGAGCGCCTTCTCTTCGGAAGGGCCGGCTCGGACAAAATATCTTTTAGGAGGTTGCATATCGTGTCGCGAAAGACTTTTCTTTGGACCGTAACGGCGCTCTTGCTGCTGGGCGCAGGAATCGTGATCGCCCAGATGGCGCTTGACGCGTTGGCGCTGAAT
>Ga0334888_1001722_pt1 | contig 26900 bp, 24 predicted proteins | sample GraSluR1_MG_FD_207227 | JGI IMG/M metagenome (GOLD analysis project Ga0334888, IMG submission 207227) | Sludge microbial communities from methane-producing bioreactor in Wageningen University, Netherlands - Granular Sludge_3_08-R1 | ecosystem: Engineered > Bioreactor > Anaerobic > Unclassified ...
CGCTCCCTGTGTCTTCGGCGAGCAGGGTTAACGTGTAGGTCATGCCGCACCGCGCGCCGAAGTCCAGCGCGACGAGCGAAGGGGTATAGTCGCTCGCCAGCGGGTTGCTGGCATCGGTGCGGAGATTGTACAAGGCCTCATCGTTGGCGCGCAGTTGAATGCCGAGCAGTTTCTCTCCGGGGTTGACGGAAATGGGCTGCCAGCCGGCAACGTGGATCCGGCATTGCGCCGGCAGCGAGGCATAGCAGGCGCCATGAACCGCCCCGCTGAAGCTGCCTGGAGCGGCGACCACAGGCACAGGCCAGTGCGGCCGCATGCCAGCCCAGAGCAGCGCGATAAGGACGCCAGCAACTAACGCCGATAGCAGTCGATTGCGCATGGGAGGTCCTCCTATCCAGCCTGTCGAAGCCGCGGGCCGCTAGGGGACTTCTGACGGGCAAGCGATCTCTTGGGCTTGCCCGTAATTCAACGCGTTGTCGTCGGTCGTGTCCTTGGCAATCAGGTTGACCGTGTAGGTGACGCCGCAGGTCGCCGCGAAATCAAGCGCTACGGGAGAGGGCGAATAGTCCGTAGCGGGCGGGTTGGACACGTCTACGCGGAAATCATAGATCGGCTTGCCATTGGCAAAAAGCGTGAAGAACTCCAGCTTGGCCCCCGCCCCGTCGTTGATGTTGATCGTAAAGGGATCGACGTGGATCTTACAGACATCTTCTGCGGCGATATAGCAGCCGGCGTTGATGGGGCTGGCAAAACCCTCTGGTCCGGCGATAGCTGACTGTGCACCGGACCGCAACAGGCTGAAGGCGGACAACACGGTGACCAACAAGGCAGTCGCCACGACAATAGTCCTGCGCATATCATCCTCCCGGCAAAACACATAACGCGTGCCGTGCCCCAGCGAGTTCGACGGAACTGGATGAATGCTCATTCGCCGAAGTCGATTCGCGGCCACTCCGAAAGAGGGCGCAATTATGGCACAACGCGCGCACGGGTGCAAACGTCGTTTTTTCGCTATCGGCAAGATCGAAGTCCTCCGCCGTTTGACCGGCGGCCACGGTTTCGGTATACTATACCTTTGTGGGCGGAGTCGGCGCGTAGCCGAAAACAGACGTTGTGGGCGGCGATTCACTGCTCTCAGCGAATGACGCCAACCCTTTGAAATTGCGACGGCACGGAAGTCGCAAAGCCGCTCCGCAAGCGCCAGGCAGTGAGCGTTAAGCCCTGGCCGCGGCTCTAGGAAAGGAAGCAGCTATGTACGCAGTGATACGAACCGGCGGCAAGCAGTATCGCGTGGCCGCTGGCGATTCCGTCGAAGTCGAGAAACTCGACGGCGAGATCGGCGAGACGATTACGCTGGACGATGTGTTGCTCGTTGCCGACGGCGATACCGTCCAGATCGGCCAGCCAACCGTTGCAGGCGCCTCGGTATCCGCCCGCATCACGGGACAGCATCGAGGCAACAAGGTGCGCGTGTTTCGCTATAGGCCGAAGAAGCGCATTCGCGTGCGCAGCGGGCATCGCCAGTATTTGACCCGCCTGCAGATTGAGTCTGTAAACCTGTAGGTTCCGGTGAGCGGTACGGACAGCGAGTAAGAACGGAGAAATAAGCGATGGCACACAAAAAAGGCGGCGGTTCCAGTCGCAATAACCGGGACAGCAATGCGCAACGCCTGGGCGTGAAGCGCTTTGGCGGCGAATTCGTCTCCGCCGGCAGCATCATTGTTCGCCAGCGCGGCACGAAATTCCATCCGGGAATCAATGTCGGCATCGGTAGGGACGACACCCTGTTTGCCACATCCGACGGCTACGTCACCTTCGAGTGGGCGCGCGGCGGCAAAAAGCAGGTGAGCGTATACGACGAAAAGGCGAGCGCGTAAATGAAAGCAAATATCCACCCGACCTATTATCCAACCGCGAGGGTGACGTGCTCTTGCGGTGCGACATGGACGACGGGCAGCACCGTGCCGGAAATCCGCACGGACGTATGCAGCACATGCCACCCGTTCTACACAGGCGAACAGCGCATCGTCGACACGGCCGGCCAAGTCGAGCGCTTCATGAAGCGTCTCGAACGCCGCCAGACCGACGCGGCCCGCCGCCAGTTGCAGCAACAGGTGCGCAAAGAGGCGGATGAAGCCGCCCGCCGCGCCCGCGCTCGCGGCGACGACCCCGAAGCGGCCGCCGCCCAGGTGCTTGCCAAATACGAACAGGAATAGCGCCGGCGGCATAGCAGCCGTTGAGATGTTCATAATGGGCAGGGGCTTTGCGCCTCTGCCCTTTTGATTTTTGCCCCTGTTGCGGTATCCTATCAGTAGCTCGCGGCTTGGCCAATGCCGAGGGGCTCGCCGTCACACCTCGCCCGAGGACAGCACGCCATGCACTACCAATCGAACGAAGGATGGCTCGAGATCATCTGCGGGTCGATGTTCAGCGGCAAGACCGAAGAGCTGCTGCGGCGCATCCGTCGCGCCGAGATCGCACGCAAAAAGGTCCTCGTCTTCAAGCCGCAAATCGACCATCGCTACGGACGCGAACAGGTCGCGTCCCACGTTGGCAAGATGCGCGCCGAAGCGATCGCTGTCGCCAGCGCCCAAGAGATTCTGGACCTGGTTCAGCCTGATACGCAGGTGGTCGCCGTTGACGAAGTGCAGTTTTTCGACTGGACGATTGCGGATGTTTGCAGCGTGCTCGCCAACGCGGGGTTGCGCGTGATCGCTGCCGGGCTGGACCAGGACTTTCGCGGAGAGCCTTTTGGGCCGATGCCGTTGTTGATGGCGTTGGCTGAACAGGTAGACAAGCTTCAAGCCATCTGCGTCGTGTGCGGTTCGCCGGCCAGCCGTACACAACGCTTGATCGACGGGCGACCTGCCCGTTATGACGACCCCATAATTCTTGTCGGCGGCAGTGAAAGTTACGAAGCCAGGTGCCGCCGCTGTCATCAGGTGCCGGGCAAGCCTGCACCGAATGGCGCGCTCGATGCGCTGCGACGAACTTCGGCAGAAAAATAGATACAATTGCGAAAACAAACCGGGGCAGCCGTACGGCTGCCCCGGTCCGATCTGCCGCCGGCGTTACCGGCGTTACCGAACATCCATAGCCAGCACGTCACCCGTCACGGAGTCGACAATCACCGTGGCCGTTTGGCGGCTCGTGCTCAGCTCCACGACCCACACATCGGCGCCGTCACGCTGATCAGGAGAAGCGACTTTTTCGATGATCGCGCCGCGGAGCAGGCCGGCATTTTCGACGGCCTCAACCGCAATGTCTATCGCTTCCCTTGCGCTGATGCCGCCGTCCGGTTCTCTCGTCTGAGCAGTCGCAGCCTGGACAGGGCGTGCGCCAAGCACGACATCGATCGCGACGGTTTCACCGTTGCGGATTACCGTCAGCGTCACCTCCTGACCGGGCGAAGCCTTGGTCACCAGATAGCTTACCAAATCCTCGAAACGTTGCACCGCTTGACCGTCGATGGCCGTCACAATGTCGCCGCCACGGCGATACTGGACGCCGTTCCGCCCCTGAACCGTTTCGTCACCGCCGCGCAGCCCCGCTGCATCTGACGGGCCGCCCGGAATCACCTCCGCCACATACACGCCCAACAGGTCGTTCGGCAATTCAAGCGTCTTGGCCAGCTCGGCGGAAATGGTCGAACCGCTCAGTCCTAGGTAGGCGTAGTCGTATGCGCCGTTCTCGATCAGGGCGGGCACGACACGGCGCACCACAGCCGCCGGAATGGCAAAGCCCACGCCGGAATTGCTGCGCACTTCGGAACGAATGGCGAAGTTGACGCCTACAACTTGGCCGTACAAGTCGAGCAGCGGGCCGCCCGAATTACCGGGGTTGATCGCCGCGTCCGTCTGAATCACGTCCGGCAGCGTGTATCGCGTCTCCATAGCGTCTCCGACAGGCAGACCGCGCCCAAGTGCGCTGACAATGCCTGTCGTCATGGTGCCGGCCAGGCCGTAGGGGTTGCCGATAGCCACGACTGTATGACCCACGCGCAGGCTGTCGTTCACCTCGACCTGCAACGGCCGCCATTCCATGCCTTCCGGCGGCGTCACCTTGATCACCGCCAGATCGGCTTGCGGGTCCGCGGCCACCACTTCCGCATCAGCCCAACGTCCGTCATTGAAAATAACGAGCACGCTGACCGCATCTTCCACGACATGGTTGTTGGTGACGATGTGGCCCTGTCCGTCATAGATAAAGCCCGACCCTTGACTCTCCAAGAGAGGGCCTTCCCCCTCCGGCATGTTGAACCCTGGGAACATGGCGGACTCGGCGCGCGTCGTCACCTGGATGTTCACCACCGAAGGCGCCACGCTCTCATATAGATCCGCCAGCGCCTCCTGATCCGTAACCAACGAACTATCGTCGACGGACGCCGGGGCTGCAATGTAGGCCGGCTCCGCCGTGATGGACTGCATGGACTGCGCCGATTCCCACAAAACAGGAATATACAGGGCCGCCAAAACCACTGCCGCCGCACACGCCAAGATCAGGATCGTTCTCCAGGCCAGTCTGCCGCGTTTGGGAAGCGAGTTGTTGTGTTTCGCTTCAATCAAGTCGTACCGATCATCTCCCATAGGAGTCTCCCCTTCATACAACACTACAAATGGTTGCTTGTGCTTCATGGACTGCCGCAACCGACCAGATACTCACAGTCTCTGGGAAACGGCATCAAATTAAACATAACAGGCACAGCTTAAATCTCGATTAAGCGGCCTTGAAGACTGCCTAAGAGCGTCTCCGCCCTATGGCGTTTCTTCCGATGCCGTATCAGGCACAACTTGCTCCGGCGCTGCCGTCTCCGGAAGTTGGGCTTGGCCGCCGGCTGCCAGCGCCAACTGCTCCAGCGTCATGCGCAGTGCGTCGATCTCGCGGCCGTAGCCGGTCCAATCTCCCTGGCCTGCCAACTCCTGCGCGCGGGCGAAGTGCTGGTTCGCCGTGTCGACCAACTCCTCAAGCGACTGGGACAGGCCCATCTCGAGGGCGGGCATAGCGATCTCCCCGTCAGAGGTTACCAACTGCTCAACCGCTAATGCGCCGCCATAGGTAGCCAGTTCCTGCAGACTTGCATCGGCTAACAACTCGCTGCCATACAGCGCGACAAAGGCAAGCCCCATGTTCTCGGCCATCCTAACGACCTCGCCGTCAGACACAATCACGCGCTTCAACTCCGGGATTCTGCCGTTGGCCGCTTGCAGATAAAGCGGTTCTACATACACCAAGCTGTTGGCGACCGGAATCACGAGCAGATTGCCGCGAATGACATCGCTGCCCTGCTGGCTCCACAGGCTGAGTTGCGCGCTGATCGTGGGGTCCTGGTCGATGCGCGCCTCGATCTGTTTTGGACCGAAATGCAGCGAGTCCTTGCCGAACTCGAAGACGAGCATGTCGCCATAGTTCTCCGGATCGCTCTTGGCCGACAGCCACGCGATCATGTTCTCGCGGTTGGCCGGCGTAAAAGGCAGAATCTGGAGATATTCAAGCTTGTCCTCCCCCGGCAACTCCATGAGCACGTAATACGGCTCCATGAGCAGCGGCTGGCTGCCGAAGATCTCCTCCGGCCACGCCCACATGTCTTCCCGATTGTAGAACTCGTTGGGATCGGTCATGTGATAGGTCAGATACATTGTCGCCTGGATCGTGAACATATCCGCCGGGTAGCGTAAATGCGCCAACAGATCGTCGGGCATATCGCTCATCGGCGCAAACAAATCGGGGAAAATGCGGCTGTACGCCGCGATGATCGGGTCGTCGTCGTCCACGACATAGAAACGCATCGACCCGTCATAGGCGTTCGTCACGATCTTCACCGAATTGCGGATATAGTTGATGTTCTGAGTCGGCTGGCTGTACGGGAAGCGATTGCTGACCGTGTACGCATCGTGGATCCAGTGCAGATGCCCGGACGAGTCAATCACGATGTACGGATCGCGGTCATAGCGCAAGAACGGCGCGACCATCTGCACCCGCTCGCGAATGTTGCGACGCCAGAGCAGTTGGCTTTGCGGCTCGATGTCAGAGTTCAACAGCATGTTGATGTCGGCAAAGCGCACGGCGAACAGCAGACGCGACCACAGGCTCATGGCAATGCCCGTGTCAGCCTCGAAGCGGGTCATCACATTGCCTTCGCCCCGCGGATAGCTGAACTCCATCTCCTTCGTTCGCCCGATGACATAGCTGTCTGTGAGTTCACCGAAGTAGATGTGCGGCCGCGTGATCGGTATCGCGCCTTGCGGCGGCAGGTCCTTCACATAGAAATCGGGCAAACCGTCACGCGTCACCTGCGCGACGGGCGAGGCCGCTACGCCGAAGCCGTGCGTGTAGACCAGCCGCTGGTTTACCCAAGTCTGGGCGTCCTGCGACAAGTTGCCGGGGACCAATTCGCGCGCGGCCAACATGACTTGCCTGCGTTCGCCGTTGATGACATAGCGGTCAATGTCGATGTCGTTGAACTGATAGTACTGGCGCAGCGCCTGCACCTGATTATATGTCTGCAGCAGCGGGCGATAGTCCCACAGCCGCACGTTGGTTAAGGTGCTGGCTTCCTCCAGCAGCGCATCCGCCGTAACGCGGCCCTGCACCTCGTAATCCTCGACGCGGATGTCCGTCAGGTCATACGCTTCGCGCGTCAGGCGAATATTGTGCTCAATGTACGGCCGCTCCAAGTTCAATTCGTTGGGGCTGACCTGGAAACGTTGCACGAAGCCGGGGAAGACGTTGCCCGCAAGTACGGCCACCGATATCCACACCACGAACAGCGCGACCATCGCCCGCCAAGCGCGGCGCTGAAATACCGTCGCCAACAAGGCCACGGCGGCTACGAGCGTGACGATAGCTAGAATGTTGTAGGCGGGCAATTGCGCCTTAACATCTGTATAACCGGCCCCATACACCGGGCCTCGCTGGCTATACACCAACTCATAAGCGTTGATGCGGTACTGCCACGCCATCAGCGCCAGGATGAGCGAAACCAACACGCCGAGATGCACCAGCACCCGCGTTCGCACCTCCCAGCCTCGCCAGCCTATGCCGCTGGCAAGGATCGCGCCGGCGAGTGAGAAGACCAGCGCCGCCATGAGCCACGTCCGCACCGCTTTCCAGATCGGCAGCGTAAAGACGAAGAACCCAACGTCGCGTCCAAACACCGGATCCGACAAGCCGAACTGAGACTGGTTGAAGTAAAGAAGCACATCTTCCCAGATGGCCGAAACCGATAGCCCAACTAAAAAGGCCAGCGCGCCCGCCGCCGCCAGCAGCGTGGGGACGACCCGCAGCCCAAACGCCGCCGCGATCTGTTCTAATGGCGTACCGGACAACCCGCGCGGGTCCAGCCGCCGTGCGAGGAAGATGTTCAACGCCACGAACAACCAGAACAGCCCTCCGCCCACGGCAAATAGACTAAGCCGCGCGGCGATGCGCGTGGTAAACACGGACGTCAGCCCCAAGCTGTCGAACCAACTCCAATCGGCCAACAGCCCGATGATCTGGTTGAAGAAGATGAAGATCAGAAACGGAATCAGATACCACAGAGCGCGCCGTGGATTCCCGCGCTGAGGGGGACGCGCCCTCTCCCGGTCAACCGGCGGTCCCTCTCCGCCGCTCTGAAGATTCTCTTCAAGCGAGCGGATCAGGTCAGAAAATGGATCAGTATTTCGCATGGCAAATCCTCTCTATAGTCTTTGACGTTTCATTGTAACAGAGAAATGGGAAAACCGGCTGTAAGGCCTGCCCGTTTATACCTGTGCTATAATTCCGGCCATGTCATCCGATTGGCCCGACCCCCTGGCCGCGCCGGAAGCGGCGCGCATCCAGACGGCATTGGAGCAGTTCTGGCCGCTCTTGGCCGACCTGGCCGAATTGCTCGCCGCACAGGAACTCCTGCTCGGCGTTGAGCGCGTCGCCGCGCTGCGCAGCCTTGTCCTAGAACTGATGCTGGCGTTGAACGGCATTCAACGACCGGCCGGCGCGCGAACGTTGAACCGCTACCTAAGCCGGCGCCAGCGGGAAGCGCTGGAAAAGACGCTGATCACGCCTCGACCCGACCACGACGCCTACGTAGGCCAGGCAGTCGCCCTCGTCGTGATCTATCGCTGGTATGCGCCGCAGTTAGTCGACAAATTTGGACTTGCATACCCCGCGGAAACCGAGCAAGAAGTCTGGCAGCGTATCAGCCGGCTCCTGCCCGACTGGCCCGCCGCGATCACGACAGACTAAGGCAGAATATGCCCGCCCCGCTTCGCATCCAGTTCGTAGCCCCGTTCGGCCTTGCCCACAAGACCACGGTATGGGCGCGCACCTTGCCGCTGGCGCGCGAACTGTGTGCACAGGGCCATCAAGTCGACATCCTGGTTCCGCCGTGGGACTGTCCGGAAGATGCGGGCGTCGACATGACGGTCGACGGCGTAGCCGTGCATAACCTGTCCGTCGGCGGCGGCCTGCCGGCGATCACGGCGCGCCTGCTGCAGCGCATCGACCAGGCCAAGCCGGACGTGGTACATGCGGTCAAGCCGCGCGCCTATGCCGGCATCGTGCAGTGGGCGCTCTGGCAGGCGCGCCGCTTCGGGTCTTCGCCCGCCGTCTTTCTAGACATCGACGATTGGGAACAGCCGTGGGCCGCGATCAACGGCTATCCGTGGCACATAGCGCGCTTCCTAGCCTGGCAGGAGGAATGGGGCATTCGCCACGCCAGCGCCATCACCGCGGCCAGCCGCTGGCTGACCGAGCGCGCTGCCAATGCCTCGCCGTCCATTCCGGTCGAGTACTTGCCTAACGGCGTCGACGCCGGCGACACGCCGTCGCGCCGTCGCCCGGCGCTGACTCAGCCGCGCGTGCTCTGGTTCACGCGTTTCGTCGAAACGACGCCGGAATGGATGGCCGCTTTCTGGCGTGCTCTGCGGAATGTGCTGCCCTCGGCGACATTGATCGTCGCCGGGCAAGCTTTGCAAGCCGGGAGAGAGGCCGCTTTTCGCACAGCGCTGGCGGACCCGCAGACAGAGTGGCTCGGCTATGTAGAAAGGGCGCGGCTGCCCGCCCTCTTTGCCTCCGCGACCTGCGCCATTTTCCCCTCACAAGAGACGCCGCTGCTCCAGGCTAAGTGCAGCGTGCGCATGGCAACCGCATTGCAACATGGCGTCCCCGTGGCAGCCAGCGCCGTAGGCGAGCTAGCCGCCTATGGCGCAGACGGAGCCGCGCGGCTCATCCCGCCCGACGCTCCGCCGGATGCGTTTGCACGACGCGTGGCGGCGCTGCTCCAGTCGCCGGATGAGCAAACTGCTCTTAGCGCAGCCGCACAAAGCCGCATGGCGAGTCAATATGGCTGGCCGCGTCTAGCCGCACAACTTGGCCAGTTCTATCTGGACGTTCTAGGCCATGCGGACTGAGGGGAAGCGGCAGCCCGCCGCACCTGCGCGACGCCGGTCGCTTAACCGGCTCGCAGCTTGGGCGCTCCAATGGGGGCCTGCGCTCGGCCTCTCCGCCGCCATCTACTGGTTAAGCAGCAGTCCTAAGCTGGGCAGACCCAATCTAGTCGTTACATTTCTGGCCGATCTCTTCGGCGATCGCGCTTGGTTTTCCCGCGTCCTGCCCATCGTACAGCGGCTCGACGCGGCGAGTTCTTGGCTTGCGCACTTCGCCGAGTTCGCCCTGTTAGCGCTCGCTTGGCGTTGGGCATTGCACGGGGTGCAGATACAACGACGACACAAATCGCTTCTCGCCTGGCTGCTCACCGCGCTCTATGCAGTGGCTGATGAATGGCATCAGAGCTTTGTCCCCGGTCGGCATGCCGACTGGCGCGATGTCGCCGTCGACATTGCCGGAGCGACCTTCGCCCTGGCGGCGCTGGCCTTCATCCGGCGACGCCGGAATTCGCGGGCAGGCAAGCCCTAACCCGGCAGCGGCATTCGCGGATACTTGCGGCCCGGTTCGCCCTCGTCGCGGGCGCGGGCTTGCGTCTCCTGTTCGATTTGTTCCTGCAGACGCATGCGCGCTCGATAGCGTTGCCGCTCCTTGACCTGCCAACGTGCGGGATCGTCGAGCGCGCCGACATAGCGCGCCGCGATCAGATAGCCCGTATGCGCGATCATCGAATCCTCCGGTCGCAGACGCTCCGGAATCGGCTTGTAGCCGCGCAGCAGCACTTCTTCCACCGTCACATCGACGAAGCTGTTTTCCTCCAACCCGTAGAGCAACTCTGTGACCTGGTTGGTCGTCGGCAGCAGGCTGGCGAAAAAGCCGCTGCGCCGCAACGCCCGGCCCGCCGCGGGCAAGTGCCGCCACGGGTCGCGCACATCCAGGAACACGGCATCGACGCCGCTCTCCTCAAAGCCGCGGTCAATAGCGGCCAAGTGCAGATGCACGAAGGGCAATAGGCCCACGCGCTCTAGGCTGCGCCTTGCCAGTGCATGAATGTCGGGGCGCGCCTCGTAGCTATAGACTTTGCCCGTAGGCGCCACAGCCCAGGCCAATGCGGTGGTCAGCCCGCCGCTTCCAGTGCCCGCCTCGATGACGCGGCTGCCCGCGTGCAGATTAAGGCGGTGAACCAGCCAGGCGGCATCCTTCGGATAGACGATCTGGGTCACGCGCTTGAGATGCGTCATCAGGTCATACAGCGACGGCTCAAGCAAAAGCGCCGGGTTGTTGAGCTGGCTGTACACCACATCGCCCAACTCCCGCCCGATCATGTCATCGTGGGCAAAGACGCCGAGATGCGTATGCAGCGTCCGTCCGCGCCTTAACGTGACCAGATAGCGCTTCTGATCGGCGGACAATAGCAGCACGACGTCCGACGCGTCTGTTTTGACTCTGCCCGCCCGATACCAGGGCGATGTTGGCGTTGGCGATGGTGGCGTTGGCGATGGTGGCGTTGGCAATGGCGTCTCTCCCCTACTGCTCTCCGGCGTCTGCGGCTATACGAATTCGCGCCGTTGAATCTATCCAATTAGGGCTGCATTATAACGTAGACGGTTCGCGAACCGTCAGCGCCGCGCCTCACAACGCGCGCTAGCCTCTCCTTGCGGGCGAATTACATAATCGCAGGTCAAATTGACACTTGCCCCCGGCCTGTGTACAATGGCCACATGCAGCGCAATCGGGCGAATCGCGCCCGCCGGCACGCTGCCGCGATTCGTATAGCGCGATCCCCTTGCCACGACGATTTCCCTGGAATTCCAAGCATTGATTCGTTCATCGAACGGCTTTATCCGCAGGAGGGTTTATCGAATGCAGCAATCCCGACTCACCACATGGGCGGCCATCCTCATGGTTGCCGTTTTGATCCTGGCCGGCTGCGCGCCGCGAGCCGGCGGCGGCGCAACCATGACCGTACCCGGCGCAGAGAACCTCGCTATCGATCTGCCCGCCCTCTTGATCGATTTCGACCATGCCGGGCAGCCGAGTGTGGGGAATGTGCCGGTGGCGCAGTTGGCCTCTCAGTTTGCCCCCGGCTTACTCGACAGCCTCGTGCTGCCGCCAGAGCTCGTGCAGTACATGGTCGACAGCAACATCCAGCACCTGCAGATATCGAACAGCCCGGAAGGTCTCATCCTCCAGATCAACAGCCGTTCTCTTCCTTCTCTCAAATGGAACGGCGAAATCCTTGAGGATACCGCCGGAGTGATTGAACTGCTCGGCGCCGAATTAGGCGCAGGCGCTGCGTTGGTCGAGAAATTGCTGCCGCTGATTGCGCACGTCGGCGTCGGCGTCATTGTTCGCTTCCCCGCCGCTGAAGGCGTCGCCCAGATTCCGCTCTATTCGACCGAGGGTCCGGAGACCGCATTGGCGACCAAGCAAGCCCAGGATCAATTTCTGGCTACAGTCGATTCGCCGCCGACGATCACCGTGCCGGTCTTCTACGATGCGCAGGGCAGTTGGCGGGTCGGCGACTTGACCGACGCAGAATGGATCAACCTGACGGGCCTGGCGGTCTTCGATAGCTTCCGCATGCAACCTACGGCTGTCAACCAGTTGATGCAACAAGGCATAAGCCAGTTGAGCATCTCCACCGACGCCAACGGCATCCACGTCAGCATCAACCGGCACAGCCTGCCCTACATCGGCTGGGCGGACGGCGAACTCAACAACGTCCTCGACCTTGCCGAGCAAATGGGCTTGTGGAATACATTGGCCGACCGCAACATGAACACCGGCGAAATTGTAGCGATGATCGAGCAACTGCTGCCCATCGTCCAGACATCTGAAGTGACGATCACCGCCCACTTCCCAGAGGCGCTGGCTGCGGCGCCATAGCTGCGCATCGCATGCCGCGGGCCAGATCAATACACGAAATCACCTGACGCGAGCCCATTCTCGCGTCAGGTTGGTTTTCCGCCGCATCAGCCAATCAGCGCAGCGCGACCCAGCGCCCGCACCGCTTCGACCAGCGGCCCAATCTCGCCCGCGGCAAGCGATGCATGGAGCGCCTTGACCTCCAGATGCGGCGTGCGATCCTGCTGAACCGACACGCGCAACAAGGCCGGCCCAAAGCGCGTCAGCAATTCCTGGAACTCGTGACGGATAGCGTTCGGATTGTCGCCGCGTGTGGCGTACTCCGCGGCCGCTATGTCCAGACGGCGTGACGTCCACAAGCCCGCGCCGGGGTTATGCCCCAACGCATTCAGAGGAGGCGTGTTGCGCACCCAGATGAGTTCCGACGCAGGCGCCCGCGACAGGGTTCCGTAAAAGGCCAGCACGCCGCGTCGTCCAGCCGGCCCCGCCTCTACACTGAGGCTACGAAACGGCGCAGGCGCAGGCTCGTAATCCGCCGTAAAGCCGCGTGCGCTTAGCTTGCCACGCAGCACGAGACGCGAAGCTACACTGTCCGCCAGCGCCGCATAGACAGCCGCCAGCCGCCGCCTGCGCAGGGCGCGAGCAACCGTCCAGGCGACCAACAGAAGCGCTGCCAATACCGCCGCTGCCAACACATCTGTCTGCACATCCCATAACGGCATCTGGCCCATGCCTTAGGCCGTCCTAATGTAGCGAATCGGAAACCGGATCATGGATTACGCCAATAACGTCACACGTTTGCTCGACAGCCGACGCATCCCATATCGTGTCCGCCTCTACACATACGGCGAGGGGCTTCATTCTGCGACCGAAGTCGCGGACGCCATCGGCGCGCCCCCGGAACGCGTCTTCAAGACGCTGGTCGCACTGCCCGAGACGCCGGGTCGCAAGCCGCTCCTAGCCGTGATTCCCGGCCCAACAACGCTGGATCTGAAACGCCTTGCCAAAGCCGCCGGCGTGAAAAAGGCGAAGATGGCCTCGCACGAAGACGCCGAGAAAATGACGGGTCTCCTGACGGGCGGGATCAGCGCACTCGCCCTGACGAACAAAGGATTCGACGTCCTACTCGACGCGGGCGCGCTGCGCCACGACACGATTGTCGTCAGCGCCGGAGTACGCGGCGCACAGATCGAACTAGCCCCATCCGACTTCATCCGGCTGACGCGGGCGCGCACGGTTGAACTGACCGGCTAACCGCGCCGGCAGCGGCTTACGCAATGGCGCACACAATGGCCGCGACAGTGACTCAGGTGGTTTCCGTCACCTTGCGCAGCCCGCGAGGGTGGTCGGGATCGTAATCGCGCGCGTCGGCAAGGTAGAGCGCCAGCAGTTGGCCCGGCACAATGGCGGTTAGCGGGGACAGCCACTCCGGCACGTCGTGCGGCAGCGGCAAACGCGTGCGGCCCAGATCGAGCGTCGCCTGATCATCGCTGATGACAACCGCCTCCGCCTCCCTCTGCCGGAGCAGGCGAATAAACGTTTGCATCTCGGGTAAAACGGCCCCCGAAGGCGCAATTACAATAGCGGGGAAGCCATACTCGATCACCGCCAGCGGTCCGTGCATAAAGTCGGCGCTGCTATACGGCTCGGCAATCGTGTAGGTCAGTTCTTTCAGTTTCAGAGCTAGTTCAAATGCGGTCGCGTAGTTGTACCCGCGACCAATCACGACGCAATCGCGCATGTAGCGATAGCGCGGCGCAATCTCGGCCACCCGTGCATCGATCTCCAAAGCCGCCGCCACGCTCTCCGGTACGCGGGCTATTGCCTCGAGGTGAGAGCGCTCCTCTGCCAACGTGGCGGCCAACAGGGCGACTGCGGCCAGTTCGCTGGTGTAGGTCTTGGTAGCGGCGATTGACCGCTCCTCACCGGCGTGCAGCGCGATCACATGCTCCGCGGCAGCCCCCAAGTCCGAATCGAGGAAATTGGTAATGGCCGCGGTGAGGGCGCCCTGTCGTCGCGCATCCTCCAAGACACTGACGATATCGGGACTCTTGCCGCTCTGGCTAATGCCGATGACGAGCGCATTGCGCACGCGCGGGGCCTGGTTGTAGATTGTGTAGAGGCTGGGCGTCGCCAGCGCCACCGGCAGCCCGTTTAGCGCACCCATTAGGTAGTTGGCATAGCGTCCGGCGTTGTCGCTGGTGCCGCGCGCAGCGATCAGCACATAGTGTACGTCGCGTTGGCGCATGGCAGCCGCCAGTGCGGCTGTCGATTTGCGTTCGCCGGCCAGCAGTTTCTCGAGGACAGCCGGCTGCTCGTGAATCTCCCGGTAAAGATACGACTGATTGGGCATCTGATCGGGCATCGCCTTCGCTCCTGCCGCATGGTTCTGCGCCTGCGTCACTCCGCAGGCTTTACAGCCTTGATGTAGTACATCCGCTGCACGAACTCAATCGTGCCGCCGTGCCGGCGGGCGTTAATGCCCGCGGCATCCGTTTCTAGGCTAGCCTCCATCATCTCGCGCACGACCGCGCCGTCGGCTTTGTCGATGCGATACGCGGCCAGCCACTCCTCCAGCTCGCGTTCGAGCGTTACGGCTTGCTTGGCCGTGATCTCCAGTCCGGCATCCGTGACAAGTTTGGCGTACTGCTCGGCGCTGCGCGCAGCCACATGCGAGGGATTGCGCCGCTCCTCGATGGCGTTCTGCGTTGCGCGCTTGACCGGGTTATCCACGCTCAACAACTCGGCCAATATGAAGATGCCGCCGGGCTTCAAGACGCGCACCGCCTCCTTCACGATCCGTTCAGGCAAGCGTGCGTGGTTCAATACCAGCCGGCAAGTCACCAAGTCGAAGCTCTCGCCGACGAAGGGCAACTCCTGCGCGGGTGATAGGCGGAAGCTGACGTGTTCTGCGCCCGGCGCATGGCTGCTGAGGCGCAGCAATTCAGCCTGCTCCAACATGCCCGGGCTGATGTCGATGCCGATCACCGCCGCAGCGCCGGACTCGGCGAGAAGCATCGCCAGCACGCCAAGCCCCGTGCCGATGTCGAGCGCACGCAACCCCGCCGGCAGTTCGGCAAAATCGAGCAAGTGGCGCATACGCTTGCGGTCGTCTTCGATCTTTTGCTCGATATCCGCCCTAGAGACGTGATTATACACCTGGATGACGGGCAACAGGTCCTCGTGCTGCTCGGCATTGGCCGCGGGCAGAGGTTTTGCCTCAACCGGCTTGAGCGCCGGCAGAGGCAGATGTTCGCGCCGGTTAACGTACTCGACTCTCCAGACGCCGTCCGCCTGGGTCAACTCGGATATGCTCGTATGCGCGATGCGCAACTCGGCGCAAGTTGCACCGAGCGCATGATTCAAGATCGCCGCGATATTCGCGGCGCTCGTCACCAGGGCAATCGACCGGCCCCAGTTCTGCGCCAGCAGTTCATCAATCGCGCGGAGCAACGCCTCGCACTGCGCATCGTCCTCAGGAGACTGAGGGCTTCTCGGTTCGACCTGCGACAGACGTCGCGCCGCCTCTTCGTCCTGTCCGCATGGCGTACCCGGCTGCTTCGTTAAGGCGGGCAGGTCGCGATGAACGGTTGCCGATTGCCCCAACGCCTGACCGACGCGTTGCGCCGTTAGCCGGCTTTGCAACAGCGGCCCGCAGTAGAGCGCATCCACAGTCTCGTGGGTGCGCAGCCAGAAGGCGAGCTTCTCCGCCTGCTCCCAGCCTGCAGCCGTCAGCCCGGTGTTCATGGCGGGCAAATTGGCGTAGCGGTCCTGCATGCCTTCGGCATGGCACAATAGCAGAAGACGCACGCCGACTGCCTGAGCAGAGCGCTGATCCTGTCTCTGGGAGGAGTTTGGGGACTGGGAGTTCGTCACCGCTTCAGGCGACATCGTGATTAACCTTCGCTGCACAGGGCCGGCGCCGCTCGAAGAACCGCAGTCGCCGCCCGTAAATGGCGCAGCAGTTTCGGCTTCGGCCAGCCAATCCGGGCGTGCAAAACGCACGTTTGCGGCCGTTGGGCAAGCGCGCATCCGGCGGTCTGGTCTTGTCGGATAATACCAGATGGCGCTTGCCTCTCAAAATCGGCCCCAAGTTGCGCCCGCGCCGCCGCGCCAAGCGCCCCCATACGCACGCCGATGGTGGTGGCGACTGATGCGGGGCTATCAGTTCACGATGTTGCGGCCATCCTCGACGCCTGAGAAGAGGACCGGCGCCGGCCGACTTGGACGCCTCATCTACCGGCTCAAGAACGGCATCACCCCGCCGACATCATCCTGGGATGAGGTCTAGCTGGTCGACTGACTTTCACACTACAAGGCGCGGCGTAGAGTCTCTTAGCGAGTTGACTCGGTGATATGTGGCAGGAACACTGTATACACGTCTCCGGAGATAACCAGGAAATCGGTCGAGTAACCAAGATCGCCCATCTCCACACGCGAGATGTAACGGTGATTACCCACGTTGTCGACAACATTGAAATGGCGGAGCCGCAATGTACCAGCTTCGCTGTACTTACGTATGTCATGTCGCTGACATAGATGCCATCCAGTTCTTCGCCGGACGCCTAATACGCTGTGGAGCACATACCACAGAGGCTGATTGTCTCGAAGGGCTCTTAAACCAGGCCTGGGTTGAGCTACGGTCACGGCGAAAATTCACCAAAACCCATCAGTCGGCGCACTGCCCAGCGCCGCAATGTCTTCCCACTTACCGCCGGTGTTGATGCGCCGCCTCAATCGCAACCTTCAGATTTTCCCACGGCGTATCGCTCGGGATCGTGCAATCCGCGCCCAGGATGAAGCGGTCCGGCCTCTGCGCGAGCACGTCGCTCACCGCGGCGCGGATCTCTTCTGCGCTCCCCGTGGCGATCACGCCCTTGCGCTCCAGCCCGCCCATGAACGGCCGTCCGAACATCTCTGCCGCATCACTGGGTGACAGCATCCGGTCGCCTACCTTCAGACTGCAATTCACCACATGCCCGGGGTAATCCAGGAAAGGCGTCAGGTCGTCATACCCGCCATGATAGTCGCACACATGCAGAATGTTGAACGTGCAGCCCTTTATCTCATCCCATACAGCCAGGTCGGTGGGCTTGATAAAGCGCTCGAACACCTCCCGATCGCGGAAGCGGAACGTCTCGCCGCCCTGCGTCGAAGCATAGAATCCGTCCACCCCTGCCTGCATGCAGCCGCGCACCAGCGTCAACTCGTTCTCTGTCATGGTCGCCAGCCCCTTCACTACCGCATCTGGGTTCTCGCGCAGGTGTTGCGCCATGTCCGCGTCACCCGCAAGCTGCATCGCCAGCATAAACGGCGAATACAGCGTCATCACGACCAAAGCCTCATCGTGCGCCGCCTTCACTAGTCCCTCGACCACCCGCACCGCCGGCTCAAAGAACGATTCGGGGTACAGTGGAATCTGCGCCCAATCCTCAGCCTTCCTAATAGCCGATCCCGGCGGCATCCTCTGCTCGAATTGAACCTTCACGAAGTCCATGCCCGTCGCACGGAAATACTCCAGATGCTTATCCACCGCCGCCTGGCCTGCATGGCAAGAAGGGTCGAAGTGCATAAAGAAGGCCGCCGGCGTGTAGTCCGATGACGCATCACCGTGTATCAAGTTCAAAAGGGCATCGCGCTTGTTCATGGTTTCTCCTTCTATGCTGATTCTTGGCGGACGCGAAGGCATCAGCGCCGCAGCCGGTCGCTCTCGCTGTCGCGCCTGAGGACGATATCCACAGTCTAGCATACTTGGCTTACAAGGGGAGGTTACTGCGCCTCGCCAAACAGCCCCGCTGCCGATCCCAGGGTGTGCCCTCTCGCCCACTCTCCGGCGGCAGCCTCCTGGCAGGCCGTGAGGTGCGCCCTCGCTTCCGCACACAACCGCTCGGCGCGTTCCTTCGCCTCATAGGGCGCCGCCGGATGCGCCAACAGCAGCAGCGCCAGTCCCAACGCCTGTTCCGCATCTCCTTGCTGCATTCGCAATCGGGCCAGCGAGCCCAGGGCATCCAGCATGATCGGCCGCGCCTGCGTTTCCCTAGCCGCCTCAAAGGCCTCGAGAAGAAGGCGCTGCGCCTCGCCGGCATCGCCCGCAATAAGCGTAGCCTTGCCCAAATAATTGAGCGACTGCGCGATATCCCAGCCCACGATGTACCCGCGAAATAGCTCCAGTGACTGCCGAATGTGCGCCAGCGCCAGGTCGGTATCGCCTCGCGCCAATGCCGCAAGGCCCAAAAGACGGTAGGCCGTGCCCATCCCCCAGCGATCGCCCACCTGCGTCAGCAGGTCCAGACTTTCTTCCAGATAAGCCTGCGCTTCCGCCAGCCGGCCCAACCGGATGGCGGTCGGGCTGATGTGATTCAGTCCCAGAGCGATCGAGCTGGGGTCGCCCAGCTCTCGCCACTGCGCAAGCCCCGCCGCCATCTGCTCAAACCCCTCGTCATAGCGACCTTCGAGACTGGCCACATAGCCCAAATTGAACAGCGCATACGCGGCAAAGGAGCAATCGCCGGCCTGCTCAGCACACGCCAACCCCTCCTCCATCACCCGTCGCGAACGCTTAAAGTCACCGTCCAGATGCAGGATGACGCCGCTCACGACCAGCGAATCGGTCAGCAGCGCCGGATCACCCAATGGCCGCAGGATGTCGAGGCTCTCCTCATACAGATGTCGCGCCCGGTCAAATCGCCCCTGGCGAAAGTTGAGCAGTCCTTGCTGCGCCAAAGCCATCCCCAGCACCCCGCGCCATTGCGCCTGGTCCTCCCGTCGCCGCAGGGCCTGCACCAGCGACTCAATCTGGCTCACCCCCTCCCGGTATAGCACGCCCACGTTGCACAGCCACCCGAAACTGCGCAGCGCTTGCCCGATGAGCGCGAACTCCTCGTGCCCGATCGCCCAGGCCCACGCCGCACGAATGTTGTCAATCTCGTTTTTCAGCTCCCGGATCGCCTCGCGCTGGGCCGTGCCCTTCAAGTCCCCTTCCCGGTCGCGCAGGAGAGCAAGATAATACCGCCCGTGCTTGTCATGCGTGGCTTCGTTCTCGGAATCGGCGGCGAAATGCGACAGCGCATACTGCCGGATCACCTCGTGCAGGTCGTAGCGCCCGCTATCCTCGTAACGAACCAGCGATTTGGACACCAGCATATACAGCCGTGGCAGACTCGCCCCCACGATCTGTTCGGCGGCCTGTCGCGTAAACCCGCCCTGAAACACCGTCAGACGGCGCAGCGACGCCTGCTCTTCTCCCGTAAGCAGCTTCCACGAGTGATCGAAAACCGCGCGCAAGCTGCGCTGCCGCTCCGGCACATCACGCACCGACGTCGCCAGGAAATCCAGCCCCGGGCGCCCTCTGGGCGCGATCTCCGCCGCGATCTCGTCGCAGGTCAGAACCGAGACCCAGGCCGCCGCCAGCTCGATCCCCAAAGGCATCCCCTCCACCATCCGGCAGATAGAGACCACCGCAGCCTTGTCCTCCTCCTGCAGTTCAAAGCCGCTTTGCGCCTGGCGAGCGCGCTGCACGAAAAGCTGCACCGAAGGATATTCCTCAGCCTGCGCACACTCGCCCTCTGGCGGCACGGCCAGCCCTTGCACGACGAACACCCATTCGCTCTGTAGATTCAGCCGCTCGCGCGAGGTGACGAGCAGCTTTAGATTGGGCGCGCGTGCCAAGATCTCGGCTAGGAAACTAACGCCGTCCGCCTGCAGCAGGTGCTCAATGTTGTCCAGCACGAGCAGCATCTGCCTGCCGCGCAGATGCTCGATCAGTTGATCGTGCGGGTCGGCCTGGCCCTGAAAGGCCAGCCCCAGGCTGCCGGCAATGGCCGGAACGAGATAGGTCGCCGACGTAAGCGGCGCCAGCGGCACAAAGCACACGCCGTCCGCAAAGCTGCTCCGCTTCACCGCCGCCGCCTCGATCGCCAGGCGCGTCTTGCCGATGCCCCCCGCGCCGATCAGCGTGAGCAACCGGCACAGCGGGTCGTTCAGCAACCGGTCCAACGCAGCCAGTTCCGGCTCTCGCCCCAGCAGCGGCGGCAGATTGGTCGGCAGATTGTCCGCAGCCGCAATCGCAGCAGGCCGAGCCGGCGCCTCCCCTCTCCCTGGAGCCGCGGGTACAAAGCCCAGCCGCTCCGGCGATAGCTCCCCGCGCGCCATGCGCGTAAACGCGTCTCGCGCCTCTGCCGGCACCTCTAGCGCCCTCGCCAGCAGCCCGGCAAGTTGCTTGGACGGGCGTCGCTCACCCGCCTCAATCTTGCGCAGCGCGAACACAGAGCAGCCCGCCCGCTGCGCCAGTTCAACCTGCGTCAAATCGAGCGCTTTGCGCCGCTGCTTCAGCCAGTCGCCGTATGAAACGGGTGGAGTTCGTTCATCCATGATGATCCTCGGCACGGGCAGTGTTCCCAGGGGAGTAAACAAGAGAAAAGCCGTCGCCGACCGTAGCGCACCTATTGTAGCACAATTTGTCCCACTTCTTGGGTCACCAATTCACCCCACAGCCAGACGATTTTGCGCTTCAATAGCGCCCGTTGACGTTCTTGATTCACTACACATAGGAGAACTACTGTGAACGGAATCCTCATCGTGCTGCGCACCATCCACATTGTGGCCGGCGTCCTCTGGGTTGGAAGCGCCATCTTTTACCTCTTATTCGTCGAACCAATCGTCAAGGGCCTTGGTCCAGCCGGCCCCAAGTTCATGCAGGACCTCATCGATCGCCGCCGCTATCCGTTGTTCATGAACACGGTCAGCGCGCTCACCATATTGGCGGGACTGTTCCTCTACTGGATGGCATCGGGCGGCCTCCAGATGGCTTGGGTGCTGACAGGCCCCGGCATAGGGTTCACCTTCGGTTCTTTGGTCGCGCTCGTCGTCTACGCCATCGGCTTCTTCATGCTTAAGCCGCGTGCCGAACGTATGGGTAAGCTGGGCCAGGATATCGGCCGGACCGGCGGGCCGCCCACCCCGGAGCAAGCCGCAGAGTTGCACACACTGGGCGAGGAAATGACCGCCATCGGCCGCTGGGACGCCATCCTGCTTACCGTGTCACTCATTGCCATGGCCACCGCCCGCTATTGGACGTTTTAGCGCCGAACTCGCCCAGTCACTGGGTCCAGCCAATAGGAGATCTGCAATGAAACGAGTATTGCTCACTGTGTCCGTTTTGGCCCTGATTGTCCTCGTCGCGTCCGGCCTCAACGCCCAGTTTGTAACGGCAAACCCGCCAGCCCAGCCCGAACCCGCCTCCGAGCCGGCCTCACCAGGCCAGGAGTACACGCTCGAAACTGCCATGCGCGACGGGCGCATGGTCTATGTCGGCGCCGGCGGCGCAATTGACGGCGTGGTCAACCCTGAGCTTACCGCCCAGTTCGGCGAATCCGTGCGCGTCACCCTGATCAATGGCGACGGCATGCTGCACGACTTCTACATCGAGGGCCTCGGCGTCCAGACGCCGCTGCTCAGCGCCAAAGGTGCGACAACAGACATAGTCTTCTCTGCGACGCAAGCCCAGCCCGGGACCTACGACTACTTCTGCACCGTCTCGGGCCATCGCCAGGCCGGTATGGCCGGGAAGTTCGTGGTTCGCTGATGAGCGCCGGCCTCAGCCAAAGCGCATCTCTCTCGCAAGAGGACAGACCGATGACAGTCTATGAATACGACGAGGTCGATCCCCTCGAGGTGCTACACCTGAACCTCCTTTGTCTGGACTTCGCCCTGACGCCCGAGCGGGCCGCACGTCTGCGCCGCCTGGACCCGCGCCCCTTCTCCTTCCTGGCCGTCTACGCAAAAGCGGAAGGCCGGGTCGCCGGACAGGTCGGCGTGTTCCGCCTCCCGGTCGTCTCGCTGGACGGGGCGCAGGAGGTTGGGGGCGTCTGGGCCGTCTCCACCCATCCGGCCTACGCCCGCCGCGGCATCGCAACCCGCCTGCTGGACGAAGCCCACGCTCGTATGCGCATCGCCGGCCTCAGTTACTCCACCCTGGGCACGCAGCGAGACCGCGTGGCCTATTCGCTCTACCGGCGCTTGGGCTACGAAGATGTCGCCTATGCCTCCAGCGTCATTGTCGCCCGCTCCGCACTGCCTCCCCATGCCGGCCTGAGAGCGGAGCAAGCCGGCGCCGCCCAGTTGCCCCTGGCGGACCGCCTGTTCGAGCAGGCAGCAGCGCGCTCACTCGGATTCGCCCGCCGCCATCTCCCCTTCTTTCCCTCCTTGGGCGAGCAAGGGATCTTCACCGCGCGGACGCTCTGGCTCCTCTGGCGGCAAGACGAGCTAGCCGGCTACGCCATCGGCTCCCAGCCCAAGTCGGTGCTGCTGATCGACAACCTGCTCCTGATAAATGGCGAAGATCCCGTCGCGGCCGTGGCGGCCGTGGCGCGTGACCTGGATGCCCCCTATGTTCGAGTGAGGCTGGATCGCCCTGGCGATGTGGCGGCTTTTGTGCGGGCCGGCTTCCAGGCGGCCATGCAAGACTATAACGCGTTCATGGTGAGGCCCCTGGTCGCCGAGGCCACGGTAGACCAGTTTCGCGCCCTTTTCGGGGTGGACTCTGGCCGCTTTCTGCTGTCCTACCTGGACGCAACTTGAGAATCTGCGCAGTAGCGATGGGAACGTGCCGCTGCTCTCCAAGCACACGAGACCAGCGGGGAGGATGAAAGAATGACGCGCATCACAACGATATTGGCCTGGCTCGTCGCCTTGGCAGCCCTGCTGCTCGCCGAAGGCCGCGTCCTGGCGGAAACCAATCCGCCAACCTATCTGCCCGTGGTGATCAAGCCCGGCGTCGCGCAGCCCGGCGCGCCGCCCGAAATTCGCAGCTTCACCGCCGATCCGCCCGCCATCCAACCCGGGGAGACAAGCTCCTTGTCCTGGTCAGTGACGGGTGCGACCAGTCTCTCCATCAGCCCCGGCGTGGGCGCGGTGACGGAATCCTCTGTCCCCGTCAAGCCCGCCGACACCACAGAGTACACCCTGGCCGCGGCCAATTCTTCCGGCACGACTACGGCCAAGGTGGTCGTGACCGTGAAGCAATCGCCGCCTGAACTCCAGGCCGGCGCCGCATGGCTGCCGTACAGCGCCAACCCGGACGGCAGCGTGGTACACACGCGCGGGACTAACCTGGCTGTCGACAAGCACGGCGGCGTCCACGTCGCCTACGCCATCCGCGCCAGCCTCAACAGCGGTCCCCACCCGGCCTACTACGCCTACTGCGCGTCCAACTGTACAGCGGATGAGCAGTGGGCGCGCGTCAGCTTAGTCGTCGAGGGCAACGTGGCCGACGTGCGCATCGCCCTCGACCCGTCTGGCCGCCCGCGCCTCATGATCTTCAGCGCTCCCGCTTCGGACAGCGCCGTCAACCACTACACCTATGCCGCCTGCAACAACAACTGCACCGCTGCCGCCGGCTGGACGCTAACCCCGCTCGTAACCGCCAACCTGATCGACCTCGACCGCTGGGACTACGCCTTCCGTTACTTCGCTCTCGACCCCAGCGGCCACCCGGCCTTCTTCTACACCGACGGCAGCCAGGGCGTCAACCACAACGGCACTTTCTATGCCGCCTGCCTCAAGGACCCGGCAGATCTGTGTAGCGATGCCGCCAACTGGAGCGAGGCCAAGATCTCGCCCTACATGCTGGACAAGCCGTCGCTTGCCTTCAGCCCAAGCGGCCAGCCGCGCGCCGCCTTCTTCTTCTTTGACGACACCAACGACATCATCATGCGCCTGCTCTACCTGGACTGTAACGCCGGCTGTCTCGACCCGGCCAATTGGGAAGGCATCTTCATGGCCGACATCCACGGCAGTTCGCGCTTCACCCTGACGGTCGACGGTCAGGGTCGCCCGCGCATGATCTTCTACTCCGGCGACTATCCGGACCCGGCCTTCCAAGCCAACCGGCTCTACTATCTATGGTGCAACACCGGCTGTCGTCTATCCGGGCAAAACGACTGGCAGGTGCGCGACCTGGAGCTGCCCAAATATCACGGCCAGGATGCCGACCTCGTGCTGGACGCCCAAGGCCGTCCGCGCATCGCCTACGACGCCTTTGGCGGCGGCCTCAGTCTCGCCTGGTGCAATGAGAGCTGCGAATCAACCGGAGCCGTCTGGCAGAGCCACGCGCTCGAAAAGAGCGCTGCCCTTGAGACAGACTATCCAGTCGCCCCAATCCGAAGCTGTTCTATCTCCACATGGGTCACCGGACAGCAGCCCATGCTGGCCCTCGACCAGGCGGGCCACGCGCGCGTCGGCTACACAGCGGAGCACGGCTACGGCGGCAAAGACCTCAATGAGCCCTGGAAAACCTGCCCCACCTACGCGGACATCATCCTAGCGCGCTACCTACAAGCTCCCCTGCCCTAAGGAGTCCTGAGTTTGAGCCACGGAGAGAAAACCATGAAACGTACAAATATACTCTGGGCGCTGGGTCTGGGTTTGCTCCTATCACTGGCTAACGCCACGACTGCGCTCGCACAAGAATGTGGCGGCCAGACATGCGTCTTCCTGCCCGCCGTGCTAGATATGGAGGGCTCTGCACCTTCACTCCCTGCGCAGCTTGCCCGCGCCGTCGCACAAGCGCCCACCGATGCCGCACGCCTCGATGCCCTGGCTGACGTGATGCAGACACTGCGCATCGGCATCTACACGGCAGACGGGATGGAGCTGGGGCGCGGGGCAGAACGTGCGCCCGGCGACTTCTACCTCTACGACTTCGAGCTAGACGTACTCGCCGCCAGCCTAGCACAGGGCGAAACGTGGTCCCTAGCCGAGATTACTCAGTTGCTCGAACAAATGGGAATCTTCGCCGAGGGGGTAGACCTATCCCCGTCCGAAGTGCACGAAGTGCTGCGCGAGGGAATGCGCTCGGCGCACAAGTACCCCAGCGACCCGCTCTCCTTCATTCCCCTGCTGGTGCGTGAACTCGGCTTGCTGCAGCCGTCCCCCTATGACCTTGCGGCAGACGTGCCGGTGGAGAGCCTGCGCTTTGACGCGCTGCAGCGCTGGCTGATCGTAGCCGACATCCTACTCCCCGTCATTTGGGACAAGGGTCCCGTCGCTGACGTCTCCGCCGCCGGCATGCATCTCACCGCCGCTTCCCGTTGCGCCGACATCGGCAGCGTAGCCCAAGAAGGGTGGAGCGCAGGCAAGTGGCTATTGGGCCTGTACTCAAAGGCCAAGCTAGTCACAGGCCCGGCAGTCGTCGGCATCGACGGTCTTCACGGCATGCTGCTCGCCTACAGCGTCGAGGTGCGCGCCCTCGAACACAGACTCAAGACCCACTACGGCCATGAGACGCCCGGCCAGGAGATCCACTTCCGGATTTCTGTGCGCATGCGTGACAAGCTCCCCGACATAGTTGTCGAATGCGGCTGGTTGCTCGGCGTCGTCTTCCCGCACCAAGGTCCCATTCCCGGCGTCACGGTTGTCTGGACTCAAGCCGAAGGCAACCTCAACCAGCACGGTGAGTTCGCGTGTGGCAGTCCCTGCACGACGAAAACCGACGCCCAGGGCATTGCATCGGTAGTCTTCAAGCCCAAGCCAGAGACGCAGCCCGGTGTAGGAATGGTTGTGGAGGAGGCAGGGCTTGTCGACAGCCTGGTGCTCTACCAGTCTGCACACAAGAACGCCCTCGGCGCCATCGCACAGATCCTCATCCCCAAAACCTACTCCATCCGCTGGTTTGTCGAATACCACCAGCAGGACACGTGGCAGGGACATGTCACCATTCGCCAGTCCGGCCAGGAGACCGCCACACCGGTTCAGCCCGGCTACACGGGCGGCATCACCAAACGCGCCTCCTACGAGGCGACCTTCAAGGTAACCGGAGTCGAGAACCATGGGCCATGGGGCGGTATGTTCCTCGCCGATCTCACCCAATCGGGCCAAGCGACGATCCAAGGAACCCTGCGCAAGGAGATCTATGGCACGTGTACATCTGGCGAGGAGCCGTTCCTAAAGGCGCTGTTCGAGGACTCCGTGGACGGCAGCTACAGCGGGACCGCACACGGAGAGGCGCGCATCCAGGTCAGCGTCGACAGTGACGGTACATATGAGCTGTTCATGGGCTATCTTCGCCTAGAAGCTCCCGGCAGCAGGACAGCCCATAACGTGTTTTGGGATGTCTGCCAACCCGCCTACAACTATGACAGGACCACAGTCTATCCGGATCCACTCTTTTTGAGCCCCTCTCCCGTGCGCGTAATCGGCCAAGTGAACCCGTCGCGTCCGGACAGATTCGTCGGTTCCTACACTACGTCAGTCGTCGGGCTATGGAACCTTCCCACCACCGTCACGGTTGAGTGGGACCTGTTCAAGCAATAAGGGTGACCTCCATCATGTCCGGACACCCAGACATGAGCTACGACCGAGAGTATGATGAACAGGCGCCCCAATATGCCATGGATTGGGGCGGTGACCGGAAACATGGCTACGAGGCGCCGTTCGAGGGCAATCCGGAAGGCGTCGTGTTCCACAAGAGCCTGAACCGGGCTGTGGGCTATTATCGCGTCAATGGTTTTCCGGCGCCGTTGCAGATCAACTTCGACGCAACCACCCGTCCGGCATCCGGACGCGCATGCGCTCACTGAGCCTCAAGCCCGAAACGGTGGCGATTGATGCTGGGCTATCAGTTCATGAGGTTGCGGCCATCCTCGACGCCTGGGAAGAGGGCCTGCGCCGCG
>Ga0334888_1001724_pt1 | contig 26856 bp, 19 predicted proteins | sample GraSluR1_MG_FD_207227 | JGI IMG/M metagenome (GOLD analysis project Ga0334888, IMG submission 207227) | Sludge microbial communities from methane-producing bioreactor in Wageningen University, Netherlands - Granular Sludge_3_08-R1 | ecosystem: Engineered > Bioreactor > Anaerobic > Unclassified ...
AACTGATATAGCGCCCATCCGCCGAAAACAACGGTTGGCTGTAGGCATCTTCATAGCTGTCTGCCACGCCGTCGAAGGTCAACTGGATCATCTCGCCGCTGTCAAGGAGGTAGCGCCAGATGTTGCCGTCGGAGGCATAGGCGATCTGTCCGCGCTGGGGAGGTATTTCGGTGGGTTCCAGCGGCGGGCCAGGTTCGTCAGTCGGCGTTGGCTCTGGTTCAGGTTCAGGTTCGGTCGGCTCAATTACCGGGGTTTCGATTTCCTCGGTGGGGGCAGGTGTTGGGGGTGGAGTCAATAGATCGAGCAGTGAACACGCCATGGCAACGGTGAGCAGCAGGGTCAATAAAACGAACAGGAGCAGGCGAGACTTTTTCATCGGGGGTTTCCTTCTGTGACAGCTGAATTTGTTAAACAAATATTATAGATATTATACAGTCATGGCTTGAAAAACAGCAATGGGGAATGAACAGATGCCTGTATCGATACCGGAGGGCTACAGAAAGCCGCTTTATTTCACTGTCCAGGTCTCGATGCCGCTGGTGAATTGCACTGGCAGCAGGTTTTTCACGTCGTACCAGAATGTTTGTCGTCCCAGGGTAGCTTTCCAGGTGTTAATCCGACTGGATGAGATGATTATCTTTTCCTGGTGCATAATGTCAACGGTGCGCGGTTCAATCAGCGGTCCGTTATCGCTGGTTTCGGGGCGCCATGTAAATGGGTTGAAGTAATAAACTGCGCCATTGGTTCCGCCTTTGAACTCCATCGCAGCCAGCTGGAAAGGCGCAGAAGCATCACTCACAAAAATTAAGGACCCCTCCTGTCCATCGTCGGCTGAGGTTGGTCGGGGCAATTCGATGACCTGCTCACCATCCTGGGAAGTGGTCAAGGTGGTGATGAGACTTTTTTCCTGCACTGTCCAGACAGCGTTGATCAATATGGCCTGGTCTGGCAATATATAGCGGGTGCTGCCTTCCATCAATTGGCCGGTCTCGGCCTGCCAGCGCACGTGGTCTGTGCGTTCACCACCGGCATTCGACCACAAACTGTTGCCTACTGTGATCTCGTAGGCTACGACAGAAGCAGAACAGAGCAGATCGATGACCTCTTCCTCTGGAGTAAGTTCACAAGTCCCCTCTCCAACCACATCATCAGCGGCATTCACGATGTCATATTGCCACTGACGGGCTTGCTGCCAGGGTGATTGGTGGATGGTTAAGGGCGGTGGGGGCGGGGCTGCCTGGCGGGATACCACAAATTCTGCACCAATCACGAAAAGAATAAGCGGAGCAGCGATCAACAATGGTATCCAGGCAGCGAGTTTTTTCAGTTGTGAGGTTAGATGTGCTTCTTCGTTCACTGCCGTTTGCGGGTCTGCTTTGGTAAGCCGCATGAACAGGAGGAAAACGATCATCGATACCGGTAAACTTGCCAACAAGGTCAGCGGTGCAAATATAAACTGCTCAATGTTAAGGTTTAACACCGCACTGGAGATAACCAGGGCTGCCATCACGTTGGCGCCGAAGTGGTTGAGGATGCTTGCCGGCAGCGAGCGGGTGCGGTAGTTGATCAAACCCAGGACAAGCGCGAGGACAACGATGTTCAACCCCTGCAGCAACGATAGATGGAATGCGATGAAGAGCAGGCTTGTGATGACAGCTCCCCAGCTACGGAACTTTTTCTCGTACACCGGTTGGAGGATGCCGCGAAAGAGGATTTCTTCACAGATCGGCGCCAGGATGGCGAACGATAGGAACACAAAGAAGACATCAAACAGCATGCGGGGGGTGGCATCCGGCGGAAGCTGGAAATTGGTGTAGCCGAGTACCTGCTGCAATACACCTGCGCTGGCGGCAGACAATGGATAAAGGCTTATGCCAAGCAGTAAAGAAAGCAGCAGAACTTTCCAGTCAGGAAAATGCCAGCGGACACGCTCGCGGATGTTTTCGTGTTTGGCACGCAGGAACAGGAGCGATGGGATGAGGACAAATAATACCTGGTTGATTGTCAGGCGGACATATTGAGGAATCCAGTACAGGAAGGCATTGATGAGCTGCAACAAAAGAACCACCAAAAAGAGGTAGTTGACATCTCGCAAGTTCTTTCGATTCTCCATAACAGACTTTCCTCCATATGATGATTAAGGTTGTCTGTTCATTGTCACAAACCAGTATACCAGATAGATAATTGGTTTCATTTTGATGTTTTATGTTGCCGGCAGAATAAAAGAAAGGCATAATTAGCTTGCTGACAACGAAAAAAGGAGACCAACGATGGGCAAACAAGATAGATTGCATATGATCGGGCACGGGCATATCGACCCGGTGTGGCTGTGGGTATGGCAGGAGGGTTATCACGAGGTGCATGCCACCTTCCAGAGCGCGCTGGAGCGCATGCGCGAGTTCGACGATTTCACCTTCACCTCCAGTTCGGCGGCGTTCTATGCCTGGGCGGAGGAGATGGACCCAACCATGTTCGCCGAGATCCAGCAGCGTGTGGAAGAAGGACGCTGGCATTTCACCGGTGGGTGGTGGATCGAGCCGGACTGCAATATCCCCTGCGGGGAAAGTTTTGTGCGCCAGGGGCTGTATGGGCAGCGCTTTTTTGAGGAAAAGTTCGGGCGCAAAGCCAGCGAGGGCTTTAACCCCGACAGTTTCGGCCACAGCGCCATGCTGCCGCAGATCCTCAGCAAACAGGGATTATCGCGCTACGTCTTCATGCGCCCGGGACCGCATGAAAAAGACCTGCCCGGATCGTTATTCTGGTGGCAGGCGGCGGATGGTTCGCGCGTGTTGTGCTTCCGCATCATCCGTTCGTACAATGATTGGGAAGGCGACATCATGCCTCAGATCGATGCTGCGCGCCAGCACCTGCAAGCACCACTGCATGACCTGATGTGTTTCTATGGCGTGGGCAACCACGGCGGTGGCCCGACCATCGCCAATATTGAGCAAATTCACCAGTACCAGCAGGACGAGAGCCTGCCGCATCTGATGTTCAGTTCTCCGCGTGAGTTCTTCGAGGCGCTGGATTTTGACCTGTCCTCTCTGCCGGTGGTGAGTGATGATCTGCAGCACCATGCCAGCGGCTGTTATGCCGCCCATTCGGGGGTCAAACAATGGAATCGCCAGGCGGAGAATGCCCTGATGGTGGCGGAAAAGTGGTCTGCCATGGCAGATGCCGTGCTGGGCACGCCCTATCCGCGCGAGGAATTCAGCCGCGCCTGGAAGCTGGTGCTGTTTAACCAGTTCCATGACATCATGGCGGGCACCAGCCTGAAAGAAGCCTATGACGACGCCGAACGCAGTTACGGCGAAGCCATCACCATCGCGCAGCGGGCATTGAACCGCGTGCTGCAAGCATTTACCTGGCAGATCGGGCTGGCGCATGAGGAAGCCACGCCGGTGGTGGTCTTCAACCCGCATACTTGGCGGGCTATGCTGCCAGCCGAGGTGGAGGTACACAACCAGGGGGGCGAAGTGACTTTGCTGGACGCGCAGGGGAATGAGGTGCCTGTGCAGCGTATACAGCCGCACCCCACGCTGGATTGGGCGATGCGCCTGCGTTTTCTGGCGGATTTGCCGCCCCTGGGCTACCAGGTCTATCGCGTGTACCAGAAAGAGGGCACGCGCACCAAACTACCGCAGCCTGTGCTTAGGACAGAATTTGAAAATGAATGGCTGCGCCTGCGCTTCGATGAGCAAACCGGCTTGATCGCTTCCTTGTATGACAAACACAGCCAGCGCGAGGTGTTCAGCGCGCTTGCTGCCACCGCGGCGGTAATTGATGACCCCAGCGACACCTGGTCACATGGCGTGTTTAAGTTCGACCGGCAGGTTGGATCGTTTGCGCTGGCATCCATGCGTATGCTGACCGATGGCGCGGTGCAAGCCACCCTGCGGGTGGAGAGCGAGTACGGGCGTTCGCGGCTGATTCAGGATTTCACGGTGTATAAAGACCTGCCGCGGATCGATGTAGCGGTGCAGGTGGATTGGCACGAGCAGTTCAAATTGCTGAAACTGCTGTTCCCGGTGAATGTCGAAGAAGCGACCGCCACCTACGAGATACCTTATGGACACATTGTGCGGCCGTGCGACGGGCTGGAAGAAGCCGGGCAGCGCTGGGTGGATGTGTCGGGCGAGGGTCTGGGGGTCAGTTTTCTCAATGACGGCAAATACAGCTTCAGCGTGGATGGCAACGTCTTCGGGCTGACCGTACTGCGCAGCCCGATCTACGCCCATCACGACCCCACCGTGCCAGATGGTGATGCGGTGTATGATTTCATTGACCAGGAGCAGCAGTCCTTCCACTACAGCATCCTGCCGCATGACGGTGATTGGCGTAAAGCCGGCACTTTGCGCGCCGCGGCGGAGATCAACCAGGCGGCGATGGTGTTGAAAACCACCGGACATGAAGGACCCTTGCCGACGGCGGCAGCCATGCTGGGCGATCTGCCATCAGCGATGGAACTGAGCGTGATCAAACGCGCGGAGGAAGGCGAAGGCCTCATTCTGCGTCTGGTGGAAACGTATGGCGAAGCGTTAACCTTCGACCTGACCTTGCCGGTTTGGCAAATAAAAGTTTCTGTAGTGATGGTGCCGTATGAGATCAAAAGCCTGCACGTGACGCCGGATGGAACGGTCCGCGAGGTTAATTTACTGGAAGAATGACAGGAATGATAAGCCGAGAACCACACCCATGACTACATTACTGAACGGCATCCAACTGCCAGAAGCATTCATTGACCAAATCCGGCGCGGTTTCCAGCAAAAAGGTGATCGCTGGTTGGAAGAATTGCCTGAGCTGACCGAACGCTGCGTGGAAAAATGGCAGCTGACGCATGTATGCCTGAGTGATGAACTCTCTTATAATCTGGTGCTGTTTGCACGGCACCCGCAGGAGGGTGAGGTGGTGTTGAAAATCGGTGTGCCGCATTTAGACCTGTTCTCTGAGATGCGCGCTATACGGCTGTTCGAGGGGCGCGGGTTGTGCCGCTGTTTTGCTTCGGATGAGGAGCTGGGCGCGATGCTGCTGGAGCGCATCCTGCCGGGCGAGAACCTGTGGACGATAAAGGATGCAGAAGAACGTTACCGGATCACGGCTGACCTCTACCGGCAGGTGTTGGTGTATCCGCCCGCGGAGCATGGCCTGCCGTTATTTGGCGAGTTGATCGCCACTGCCATTGAACGATCGGCGGATGTGCCTGAGACGCCGTCGTTTCTGGTAGATTGGCTGAGAGAGGTGCAATCAGACTATGCCCAACTGGAAGCCGAGAGCGGAGAGCCGGTGGTGCTGCACTGCGACCTGCACCATGGCAATATCCTGCGCGACCAGCATGTACATGAAGCCAATTTGGGTTGGCGGGTCAGCCCCGGCTGGCGTGTGATCGACCCCAAGGGTTTTGTCGGCGTGCGTCCGGTTGAATGCGCGCGCTTCATCGAGAATGAACTGGATTTGTTCGAGAGTGATGATGCCAAATTGGCAGCGCTGGAGCGCATGCTGACGGTTTTCTCCCCCGCGTTGGGATTTCCGGAAAGAACGTTGGCGCAGGCATTGGCGATCGACAATGTGCTCAACACCTACTGGTCGGTGGAGAGCCATTCCCCGCAAGTATGGATCGACAGCGGGTATCGGCAACATGCCCTGTTTACTAAATATCTGGAAAGTGCCTGATTGAGTTTCATTAGAATTTGTGTAAAAATTCACGAACTCGTTGAAAAATACCACCATTTACCTATATAATGGTAACAGAGGAAGGTTGGTATGCCCGACCGATTTATGACCCTCCACTATGAAAGTATGTTTTCCCAATAGAACTTAACTGAATACACACTTTCCATCGATGCTCCATTGAACATTGCGCATTTTTGCTCCCTTTGCCGATACCGCCTGACATCCTCTGCCATACACCGGTTATTGCACTGAACGAAAGGAGTTACGATGCCATCTTCACCTTTGGATGAACACGCCATCAAAGAAATAGTCAGGGGAGTGATCGAGCAGCATGGTGGCGAGCGCAGTGCGCTGGTGGATATGCTGCATGAACTGACGCGCAAATTGGGATATCTCTCCGGGGCTGTTTTCGTGGCACTGGCAGAAGGGCTGGATGTGCCGGTGGGGGAGGTGTATTCGGTGGCGAGTTTTTATACCATGCTGCTGACGGAACCGCGTGGCAAGCATCTGGTGCAGTTCTGCGAAAGCGCGCCTTGCCACCTGGCGGGCGGCAACGCCATGTTGGCCATGCTGCAGGAAGTATTGGGGATTTCGGCGGGAGAGACCAGCGCAGACGGCAACTGGACACTGATCAAGACCTCGTGTTTGGGCCAGTGTGCTGAGGGGCCCATTCTGGTGATCGACGACCACATCTACAGCCGCGTTACACGAGAGCGTTTGTGGAAGATACTGGCGCAGTATGCCGAGGAGGTGGAAGTATGAACGATCTGTTGGCGAAACAAACACGCATTGTCCTGCGGCGGGTGGGCAAGACCGACCCGGAAAAGATCGAATATTACCTTGCGTACGATGGTTATAAGGCGCTTGAGAAAGCGATTAAGCAACTCACCCCGACGGAAGTGATCGAAGAGATCAGCCGCTCAGGCTTGCGCGGAAGGGGTGGGGCGGGTTTTCCGACCGGCACCAAGTGGAAGTATGTGCGTTCCAGCCAGAGCGACCAGCACTATATTGTCTGCAATGCCGATGAGAGCGAGCCAGGCGCGTTCAAAGACCGCCTTATATTGGAAAATGACCCGCACAGTATCATCGAGGCTATGATAATCGCCGGGTATGCGTGCGGTGCCACAGAAGGCTTCATCTATATCCGCGGTGAATACAAATTGTGTCAGGAGCGGGTGCGTTTGGCGCTGCAGAAGGCGCAGGAATTCGGCTTTCTGGGTGAAAACATCTTTGGCGGTGATTTTTCTTTCCATATTCATCTGCACGTGGGGGCGGGTGGATATGTGTGCGGCGAAGAAACGGCTTTGATCGAATCAATCGAGGGCAAACGCGCTGAACCACGCCGCCGTCCGCCGTATCCGACCACCTCAGGTTTGTGGGGCAAGCCGACCGTGGTCAACAATGTGGAAACGCTGGCGAACGTGGCGCCGATCCTGTTGAATGGGGCGGAATGGTATCAAAAAATCGGCACCGAAAAGAGCAAAGGCACCAAGGTATTCACATTACTGGGGCATGTGCAGCAGCGTGGCTTCATCGAAGTACCGATGGGCACCACCATGCGCGAGATTGTGGATGAATTTGCAGGCGGCATGCTGCCCGGCTCGACCATGAAACTTGCCATGACCGGCGGTTCCAGCGGTTCGATTGTACCTGCCAGCTTGCAGGATGTTCCATTGGCGTATGAGGCTTTTCAGGAGGCGGGCATATTCCTGGGTTCAGGTTCGCTGTTGATCTGCGACCACAGCACCTGCATCGTCGATCTGGTGCGGGTGGTGTTCAACTTCTTCAGCAAAGAGAGTTGCGGGCGCTGCGCTCCCTGCCGCATCGGCTCACGCAAAGGACGGGAAATACTCACGCGCATTGCGGCAGGTGAGGGCAGGCATGACGATGTTGACAATTTGGCCTGGTTTGCCTCGCACCTGACCGAAGGGGCTAACTGCGGGTTGGGCAACGCCATCGGGATACCGTTGGGCGGTGCAATTAAATATTTCCGTGAAGAGATTGAGGCGCATATTGAAGAACGGCGCTGTCCGGCGGATGCATGCCGCATGCAGCCGGTTCAAACCCTTCAGGCAGAAAGGTATGGTGTGCGATGATTAACCTGACCATTGATAAACAGCGGATAGCTGTCGCAGAAAACACCACCATCTTCCGCGCCGCCAAACAGGCCGGCATCGAGATTCCGCACCTGTGCGAATTCGAAGCGTTGACCTCGCACGGCGGCTGCCGCATGTGTGTGGTCGAGGTGGAAGGCATCAATACACTGCAAACTTCCTGCACGTATCCGGCGCAGGAGGGCATGGTGGTGCACACCGACACGCCCAAGGTACGCGAAGCACGCCGTTTTGTGCTTTCGTTGATCTTCAGCGAGCGCAATCATTTCTGCATGTACTGCCCCAAAACGTCCAGCACCTGCGAATTGCAGGCGGCTGCTTACCAGGTTGATATGGATCATTGGGACGTGCATCCCAACTGGGATGTCTATCCGCTGGATACCTCGCACCCCTATATGACGTGGGACCATAACCGCTGCATTTTGTGCCAGCGTTGTGTGCGGGCGTGTGAAGAACTGGCGGGGCAGCATGTGCTCGTGCCAGAACACCGCGGGGCTGCCATGACCCTGACCACCGATTACGGGCTGCCGTGGGGTGAAAGCTCATGCGTCAACTGCGGCACCTGTTTGCAGGTATGCCCCACCGGCGCGATTTTGGAAAAGCGCAACCCGATGATGGACTTTGCCCGGGCATTGGAGGGCGAGCCGGGAGTTTGCGTGGAGTGCGGCCTTGGCTGCCAGACCATGGTCTATAGCCTGCATAACCAACTGGTGCGCATCAGCGGCGATTGGGAGGGCGCGGTCAATCATGGAGTGTTATGCGAAAAAGGCCGTTTTACAGCGGTGGCGAACCTGTCGCAGACGCGGGTCAAACAGCCATTGATGCGTATGGATGGCAGGCTGGAACCGGTGTCGTGGCAGGAAGCACTGACGGTGTTGCAGGAGCAGATGGCGGGCAAACCTGCCGCGGCGGTCATTTCGGCACGCTACTCAGGAGAAGTGCTGCAACGTTTTCAGCAGGTGTTCAACGAATGGGGCTGCCAGATTGTGACTAGCAGCGAATGGTCGGCGGATGGGTATGACGAGGTGCTGTCGGTGGCGCATGACCCCAGGCTGGCGGTGGTAGAGCCGGAGATGTTCGGCAAACGAGGCAAAGCCAACAGCGCTGCGGCGCGTAAGATAGGCCTGACAGACCCGCTCACGGTCGATGGCGGCGCGGTAATCGTGATGCTGGGCGATGATCCTGACCACGAAGCGATGGCTGCGGCATGCCGTCAGGCAGAGTATACGGTGGTGCAGAGTGCTTATCTTTATGATTGGCTGGAGGAGGTCGACGTTGTGCTGCCGGCACCGACCTGGCTGGAAGAAGGCGGTACTTACGTTAACCTGATGGGCAGGGAACAGACCCGTCAGGCCCACTTGCAGGCGCCGGAAGGGGTGCTGTCATCGGTGGCTATGCTGGCGCTTTTGGAGGAGATGACGGTTTAAATTTTGATAGTAGGCCCGCGCCAGACGTGGTAGACTGACAGCAACATTCCCACAGGAGGTGCGCCATGCAGTACTGGATGTTTGGAGCGGGCAGTGATATTCCAAAATCCCTGGCTTTATTGAAGAATTTGGGTTTTCAAGCTGTGGTCGGTAACGATCCCGCCCTGATCGAGGAAGCCGGGCAGCTTGGACTGTCTGTCTACCTGTGCAGCGGGGCGTATGGCGCCAGTGCGCCGTTTGACGGCGAGGAATATCTCGCGCGCGATATCAACGGCAAACCGCAGTTGTGGTTTGGTTCCACCTGCCCCAACCAGCCGGATGTGCGCCGCCATAACCTGACACAGATCGCTGAGATGGCCGGAACAGACGGCATCCGGGGAGTGTTCATCGATGGGGTGCGCTTTGCTTCGCCAGCTTCCAGCCCTATGGCGGATGCTTTTTACACCTGTTTCTGCCCGGTGTGCGAGGCGAAGGCAAAAAAAATGGGGTTAGACTTCGCGCGTATGCGCGCAGCGGTGGGGGTGCTGTATGACAATACCCCTGCACAGGGCCTGTCGTTTGTACTGGATCATCTGGCTGGCCTGGCTGACTGGCTGGCATTCCGGCGCGCCTGCACCAGCGAACATCTGCAGAACTTTGCGCGCACAGTCAAGGGAGTGAATCCTGCTTTGGAAACCGGCATCTTCCTCTTTACACCATCACTGGCACCGCTGGTCGGGCAGCATTATGGCGATCTGCGCGGATATGTGGATATCTTCTCGCCGATGATTTACCGTCATTACCAGGCGCAGCAGGGGCCGGCCTGCCTTAACTTTGAATTGAGCGTTTTGGCAGATGAATTAACCAAACGACTGCTGCCATTCGAGCGTGTCTTATTGCTGCTGCACGCCCTGACCGGGCTGGACATGACTGGTTTCAAAGACCCCGATGCCATCCGAGAGCGTGGGTTCTCACCCACCGCGGTGGCGTCAGAAACGCGCAAAGCGCGACAGTTGATCGGCGATGACAGACGCTTGATCCCCATTATTCAATTGGCGGATGATAGCCTCGATGAGAGCATGCAACAGGCAGCGGCAGGCGGGGCAGACGGGGTCAATTTCTTTGTCTATCAGGATGCGCTTATGGCAAACCAGCAGGAAGGTCTCAGGAAAACAATAGGCCAACCATCACCGTGAAATGTCAACTGCCCTACGGAACAAAGGCTTTGCTCGTTTGCACCAAAGTATTCGTTTACAATCAGCACATCATTCTGCCTTCTGACCCTACTGGAGGTTTCCCATGCAAGTTCGAGAACTACCCACCAACAGCCGCAGGCATGCCCGGCAGCAATTCTATCAGGAAGCTGATACCATTGAAGGGTTTTCCTGGTTTGACCGTCTGCATGGTTATGTGTATATCACCTTTCCCTATCTCTACATCGCGGTCGGCACCGCCAATCACTGGCTGGCAAAGCTCTTTGTGCCATTGTTGAATGCCTGGTCAAAATTTCATCCCAAAAAGCACGATACCCGTCAGCATTCGCTCACGGTGAAAAGCGGCACGATTGCGGATACTTACCATGGCAAGGCGCTGCCATTGGAGAGCGCCAAAACCCTGGTACAGGTCAAAGAAGATATCCGTATTGAGGACCTCGAACAGGTGATTCCATATGTAGACGCGCGCGCCTTGATCATGCATCATCCCGACCATATTGTGGTGCTGGACTGCCCCTGCCGCGAGGCGCAGGAAAATCCATGCTTGCCGCTGGATGTGTGCCTGATCGTAGGGGAGCCGTTCGCTTCGTATGTGCTGGCGCACCACCCTGAAAGATCACGCCAGATCAACGCGGCGGAGGCAGAAAAGATACTGGAAGAAGAAGACCAGCGCGGGCATGTGCACCACGCCTTTTTCAAAGATGCCATGCTGGGGCGCTTCTACGCCATCTGCAATTGCTGTGCATGCTGCTGTGGGGCGATGCGCGCGCACCGCAACGCAGTGCCGATGCTGGCATCCTCCGGTTATCTGGTATCCGTTGCCCAACAGTAATGCCAGGCCTGCGGCACCTGCGCTACGTATTGCCAGTTCGGCGCGCTTGCGCTTCTCGACGGCGTGCTGCAGGTGAACGAAGCTGAGTGTATGGGCTGCGGGGTGTGCGTCAGCAAGTGTGAACAGGGGGCTCTTTCGCTGCAGCTGGCGCCGGAGAAAGGTGCGCCGTTCGAACTGTCGCAGTTGATGGAACAAGCAGCAAAAAAGGTATCTGCCTTGCCGTAATTAAATCACAATTTTGTTGAGTGACGGGCGAATCTGGCAAGAAAAGCTTGTATTTATCATGGTTATAACGGACAATAGAGATATAAAATCCCCGCAATTAATCATAATATTTACAAGAAAAACCTTAAATATTCTTTTCTTTTTAGGGGTCTGATTGTATAATAAATCACGGGTTAATGATTATTAATAATCCACCCTTCTGGTTTTAATAAGGAGCTGTTCGTGAAGGCGACCCTATCCAGACTTTTCATCTCACTCACATTGATTGGTGTCTTATGGGTACAGGCGGTTGCCCCTGTTTTTGCAGTGGCACAGGGTGTGATTCGCATTGATATCATTCAAACGGTTGAGAATCAGGATGCGATGAATCTCAAACTGTATTTCAACCTGTTTGATTCAAGCAGCGGTGAACCGATCACCAGGCCGCGTCCGCAAAGCGCGCAGGTGACGCTGGTTGGCACCGGTTACACTTCACCTGCCTTGATCAGCCCGCCAGACCTGCCCATTTACCTGACGTTGCTGCTGGATGCCAGCGGCAGTATGGCGGGCAATGCACAGAAACTGCGCGACGCCGCCAAGATCGCGCTGACCAACCCGCCGGAGAACGCTTACTTTGGGGTGGTGCAATTTAATGAAGAGATCAGCCTGCTGCAGGATTTCACCCAGAACCTGACTCTCGTGAATTATGCCATTGACCAGTATGCCACCATCAACAAAGGCACCTGCCTGTATGATTCCGCTTATTTGTCGGTGGAAGCACAGGCAGATGCGCCCTATGGGCGGCGGGGGGTGATTTTGTTTACCGATGGCAAGGACGAGACCACCGGCGGCCAGCCCTGCAGCAAGCATACCTATCAGGAACTGGTGGACAAGGCTGTTGAACTGGGTGTACCCATTCACACCGTTGGGCTGCGCAGTACAGCCGGCAACATCAATGAGGTGGAACTGCGTAACATTGCTGGTTTCACCGGCGGTTATTCCATCGTGGCAGAAGTGAACGATCTGCCCCAGGCTTTTTCGCAGATCATGGAATCGTTGAAGACCCAGATGATGGCAGAAGCCACCATTTTTCCGCGAAAAGACCAGAATGAAGCTGTGTTCACGATCACATTTGATGACGACACAACCCTGAATACAGCTTTCTTCATCAATTCAGAAACCGATTACCCCGGCCCGGCCAGCCCGGTGCAGATGCGCTTCGATGGGCTTCAGCTGTTGGCTGAAACACAGGATTACGACCTGCAGATGACGATCACTTCGCCGGAACTGGTCGGCTATGTCAAGGTGGCGATCTGGGACACTGATTCCGGTGCCAAGGTGACGGATCTGAACTTCGACGATCCAGAGGGTTTTAACCGCTTCACCATTCCCACCGATCTATTGACAGCCAATCGCAAGTATGAATTGCGCATGTCGGCCATCAGCCGTGAGGCCAATACCGCTTTCGTGCTTTCTACCTCGCCGCGCGAGGGCCAAACCACAGAACTGGTGCATGAGTTTACCTATGACCCCAGCGGGATTCTGCCCACCCTGACGATCAATTCGGTGACACAGGATGGCACCAGTTTTGTCCTGAATGTTGCCCTGACCAATCCGCAGCAGGTGGGCGGTTTTGACGGCTGGCTGGTCAACAAGGCTACCAACATCCAGGTGAAGGATTCACAATTCAACCTGCCAGCGGATGCGGCAGCAGGCGGCAGGCTTGAGCTTTCGACCACAGAAAGCCGACTTGCCAGCGGTAAGTATGCTATTGTTTTGCGGCTGCTGGATACCAACAACCAGGTATTGTCGGTGGCGCAGGTGGACGAAGTCACTTATCAACAGCCTGGACTGCTAACACGCCTGAACGTGGCGTTAATTGCTATGCCGGTATTCATTGCCATTATTGCGGGTGTCGTGTTGTTTGTGGTGGTATTCCTGGTGATTTCGTCTTCGCGCCAGAAAAACCTCAGCAGCACGCCGGTGATGTCGGGGCAGCTGGGGAAGAAAGGCAAGAAGAACCAGTTGCCGGATGGATTGCAGGCAATCGCTAATGATGAGCCGTTCCTGCCCAGCACCAAAGCTTCTCCTTCACCCTCCCCAGTGAAAGCGTCCACGCCGCGCCCGGCACAGCAGGCTGACCAGACGGTGTTGTATGACCGCCAGGCACCAGCGCCGGAGCCAGTCACCCGCACCAGCCAAAGCTTGCCGCCGCAGTTGACGGTGGTGAAAGGCTTGCAGCCGCAGCAATGGGTGATTCAGCAAATGCCCTATGTGATCGGGCGCACGGAAGGTAATCTGGTGATAAATGTCAACAGCGTGTCGCGCAAACATGCGCAGATTACCAGCGATGGCAGGCAGAATTACTTTATCACGGATCTGAACAGCAGCAACGGCACCCAGGTGAACGGCAAGCGCCTGCCAGCCGGGCAGGCGGTGCCGCTGGCGAACGGCGCCATGATCGAAATTGGACGGGATATCGTACTCAGGTTTGAACGCAGGTAGGATGGGAGATATGGCAGATCATCTACAAGTTGATTATGATGTTTTGGGCAGGTTTGCCCAGAATTTTGACACCAAAGCGGAAGATTTTTCCTCGATGATCAGTGAGTTGCGGCAAAGAGCGCAGGCACTGGAAAGCCAATGGTTGGGAGCCGCTGCTGACAAATTCTTTGATGAGTTTTACCAGGAGGTACTGCCGGCGGCAGAACGTTTGAGTGGCGGCTATCAATTTGGGGCTGAGATCATGCGAAAAATTACTGCGCTTTTTGACGAAGCCGACAATGAAAGTAAAAGTTATTTCTCGGACGGCCAGATTGAGGGCAGCGGTGGTGGCGGCGGCATTGATGTCAGCAATCTTCAATTCGGTGACTTCAGCGGAATTGGCGCCAGCGGAATCGCTGGCGGCGGCACCGGCGCGGGTATGGGAGGGGGTACCCAGTCGGAGACAGTTCAAGGGACAGAACAGGCACGAAGTGATACGCAGACCGGGGCTGGCGGTGGAAGCACCGGCGGAGGCGGCGGTGGTGGGGGCAGCCAGAGCGGTTCGCAGGGGGTGCAGGGCGGTGTCAAGATGGGCGTAGGCGGTACAGGCGGCCAGACCAATATCGGCGGCGGTGGGGGCGGAGCACCCCAGGGGGGTGGTATGGCAGATCACATGACCGGCGGTGGGGGTGGCGGCGGTGAGAATGTGGGTGCTGCCAACAATCAGGCAGGCACCCAGGGCGGTGGAGGCGCAGATTCACAAGGATCAGTCTCCTCGGAAGATGTATTGAAAGGCGTGGGCGGTGTGGCAGGCGCTGGCATTGCCGGCGGTGCTGCTGCCAAAGGCGCTAAAGGTAAGAAAAAGAATGAGGAGGAATGAGTATTTGAACGATCATGGTTAATTTTTCGTTTGCTTTGATATGCCCGGTCCTGGGCAGAATCAGGACAATGATAAGTATCAATGTAAAAAAAGTTGATTATTGAAAGGAAAAATCATATGGCTGACATCACGCAAGTCGATTATGATGTTTTGGCTCAATTGGAAAAAGAGTGGGGGAGTTTTGCTGATAATGGTGAAGAATATATTCCCCAAATGCGTGCGCACATGGAAGCATTACATGGCGGTGGCTGGCAGGGACAGGCGGCTGATAAATTCCTTGAGGAATTTGAGGGCGAAGTGTTGCCTGCCTTGGAACGATATGTGAAAGCCATTCGTGAAGCCGCGAACACGATGACCAAGGTACGCCAGACTTTCAGCGAAGCTGAAGAAGAATCCAAGAGCTTTTTTAGTGGATTAGTTTAAAAAGAGGACTGAGCAATGAATGACAAGATACGTGTAAATTACCAGGAGTTAGAAGAATTCGCAAAACGATGCGACAAAATCGGCTCCAATATACTCGAAAACCACGTTCCAGGTGTGAAAAAGGATGCGGATCAAATCCGGAATGATGCATTGAAAGGCGATGTGGGCGAAACCTTCGCCGATGCACTGAGCGGTCCTTTTGTCCAATCCGCTACCCGGTTGGGTGAGAAATTCAAAGAAGTGGCTGCAGATATTCGCGCGGCCATGGAAGATATGCGCGCAGCCGACCAGGGCGCCGGCTCCAATTTTTAGGAGGTAAACTATGATTGGACGAATTATTCGCATTGCCAAGTCGATTGTCAGGAACCTGATCAAGCAAATTGTCGGGCAGGTTAACCTTATTCAAATGATGGTGACCTATCCTTTGCGCGCCTTCGTGTCTTCTGTCACAGGCGGCATCTGGAAAGGCAATGGCGCTGATCGGTTCGTAGCGGAAATGGTCTCAGACGTTATCCCTGCTTTGACCAACATCATGGATACCAGCACCAATTTCAGCAAGCAGATTGAAAAAGGTCTGAGCGCGATGGAACAGGCTGAACAAAAAGCCAAAGGGCTTGCCGGTCAGTTGTTTGATGTGTTCAGCAACATATACAAATAGGAGCGACGAACGATGGCTGATGAAGTATATATGGATATTCCCGCAGTTGAGCGGATGGCAAAAGCGTTTTCTGGTTTTGGAGACACGCTAAGTGCCGTTGAAAAAACGCTGCTGGCGATAAGTACTACGTTGAAAGTGACCGCTTTCTTGACTTTGGGCGGTTCGGCGGCTGCCGCAACATTGGTTGACCGCATTCTACCGCGCGTGAAACAATTGGCGGAAAAAATGCAAGAGTTATCCGGCGATATCACCAGCGCGATTAAAGCGTACCGCGATGGCGATCTGTCTGGTTCTCAGCGGTTTGTCGGTTAATCTTTTTGAAAGATCAAGGGCTGGCACTGCTGGTTTGCGGGTGTGGTTTTGATAGCGAATCAAATCGGTAAAAATGCCCAACAATCAGTAATGCCAGCCCTGGTTATTATAATGGATGTAGATGAATGCTTTCTCATATGAAAGCATTCCCTGAATTTGCCCTTAAGGATAGCAAAGGCCGCCGGTTATGAAGCGAATCTGCCAAAAATGCAATGTCATCTCGCATGACCTGAATTTGTGGTGCCAGGAAAAGGACTGCCCTGCCGAAAACGCCACCGAGATCTTTGACAACGGTGAGTGGTTCGGGCCGATGGAGATCGTGCAGGCGGTTGCTATCAACCGTTCAGCGATCATATACCAGGCGCGCAGGGGGGAAGAACTGGTGCTGCTCAAGGTAGCCAACAACAACTGCGAAAACAAACTGCGCAATGAAGCCAGGGCGTTTTTGGAGCTGGCAAAGTCAGGCCAGCATCCGTGCCTGCCGGTGCTGCTGCCGGCGCATCCTAACGGCGACATCCAGCAGCATCCCTATGGCTGGACGGTGATCAACGGGCGCATCAAGTACTATCTGGTGTTCGCCTTCACCGAAGGGGCGGTGCTGAGTAATTTGTTGTTGAAGAATCCGCAGCCGTGGTATCAGCATGCGGTGTGGATTGTATTGAACCTGGCTGACGCGGTGCTGTATTTGCACCAGGCAAAGAAACTGCACCTGTGTTTGCGGCCCGATGTGGTGCTGGTGCGTTATGACAAGCTGGGCTATCCGCGCCCGCTGCTGATTGACCTGGGGTTGAGCACCAATGACACCAACGTGCCCGCAGAGTGGGATGAAAGCTACAACCTGCCCGCTTACACCGCCCCGGAAATTTTGAGCGGTTCGGGGCCGGTTTCGATGGCGACGGATGTGTATGGGTTGGGGATGCTGCTGTATGAAATGCTTGCCGGGCATCCCGCTTATCCCTTTGATCTGAAACGCGACAAACAGGTGATCAGCGCCGTGTTGAAAGGCGTTTTCCCGCCGACCGGGCGCATTGACTTGAAAGAGATTCCCGCCATTGCCGAAAAGGCAATCAACGCCAACCCCGGCCAACGCTTTCAAACGGTGGCGCAGTTCTTTGCTGCGCTCAGCCCGCAAGTACCGCGTTTGCCTGCCGAAAAGAAGAAACGAAAATTTAACTGGCGGGTGCTATTCATTATCCTTGGCACCCTGCTGGTGATATCGCTGGTGCTCGTACTGGCTTTGTCATTGGTGCCGATGTGATCAGTCTGCAGTTGGCTGCCATGCATAGAGAAAAGATGAACAGGTGATCCGTGAGCGATAAATTTTACATTGACCGTCCTCCGCGTATAGAACCTGAATTGCCTTCAGGAACCTATCCGATTCCCAACCCGCCAGAGATTGACGACGATCCCCGGCAGCTGCTGCAACAAGCATTCCTGCCGATGGTTATGATCCTGGGGTATGTACTGGTGGCGATGGTTGGCGGCGGGCGCAATATGACTATGATGCTGCCGATGATGATTTCCGTAATAGCCACGGTGGCACTGGCGTTCTATACCCTGGCAGAAACCCGCAAGAAAAAAGAGGAAATGGAAACTGCTTATCGCCGCCGCATCAGCGAGTTGCGGCGCAAAATGGAGAGCGAACACGAACAGCAGCGCATTTATTATTATCATAATTACCCAGAACCTGATAAGAATCTGGAACTTGCGGCGGATATCCATCGTGCGATCGAGGCACGGCAAGAAGATATCCGCTCAGGCACCCGTTTGTGGGAGCGCCGTTCTGCTGACCATGACTTTCTTTATCTGCGTTTGGGTCTTAGCAGCCGCCCTTCGACCGTAACCTACAAGATATCGGAGACAGAAAGCACCGGCAACCCGCAAATGCTGGAAGCCATGCGTCTGGCGGAAGAATCACGCATGTTGTTCGATGTGCCGGTGACAGTTTCTCTGTACCAGCAGGCGGATGACAGCGAAAAAAAAGCAGTGGAGGCAAAGACAGATGATTCTTCGGGCGGTGGTGAGCAGACAGAAAGTGAAGCCCAGGCTGCCAAAGAAGTGACCGTACGGCATGCGATCGGCATCACTGGCAGCAGCAAAGAGAAAGTGTATGCCTACCTGCAGACCTTGCTGGTGGATTATGCCACGTTCCATTCACCGCAGGATGCGATGTTGTATGTGGCGGGTACCAATGAATCACGCACCAACTGGCGCTGGGCGTATGCGCTGCCGCACTGCAAAGAAGCGGACAAAACCGCCACACTGTGTTTTGAAGAAGAAGAATTACCGGACGAAACCGAACCTGACCGCATTCGTTTGTTCTGGCGCAACCTGCGCACCATTTTGGAACGCCGGCGTATGCGCCTGCAGGACCGTGAAAGCGGCGGGGATGTCAGGCTGCCGTTTCTGCTGGTGGTGGTGGATGTGCAGAACCAGGCTCCAGGCTGGTCAGCGCTCAATGACCTGGAAGGAGAGGCAACCATATCGACGATCCTGCTGGATGGGCAGTTGCTGGGGGCGGGCATCGTCTTTTTGGTGCCTGAGAGAGCCAAAGTGCCCAGCCGCTGCAATGCCGTGATCGAGGTCGATGAAGATCCCAAAGACAATGACGGAGCTGTTTTCCGTTACGCAGAAACCGGCTTCAATTCTGTACGCTATGTAGGCCGCACCAAACTGGTGTCGACGCAGGAAATGGCGCGCAATTTCTCACGCCATTTGGAACTGCTGGATGTGAAGCGCGGGTATGGCTCTTCGCTGGCGGGAACGGTGACATTGATGGAGATGTTAAACGTGACCACGCTGGAAGAATTGCAGACCATGGCGCGCGAGAACTGGCAGCGCAGTATGCAACCGCACCTGGCAGACTGGCTATTTACAGCAGTGGGTTTATTGTCGGGTAACGAACCGCGCGTATTGCATTTTTCTGCCAAGGCAGATGGTGTGCACGGCGTCATCGCCGGTTCGACTGGCTCGGGTAAATCGGAATTGCTGACAACGGTGATATTGGGCATGGCGCTCAACTTCAACCCGGATGTATTGAACTTTGTTTTGATTGACTACAAAGGCGGTTCTGCTTTTGAACCGTTCAAACGCCTGCCGCATAAGGTGGATATCGTCACCAACCTGGATACTTCGGCAGTGGCGCGTGTGTTTGCTTCAATCATCGCAGAACTCGACCGACGGCAGAAACTGAATACCTATACCAACTCCAAAGATATCGTCCATTACCGCAAAAAGGGCCTGAATCTGGACCCGCAGCGCCCGCCTTATCCGCACCTGTTCATCATCATTGACGAATTTGCGGAAATGATCGCTGGCAATGCAGAATATAAAGCACAGCTGGAAAGCATTACCCGCCTGGGACGCGCGCTGGGCGTTACCTTGATCCTGGCGGCGCAACGGCCGGCTGGTATCACCGACCAGATGCGCGCCAACATCAAGTTCCGCATCTGTCTACGCGTAGAAACGCCCGATGACAGCCGTGAAGTGCTGCGGCGTGCTGACGCCGCCTTCCTGCCGCCCGGCATCCCTGGCCGTGGTTATTTGCAGGTTGGCAATGAAAACATCGAATTGATCCAGACTGCCTACGCTGGCGGTGATTATAAAGGCCCGCAGGAAGAAAGTGTTGCCCCCAACGTGTTCTGGCTGGATCGCCAGAAGAAATCTGAGGCGCAGAAAGCCGCTGAACCGCCCAAGTTGTATGATGTCATTGTGGACATGCTGGCAGACCTGGCACTGCAGGAATCAAAACCGCAATGGCGGCCCTGGCCTGAATTCCTGCCTACCCAGAGCGGTGACCGGGTTTTGACCCTGGCAACCCCGATTGACACCGCTTATATGGTGGACGATGATGTGGACCTGTTGCGCGGTGGCGAAGGGCAGCAAAGCGGAAATTTGATGTTGAATTATCGCGCCAATGAAATTTGGGAAGATGATTTTGATTGGCAGGGGGTGGCATGGGGCAAAACCGCTATGCGTCCGTTAATCGGTTTGGTCGATAACCCTTACCAGGCCAGCCAGAAACCGCTGCAAGTGAATTTCACCAACGGACATGCGGTTGTATTCGGCGCTTCTGGGCGTGGGAAAACCACCTTCATCCGCACTGTAATCACCAGCCTGGCGCTGACACATTCACCGGATGAACTGCACATGTATATCTTCGATTTCGGCGGACGCGCGCTGAACTTTTTGATCGATCTACCGCATGTGGGGGCAGTCATCACTTCAGAAGAGGAAGAGCGCGTGCTGCGCGGCTTGCGCAAGGTCAATGAAATTGTGGAGCAGCGCCAGATCCTGTTCAGTGAACAGCGGGTGACCAGCCTCGATTCCTATAATGTAGCGCATCCTGACAAGACACTGCCGGCGGTGCTGGTGGTGATCGATAACTTTGCAGAGTTCCGTGAATATTATGACAACCTGATGGGCCCGCTGACATCTATCATTCGCGAAGGGCGTGCCTATGGGGTGAATTTCCTGATTTCCGGTGACCTGCCCAATGCCCTCCCCGCCAAACTGTTCAACCTGATCACGGAACGTTTTACCCTCAAGCTGTCAGATGCTTCTGAATACGCTTCCGTGGTAGGGCGCGGCGTGCCGGCTGATCTCAGCCCGGTGCCCGGACGCGGGTATGTGCGGTTGGGTAATATGCCGCTGGAATTCCAAACGGCGCTCACCTTCCCGGTGACAGAAAATGACCCGGACGGCATTTCCAGTATCAGCCGTATGTGCAAGCGCATGACAGAGGTGTGGGGCGATCGCTGGCAGGGAGAGAAACCTTCTACCATTGAAACATTAATGTTGCATCTGCTGTTGGAACCACTGGTGGAACAAACCGTATTGCCTTCTTCACGTCGCTTGAACGCGGTGGTGGGTATTGATGACCGCACCTTAGGACCAGCGATCATCGATATTGAGCGGCAGGGTCCGCATATGATGGTGATTGGCCAGCCATTCTCTGGTAAGACTACCACGCTGCGTACGATAATATTTTCACTGGCCTACAACTACTCGCCCGATGATGTCATGATGGTGTTGATCGACTATTCGCGCAAGTTATGGAAGGGTGACCAGACCTCCTTGGCTGACCTGCCGCATGTGGTCGCGACGATCGAGGAGTTGGAGCAACTCGATCAACTGGCATTGAACATAGAAGCGGAATGCCTTGACTTTGATGTCAACCCGCGGCGGCGCAAGCTGATGGTCATCATTGATAACTACGACTCCTTCACCGATGAGTCAAGCCGCAAGAAGGCTGACTTCTTCGAATCAATGGCAGCATTGGTGCGCAAATACCAGACAGCGGGTGTCTATTTGGTGGTAGGCGGGTCAGTTTCGATCACCAGCGCCACCGATGATCTGCGCAAGGTGTTCGCGGCGCCCAACTTTGGTATCGCATTAAAGAGTGCGGATGCCGTCAACCGCCTGTACGGTAAATTCCCGCGCAGCCTGGCTGACAGCGAACTGCCGATGGGGCGCGGTTTCACGGTGCAATCCGGCATCACCAAGATGCTACAGATCGCCACGCCGTATGCCAATGACGATGATGTAGATGGCTCGATTGACCAATGGGTGCACCTGATTCAGAAGCGTCATCCGGTAGAGAAAGTGCAGTGGCTGCGGCCGCAGGATGAACCGGAAAGCGAAGAAGCGCAGGAAAAGGCGGCTGCGGAAGAAGCACAACCAGTAGAAGAACAGGTGGAAGAGACCGGCGAAGCCAAAGGAGAAGAAGATACCGATCAATTCAGCATTCCCACCAAGCGCGATATCAGCAAATTTGATATGGACGCGATTAAGAAATTGTTGTCAGAAAATGGGTATCCGCAAGATCTGCTGGACATGCTCTCCGATAGCGACATGGTGGAAACCGCTTTTGCCATGAGCCTGCTTGAGGATGAGCCGACAGAACCAGAACAGGAATAAGCTATGGCCAGTGAAGAATATATAGATGTAGAGTTTGATATTTTTGAATATACAGGCCAGCGGGCGCGCGTGAAAAAGTCACTCACTGTGAACAGCCTGATCGAGGAAATCCTGCGCGAATTTGATGATATTCCCTCTGACTTTTCCAACAAATATGTCCTCTACTTAAAAGGCGAAGAAAAACCGCTGGACAGTAATAAAACCATGCTGGAGCTGGACATCCAGCCGCAAGATGAGCTGGTCTTTGACCGCTACCGCTCACTGCTGCGGCGTGAGTTGCCGCCAACGATCAAAGCCTCGTTTGTCGAAGAAAAAACCCTGGATGCCTTTGAATTGCAATGGTATCCGGCGATTATCGGCCGCTCAAGCACCGATATGGACCATAATTTCTCACTGGCGGTGAACGTGGAGAACCTGCCGGACGGCAAGACAATTTCACGACGGCATGCTTTGATCTCCTTTGCGGAGGGAAAGTTTTTTATCGAACCACAATCTGAGTACAACCCCGTCTATCTCAACGGGGTAGAGATACCCTACCAGCAAAAATTCTTGATCAAGGACAATGACCGCATCATGCTGGGTTTTAACCGCATCACCCTGATCTTTAAGCAACGTAAACTCAGCGAAAGTCAACAGACTTCAAGGCCGGTGGCAGCCAGGCAGCAGACCGTGGAAGAAAGGCCGGCGGAACCCGCCACACAGATTGACGGGTTTGCCGACGCGAAAACGCCGCCAGCGCCGCGTCTCATCGTTGAAACAGCCGGCAACAAAGATATCATCGGCAGCGTGCTCCCGCTGGAGACCTATCCATTCATGATGGGGCGTACCCATCCCTTGTTGACCGGTGAGAATGATATGTCGCGCGCGCATGCCGAGATTTCCTACGATGAGCAGGCTAACAAGCATTTTATTGTCGACCTGAACAGCACCAATGGGGTGGAGATCAATGGCAAGAAGATTGAAGCCAATATCCCCTATGAGATAACCCCCGGCTGCTACATTCGCCTGGGGTTCAAGGTGATCGTCAGATTTGAGGGGTAATATTCACCCCAAAAAATTACCATGACTGTCAGGAAGCCATTCATCATCGATTGGCTTCCTGGGTTTTTTTATGAGAGGGCTTCTTCGACTGCCGCGGGTCTGGCAACCCGCGTGCCTAAAAGAAGCGATAGGAGAATGCCGAAGGAGAACAAGCAGATATTGAGGATAAACGGCAGGATCTTGTTCTGCGCCGAAAGGACACCGGAAATCCAGCCAAAGGGAGAGGTCAGCAGGATGATGACCACGAACATCAAGGATTGGATGCGTGCGCGTTCTTTGGCGTCCACGGTCAGCACCACCATCTGGTCCAGCCGCGGGCCGACAACGGCGTAACTGCAGGCGGACAGGATTACGCTGATGAAAAGAGGCACATAGCCGCGCACGGGACTGGTGATGAGGATGACCTCGCTGATGAGGAGGCCGAGAAACCCGATCATCATGGGCAATTTGAACGGCAGGCGGCGCAGACGCGGCAGCACCACGAAAAAGAACAGGATCATGATGATGGAGCGCACGATCTGGAAGTAAGCCAGGTTTTCCGGCTGGATGTCCAGTTTTTCTGTGACCAGAATCCCCCAAAAATTGCTGTTCACCATGCCGGAGGCGCTCAGGATGAGCATGATGCCCATGGTGAGCAGGGTGGGGGTGGACTTCAGCAAATCGCTGGCTACCTGGCGATATTCCTTCACGAAAGAGAACAGACTTTGTCCTTTGGTTTCGCGCATGCGGACTTTACCCTGTTGGGTTTCTTCGGTGAGGGTATACGCGGCGAAAGCTTTTATGGCAAACACAGCGGCGGCAAAGAAATAGATACCACGCATGGCAGGCACCAGCGAGTATGTTTTGATCAACAGCGCAGCCAGGGGGGTGAAAACCGCCACCACCAGCCCGGCAATATAGATCCAGGCATAGACATCAACGAGGTCATCAGGGTTGGTATCTTCCACCAGCAGGCACGACCACGAATTGTGCACAATGCGCCACACGCTGTTGACGATGCCGGCGATCAGGAAAAACCAGAAATTCTGCGCCAGTGCAGAGATCAATGCCGGTACGCTCCATGAAAACAATTCGAAGATCAAGGTGGCGTTGCGGCGTCCCAATTTGTCGGTGATGATACCGCCCAGCAATGCCATCACCACCTGGAAGCCCCAGCTGATGCTGGCAATCAAGCCGATCTGCTGGTCACTCAGCCCCAATGCCAGCATGTAGATGGAGGCATAGGGCATGTAGAGATTATATGGAATGCCCCATAATGGTTCGGTCATGACCAATCCGCGGGCGTTGCCTTTCAGGTTTTTAAGAACTGAGAAAAGTGAGGGTTGTGACAATGTTTGGCTCCCAAAGAGATAGTGCGCGTGCACCTTACAATCTATCAAGGATACTAAGGAAAGGTCATCAACGCAAGGGAGATTGATCGCCTGTGGCAGGTATCTTCTTCCTTGTTTAACTGATACTCTATTGGCAGGTAGCATGTATAATTAAGCAAGAAGTATGGCGGTAAGGGAGTATTTTGATTGATTCAGGCGGAGGGCGTTATGAGTAATGAATTCATTGGCAAGCGGTATCGCATCATTCGCAAGATCGGCGAAGGCGGCATGGGCAGTGTGTACCAGGCTGTGGACGAAAGATTGACACGTGAGGTGGCAATCAAACGGCTGAACATAATCGATACGAATCCGACCCTGGTTGACCAGATCGTGGCTCGTTTTGAGCGTGAAGCCAAAGCCATGGCACAATTCCGTCATCCCAACATCGTCAATGTGTTCGATTATGGGCAGGACGAAAGCGGTTTGTATCTGGTGATCGAGTTTATGCCGGGCGGCACGCTGCGGGAGCGCATGGGCAAATCCATGCCGGCAAAAGAAGCCGCGAGGCTGCTGCTGCCGATCGCCGATGCACTGAGTTATGTACATGAACAGGGCATGGTGCATCGTGACATCAAACCTGCCAACATATTGTTTGATGCGCACAACAACCCCATGTTGACCGATTTCGGGGTCGTAAAGCTGATCGAGCAGAGCGGTGTCACCCTGACGACCGCCGGTACCGGGGTAGGCACGCCTGCCTATATGGCGCCCGAACAGATGAGCAAAGATTTTGACCACCGCGCTGATCAATATGCATTGGGCATCATCTTCTATGAACTGGTCACCGGCAAGAAGCCTTATGAAGGTAACACTCCGCTGCAGACCCTGTATATGCATGCCACCCATGCGCTGCCTGACCCGCGCTTGTTTGTGACAGACTTGCCGCAAGAAGCCTGCGACCTGTTGAAGACAGCCCTGGCGAAAAACCGAAATGACCGTTTTCCCAACATGGCGAATTTCGCTCAGGCGTTGCAGCGCATTTTGACAGCCGAGGCTGAAGACCGTACCATGCTGGCGTCTGAAAAAGCGGTAGCACCACCAAAGGTAGCTGCCCCGCCTTCCAGCGGTTCGCCGGTTGTTCAGCCTCCGGTCTATGCTGCGGCACCGGCGGCGCACAACACCCCTCCTGTCGCCCCGCTGCCAACCACAGCCCCGCCGCCGGAACGTGATAAAAAGAAGTTCAACCCGCTATTCGTGGTTTTGGGCTGTGGCGGGTTGATGTTTGCGGCCTTATTGATTGTGGGGCTGATCTTTGTACCGCGTTTGTTGAATCGCGGCGGTGAACCAACCGAAACCCTTTCCGCGCTGGCCATCCGCCAAACCGAGATGGCTTTGCAGCAGACGGATACGCCTGAACCGCCCACCAGTACCCCGCAACAGCCCACAGAAACCCCATCAGCACAGGGGGGCGAGGGCGATGAAGGAGCACAGCCCATCGAGACACGCGCACCGCTTGCTACCAGGACCGAGGAAGCGAGCTTGTATCAGGATGGTGATGTGCAGGAACGCCAGAAGGACAGCATGTCGATGGTGTATATCTCGCAAGGAACCTTTATCATGGGCACCAACGACAGCCGGGTGGATATGAAACCGGCACACGAAGTGCTGCTCAGTGCCTATTGGATTGACCAATACGAGGTGAGTAACAGCCAGTATGCGCGCTGTGTGGCGGCAGGTGGCTGCAGCGCACCACTGGACGAAAATACCAGCACACGTGATGATTATTACACCAAGCCGGAATTTGCCAATTTCCCGGTGGTGCATATCAGCTGGTACATGGCGGATGATTACTGCCGCTGGGCGGGTGGAAGGCTGCCGACCGAAGCGGAGTGGGAAAAAGCCGCGCGTGGCACCGATCAGCGCCTGTATCCCTGGGGTAATACTTCGCCCACCAGATACTTGCTCAATTATGCCGACCTGATCGGGGATACCACCGAAGTGGGTAGTTATCCTGACGGTGTCAGTCCGTATGGCTTGTTCGATATGGCTGGCAACGTGCGTGAGTGGATCGCGGATTGGTATGATAAGGATTATTACCAGTACAGCTCCTACGAGAACCCAACCGGTTCTTCTGACAGCGACACGCGGGTCATCCGCGGCGGTGCTTTCAACAGTGATATAAACTCTGTCCGCACTGCCTATCGCATGTTGGGGTATCCGCAGAATTCAGGCGGCCACATCGGCTTTCGCTGTGTGGTAGAACCCTGATCGAAGGCGCCAGGGATACTTACATTGTTATAAAGGCGGTATAATTGCAGCTTGCGGTACCCAGGTTTTCATTTCTGACTATGCCGTTTCTGATGGTTGCATTCTGTTATAATTTTTATGT
>Ga0334888_1001729_pt1 | contig 26760 bp, 25 predicted proteins | sample GraSluR1_MG_FD_207227 | JGI IMG/M metagenome (GOLD analysis project Ga0334888, IMG submission 207227) | Sludge microbial communities from methane-producing bioreactor in Wageningen University, Netherlands - Granular Sludge_3_08-R1 | ecosystem: Engineered > Bioreactor > Anaerobic > Unclassified ...
GCGCCGCCCTGATTGGATCAGGGTCAAAGCGCCTGTCGGCGAAGGCTACCAGAAAATCGAAAACATGCTGCGCAATCAGCACCTGCACACCGTATGTGAAGAAGCCGCCTGCCCCAATATGGGCGAATGTTTCAACAGCGGAACCGCCACCTTTTTGATTCTCGGCGACATCTGCACACGCGCCTGCCGCTTCTGCGACATCAAACACGGCCAGCCCGCCGAATTGGACTGGGAAGAACCGCTGCGGGTCGCCCAAACTGTCCAGCAGATGCAATTGCGCTATGCCGTCATCACCAGTGTCGATCGTGATGAACGCGAAGACGGCGGAGCGCCGATCTTTGCCGAAACCATTCGCCAGATACGCCTGCTGACCCCCGGCTGCAAGGTGGAGGTCCTGATTCCCGATTTCAAAGGCTCGATCGACGCGCTCAAAATGGTGATGGATGCCAAACCAGATGTCCTCAATCACAACCTGGAGACCGTGGAGCGGCTTTCCAAACAAATCCAGCCGCAGTCACGCAAAGAATGGTCGCGTGCCACACTTGTTAACGCCAAAGCCTTGGCGCCTGGTATCCCCACCAAATCCGGCTTGATGGTCGGCATGGGCGAAACCTTCGAAGAGGTGCAGGACGCCATGCGTGAATTGCGCGAATGGCAGGTCGATCTGTTGACCATCGGGCAATACTTGCAACCCAGCCGTCAACACTGGCCCATCGACCGCTACTATACGCCTGATGAATTTACGGCCCTGAAGGAGTTCGGGCTTTCCATCGGATTTAGCGCCGTGGTCAGTGCACCCTTGGTGCGCAGTTCCTACCATGCCGCAGACATGATCTAACCAGATAAAAAGAGAACCCAGTTTTACCGGGTTCTCTTTTTTCTATTCGTCATCATCTCCATCATCTTCATGGTGCAATAAAAACAACGGCACCTCCGATGACACCCGATGACCATGTTTTAACCACAGTTTCTCCGCCAGTTCCAATCCATCAGATCGGATACCATACCGGTTGAAATACTCACACACCCGGCGCACATCGCGCTGGAAGATGACATACGCATTCGGGTTGGTTTCTGCCATCACAATCTGCGGGAAATCGATCATGGTGATCTCTCCATCCCAATAGAGGACATTGTACGCAGACAAGTCACCATGGATAATGCCATGCGCCAGCATCAGGTCAACATTATTCACCATGCGTTCGAACAACGGTCTGGCTTCAGTGATATCCAATTCCACCTCATGCAGGGTCGGCGCGCCGCCGATTTCATCACCGAAGTATTCCATTAATAAAGCCATATCACCATTCGCGAACAAGCGGGGCACATCACAACCAGCTGCGTGCAATTCTTTCATGGCTTTTACTTCATAATCGATCCACGAGGAATGCATTAATTGTTGGCCAATGGCAGTCTTCTGGCGGATGGCATGCAGCAAACCGTGGTCGAGAATCACATGGCCTTGACCGTCCAGATAATCACGCCCTTCGCGGTAAGTGTGGTCTTTGCGTAGGTTGCGGAACTGGCGCGGCCGGTATACTTTGGCGGCCAGGTAGTCGACCCCAACGGTTTCATGCGCTTTGCACAGGTATACAGAGGCTTCTTTTCCGCCTTTTATGGCACGCAGAATATCATCGAACCATTGATCCAGGAAAAATGGCGCCAACGCGTTGAACAGCCAGCCGGCTTCATGCCGGGATGGCAGGTAAGTCAGTTCGAATCCAGATTCTATCGCTTCCAGCACAGACGCATTGTCGGCCACCACGTCATCTTGACCGGTGGTAACCACGCGGTTTTCACCACCTTGCTTGCGTTTCCGCGTGTCCACATTGCGCACCCCAAACGCCTGTAAATCTTCATCATCCACTACATTGTCTTCAAAGTAAACCATCAAATCTGAAATATTCATTTTCTTCTTGCTTCAATCCTAATCATAAAAAAACCCGCGGACGTATCCACGGGCAGGTGTCTAAAAATAAATCAGCAAAACAGGCTTATAGACTTCTCTCAGGAGGCACGTCAAAACATCTATCATTAGTAACAATTCGCTCAATTTTACGCATGAGTTTCACAGCCTCCTTTCTTATTGATTAGAAATACATTTGCTAATATAGCAAATGTTGTCGGGACTGTCAATAGCTTGACGCATTCTGTCACTGGTAAAAGAAAACCCCGCACCTTTGCCATACCATAGAATATGGTATATTAATCAATAAAATTCATTTTACCTCGGCGTTATATAATGATCGATCGTTAGGAGAAGAATAGCCATGAGCGATGTCCTTATCGCCTTCTTATTGACTTTGTTCGCAGGCTTGGCAACTGGCATTGGCAGCATACTTGCTTTCACCGCCAAACGCACCAACCACCGTTTTCTTTCCATTACGACCGGATTCTCTGCGGGTGTGATGCTCTATGTCTCCTTTGTAGAGATCTTCCTAAAAGGCAGTGAAGCGTTGGAAGAAGCTTATGGCGCAACCACTGGCAATTGGATCAATGTGGCTGCCTTCTTTGGCGGTATTTTGCTGATCGGCCTGATCGACAACCTCATCCCCGCCGCCAAAAACCCGCATGAGAGCCGCAGCGAGAAATCAACAGAAACCTTAACCGAAGAAGGACACCCACTGCCTAAGGGAGAACTTGCTATTCAAGCTGGAAAAAGAGCAGACGAAACCCAAAAAGATCCCGAGCAAGAACAGAAGAACCTGCTGCGCATGGGACTGTTCACTGCCCTGGCGATCGCAATCCACAACTTCCCGGAAGGCCTGGCAACCTTTTTGGCTGCACTGGAAGATCCCGGATTGGGTGTCGCTATCGCCATCGCTATCGCCCTTCACAACATTCCTGAAGGAATCAGCGTCTCTGTACCGATATATTATGCGACCGGTGACCGGAAAAAGGCATTTCTCTACTCGTTCCTGAGCGGTCTGGCAGAGCCGATAGGGGCATTGGTTGCCTACTTCTTCCTGCGTTTGCTCATTGGTGCTGATAACGGCGGTTTTCCACCGCAGATCATGGGCATCTTGTTCGCCATTGTGGCAGGTATCATGGTCTACATCAGCCTGGATGAACTGCTTCCCACCAGCCGTGCCTATGGCAAAGGCCATGACAGCCTGCTGGGTTTGATCGGCGGTATGGCAGTCATGGCATTAAGCTTGCTGCTCATGGCATAATCTACAAGAACTTCTCTTTACCAGTCTGCCAATTGTGATTTGGGTTTTGGTAGTAAAATTTGCTGGTAAACAATTAACAATGAACATATCCTTTCCTGTATGGAGGTGTTGATGGATGCAGCCATAGCCAACTTTTCTCCGATAGTGCAGGCGCTTTTCGGCACTTTATTCACCTATGCAGTCACCGCCCTGGGGGCGGCAGGCGTTTTCCTTGCAAAAGAAGTGAAAAAAGAACTGTTAGATGGCATGCTTGGATTCGCTGGCGGCGTTATGACCGCTGCCAGTTATTGGTCTCTCTTGGCGCCAGCGATTGAATTGTCAGCCTCTCTCAAAGTACCCAACTGGTTTCCTGCTGCCGCTGGCTTCTTACTTGGCGCTGGTTTCTTATATCTGGTGGACAAATTGTTGCCCCATCTTCATATCGGCATGCCGACCAGTGAGGCAGAGGGCTTAAAAACCACCTGGCAGCGAAGTGTCTTGCTTGTCCTGGCAATAACGCTTCACAATATTCCAGAAGGGCTCGCGGTGGGGGTGGCTTTCGGTGCCGCAGCTGCTGGGATACCCGAAGCCACAATTGCCGGTGCTGTAGCGCTTGCGTTAGGAATCGGCCTACAGAACTTTCCTGAAGGATTGGCGGTGTCTGCCCCGCTTCGCCGTGAGGGCATGAAACCCGGTAAAGCATTTTTATATGGCCAGGCTTCTGGCGTGGTGGAACCTTTTGCTGGTGTTTTGGGAGCTGCTTTGGTGCTGATCATGCGCCCAATACTGCCCTATGCACTGGCATTTGCCGCCGGTGCCATGATCTATGTGGTCGTTGAAGAATTAATACCAGAAGCGTCACGGGGCAAACATAGCGACATTCCCACCATCGGATTCATCATCGGTTTTGCGGTGATGATGTTGTTAGATGTCGCCTTGGGATAATGCGAATGTACTATTAACTGCCTTGCTTACGATTGGTCGTTCACCAAACGCAAACAAGCCTGCAACCCCAATCCGAATAACATAGTACGGAACTCAGCACGCGAATACCACCCGCGGCCATCCCATCCTTCCGGCACTACCAGGTCACCGGCATATAATAACTGCGCCGCCTGCACCCCACGGTACTTTGCCACCGCAAAAAACGCTGCCGCCTCCATCTCCACCACCGAACAGCCTTCCGCAATGCGCATTTCGCGTTTCATCTGCGTTTCGCGGTAGAAAGCGCTGGTGGTCCAGGTTTTGGTCTTTACATACGGCAAGCTGTGGGCTACCAAAACCTGCTCAATGGCAGCCACCCCGTCTTCATCAGGCGTCACCTCGCGTGAGGGTGGCAGGTAATGATAAGACACGCCCTCATCACGCACGGCTGCAATTGGAATCACCAGATGTTCCGCCACCAGATCATGCACAAGAGAGCCCGCCCCGCCCACAATGATGAACTTACGGCAACCATGGGCGATCAATTCTTCCATTACACCGGCCGCGATCGGCGCACCCACCATCGGATTCATCACCGTGATTGGCTTTCCTCCTGCTTCGTGTACATAAATAGGCAGTGGGCCGTTTTCCGATTTAAACTCGCCTACCTTGCGCAATACCCCTTGCGCTGCCATATCTGCTAAAACATCATAAAAGAAACACAAAACACAGCCCTCCGGCAGCACCTCTTGAGTGGCATATTTACGCGGATTGATGATCGCATCTGATTTATCGTCGAATTCAAGGATGGGGTAGGTATTGTGCATTGGTTGCGCCTCCTGATATTTGCCCCATTATAACCAGATATGACTTCCGCTGATGATATAATCCGCCACATGAGAGCAGACAAGGCCGCATTCACAAGGCAATGGTGGGCACTTTTCCTGGTACTGGTATTCGTATTTACCCTCGCCTATGCACAGTCGCCACTCTACACCTCCGAGGAATCTGCTCAAAGCCGCCCTGATCCTCTCCTCCAATGGTATCAACGCGTACAGCAGGTCGATCACTTCTACAGCAGATTGCCCTGGGGTGAGGGCTGTTATCGGCTGGAGCAGTTGGCGGTTCTCTACGACGCCACCCATGTCGTCGTTCCCAGGAAAGCCGGGTTCGGACCTGGCTGCATGATGCTGGTTGCTGAAAATGCATCCTACGGGTATTATCAGATTGTCACAACCCTTTGATCCTGCCAAGAAAGGCTGCCCTTAATGGCCCAATTCAACCTGTTCAGTGATTTTGAAGCACCGATTCTATCAGTCACCCAATTGAATTTCTACCTGCGTCAACTGATGGAGAGCGATGACCTGTTGCAGCGGGTGTGGATCAAAGGTGAGGTATCCAACCTTTCCACCCCACGCTCCGGCCACATTTATTTCACCCTGAAGGATGCAGAAGCTTCCTTGCAATGCGTCATCTGGAAGTCAAACACCGCCCGCCTGCAGCAAATACCGCGCGAAGGCATGGCCATCGAAGCCCGTGGTTATATCAGCGTGTATGAACGCGGCGGTAATTATCAACTGTACGTGGATAACATCCGCGTGGCAGGCGAGGGGGAGTTGTTTCAAGAATTTCTGGCGCTCAAAGCCAAACTGGAAGCCGAAGGTTTGTTTGATGCTGAGCGAAAACTCCCTTTGCCGCCCTATCCACACACCATCGGGATCGTAACATCCGCCACAGGCGCTGCCTACCAGGATATGATTAACACCCTCAAGAACCGTTATCCATTGGCACAAGTGCTCCTGTCACCGGCTGCTGTGCAGGGCGATAAAGCCCCACCGCAGATCATCAAAGCCCTGCAAGCCCTCTATGCCCTCAAACCCGACGTGATCCTGATCGGACGCGGGGGCGGCTCCCTGGAAGACCTGTGGTGTTTCAATAATGAATCCGTGGTGCGTGCCATTGCCGCCTCACCCATTCCCATCATCAGTGGTGTCGGCCATGAGACCGACTTCACCCTCAGCGATTTCGCAGCAGATGTACGTGCACCAACCCCCACCGGAGCGGCTGTGCTCGCCACCCCCCACATTGATGAAATGGGGGAACAATTGGTCAATTATTTTTCTGGACTTACCTCCCTCATCAAGCAGAAAATCAACCAATTTCGTCAAGAGATCAATGAATTAACAGCAAATCTGCGGCCGCTTTCTCCTTTGTATAAAGTGGCTTCTGAGATGCAGCATCTTGATCATCTGGAACAACGCCTATACCAGTTGACAGCCCAGCAGGCTGCCGTTCAACAGTCACGCCTGTCCGCTGCCATGCAACATCTGAACGCGCTCAATCCATCCAACATCCTGCGACGCGGCTATGCCATCCTGCAGCAGCCAGATGGACAAACCATCACTACAGTGATGCAAGTGGAGGTTGATGAAGCCATTCAAGCCGTGTTGCACGATGGCAGGCTGACCTTGACTGTCAATAAAAAAAATTCCAAAATTGAAGGAGATACCAGAAATGAATGACAAAGCCATCGAAGAGATGAATTACGAAGAAGCCATCCAGGCGCTCGAGAACATCATCACCCAGTTGGAAAACGACAACCAGACCCTGGATGATTCACTTGCCCTGTATGAACAGGGGCAGAAGATTGCCCAGCGTTGTGCCGCCTTGCTGAAGAATGCAGAATTGAGAATCCGCACTCTTACCGAAACCGAAAGCGATTAATCCCTGCCTGTAGATGCAAAAAAGAGAGCAAATTTGCTCTCTTTTTTGCTATATTTATTACGGTTTCGCAAAATTTGTCTGAATTCGGTTTGTTTATTCTTCTTTGGTACGCTTCTTTAATTCCTGGATAGCACCATCAAGATCAGCTTTGGTTTTTTCAAACTCCACCAATTGAACCGATGCCTCTTCGGACAGTTCGTCTTGAACCTCGCTCAATTGGCCCTGCAGTTCATCGGTGGTTTGTTTGATATCTTGAATACTCTCCTCAAGACCGGTTTCTTCTATCAGTGTTTTAGGTATATTGCGAATCTCACGCGAAGTATCACGCACAGTTGTCCAGAATTCTGAACGGGTTATCTTGCGAATAAAGCGCCCAAACTTGCCCGCCATATCAACCACCTGCTCGGGACCCAGGAAGATGATCATAACGACCAGGATGAGGATAATTTCCAGTATCCCGAAGTTCAGAAAGGTCATAGGATTACTTCTTTATGAATCAGTAACCACCAGATATCTATAGTGATTCTACTCTTCTGATTCTTCTTTGGCTTTTTTCTTCTTTTTCTTCTTTTTGGGCTTCTCTTCGGCTGCAGCTTCTTCAACTTCTTCTGCTACATCATCTTGCGGTTCATCGGTTTTGAGGCCTTCGCGGAACGCACGGATGCCTGAACCAAGTTCGCCGCCCAATTTTCCAATGCGGCCAACCCCGAAAACCAAAATAACAATCACAAGTATGACGATCCATTCCCAGCCTCGCAGCCCAGGAATTGCCAACATTCCATAACTAGCTAACATAACAATCTGCTCCTTTGTTCAATGATTGATCAGTCCTAATTCTAATCGGTTTCGTTGCGTCTGGCAAGCCATGCCAGAAGGATACTCAAGCCATATAACACCGAGAGTGGCAGCATCAATAATCCCATGTTGATCGGGTCACCAGTGGGCGTGATCACAGCAGCTGCCACCGCGATGGCCACAATGGCGATCCTCCATTGCGACGAAAGATGCACTGCTTTTAAAATTCGCAGTTTTGCCAGTACAAACGCCACCAGCGGCATTTGGAAGGCCACCCCTACCCAAAACATCAATGAAGTCACAAAATTCACATAATCAGATACCTGTGGGACAGTGTTGATCCCCAAAAATTGCAGCAAAAATGGGATGGCTGCCGGCAGCATGATGTAATATGTGAATATTACACCAGATAAAAACAACACCGTGATAGCGGGGATACCCATATATACCCACTTCTTTTCATGGGCTTCGAGCCCTGGCAGAACAAATGCCAAAACCTGGTATGAAATCCAAGGTAACGCAAAGATTAAGCCAGACAGCAACGATATACGCATGTAAGCTTCGATGGTCTCAGTTACACGAATTGCCTGCAAAGCACCAATACCACCGGCTGGCCTTGCCAGCAATGCCAGGATTTGCTCGGTGAAGATAAAAGATGCCACCGTTGTGATTGCCAATCCGATCACAGCAAAGACGATACGCTTCCTCAATTCATTCAGATGCTCCCAGACCCCAGATTCCAGGATCATGGTCTTTAATGAGTTGAAATTAAAATCATCTTTAGTGCTGGTTGGTTTGCTTTTTGTTGTTTGTACGCTCATGTTTGTTGTTCTACAATTTTGAACACAACTCGATTTTCTCAATGACACCAGGTATGGCTAACGCCGGTAAGTGTACCATGAACAGCATAGACTGTCATGGGCGCGGTGATTGGCATTACAATACACTCAGTTACCGAAACCGTTCCTCATTATCAGGAAACCCATGAACAAGCACCCCTATTTTGATTTGCTTTTGCTGGATGAATCAGAACTCGTCCATCACTTCAAACAGAATATTTTTGCCCGAAAAACGGTGCAGGAATGGCCGCTGTCTGCCGTCGAAGAAATCACCTTAAACGACGGAACGGTCTGGATGTTGAAATCTGTGCGCGAACCATTGACCATCGAAGGCAAATTTTACCAGCAAGTCAACCGCACCTTTCTGCCCGCTACGGTGATCCTGTATGATGACCTTTCCTACCAAAGCTTTCTTTACCCCAGAATTACTGGAAACCATCCATCCAAAGAACATTTATGCACCGAAGAGATTCTTGTGATGATGGACCGTCTGATACAGATGATTCGTTCTCTGCCACAAACCAACCTGCCTCATCGGTTGGATGTATCCACTCCTCAAGCCTTTCACCGACAATTTTACCATCTCATTGAAAAGCTGCATACGCTCATTCAGCAATGCCCAGATGGACACCTCAACTCACAAGATTGTGCCACCCTCCTCCCCATCATCAACGACCAGCATCTGATACATACATTGACAGCTGATAGCACCTATGTCCACGGCGACCTTTCAGCAGACAATATCCTGATTACACCGGATGACACTCTGCACATCATCGACTGGCAGCGCATGATCTATGGCTCTCCTTTGCTTGATCGTTATACCTTCCTTTCTTCCATAGGAATAGACCCGGATGACCATCTTCCGCCCGAAGCCGGCATTATCGCCTGTCTCGAACGCATCGACTGGTTTACAGACACCGCCTTATACTGGTTTCCTGCCTTCCAGGAAGGTTACACCGCCAGTATTGCCGAATTAATTCAAAATTTGCCGCCCATTTACCAAAAATTTTGTTCAGAGGAGTAACCCGTGACAAATCCATCGCCACAACCCCATGGCCCAGTCCCCAGCCTGCGCCAGCTTGCCTGGCACCAGTTGGAGACCTATGGTTTTATCCACTTCACCACCAACACCTTCACAAACCTTGAATGGGGCTATGGCGATGAAGATCCCCCCATTTTCAATCCAACCCAATACGATCCTCAACAATGGGTCAGTGTCGCCAAAGCCGGCGGTTTGACAGGATTGATCCTCACCGCCAAACATCATGACGGGTTCTGTTTGTGGCCCAGCCGTTTCACCGACCATTCGGTGAAGAACAGCCCCTGGCGCAGCGGCGGCGGTGATGTGGTGGCTGACCTGGCGCAGGCCTGCCTTGAGGGCGGCATCAAATTTGGCGTCTACCTTTCCCCATGGGACCGCCATCATCCGCAATACGGCAAACCTGAATATATCCAGTATTATCGCAATCAATTACAGGAACTACTCACCCAATATGGCGAGATTTTTGAGGTCTGGTTCGATGGTGCCAATGGCGGGAATGGCTGGTATGGCGGCGCCAATGAGAGGCGTCGTATAGATGCCGCTACCTATTATGATTGGCCCAATACCTGGCCGCTGGTGCGCCAATGGCAGCCCGGCGCGGTCATGTTCAGTGATACCGGGCCTGATGTCCGCTGGGTCGGTAACGAACAGGGTATCGGGGCGGATACCACCTGGTGCACTTTCTCGCCCGCCGGCCGCTACCCCGGCGATGGCAAGATCGCTGATCAGGGCTGCGGTCACGAAAACGGCACCCACTGGATCCCGCCTGAGACCGATGTGTCCATCCGACCCGGATGGTTCTACCACGCCTCCGAAGATGATCTTGTGAAAACCCCGCAGCAATTGATCGACATCTACTTTCAATCGGTCGGCAGAGGGACTTCCCTGCTGTTGAACCTGCCGCCAGACCGCCGCGGGTTGATCCATGAGAATGACGCCGCCCACTTGAGCACATTCAAAAGGCAGCTTAACGCCATTTTTACTGACAACCTGGCAGTCAGCGCAAAAGTCAGTGCCTCCTCTTATTTTTCTGAGGAATATGGCGCCGGTAATATGATCGATGAGAACCCACACACTTACTGGGCTGCCAATCCCACGAAAAATGAAACTTGCTGGGTTGAGTTAACTTTCTCCAAACCGCAGCGCTTCAATGTGTTCAGCGTCCAGGAAGCTATCACACTCGGTCAGACCGTGCGCGGATGGAAACTACAGGCGCAAACCAGCCGGGGCGACTGGCAGACCTTGACGACGGGAACAACCATTGGCTATAAGCGTCTGGCAAGATTCCCTGCTGTCGAAAGCCAAACGGTGCGCTTCACCATCACCGATAGCCTGGCACCGCCAGTTATCTCCACCTTTGGCTTGTTTGACGGTGGTTCATTGATTAATGAGCCATTGCCTAAATAGAAAAGGGATTCACTCCTTAAGACTGTCCAGCGCCTCCTGCGGCCAGCTGGTCAGCACGCCTCGCTGGTGCAGAAAGTGCTGGAAATCCCGAAAAATCTTTGGATCCCCATGCACCTGCGCTGGCGTGACGCCATTGGCACTGCAGAAAGCCCCCAGAGAACCGGCCGCCTCCCCAATCGACCACTCCACCGGCTGCAGGCGATAGGCCCCGTTGCTCAGGTGGGTGGTGTTGATATTCTTGCAGGAAGCGATCAGATTGTCACAATCTTGCGGGATCAACGCCCCCAGCGGAATCTGAAACGGAAGCGTCGGGGCATACATGGTGGTTTCATCGCCAACCGCCGGATGCAGGTCCATGGCATACCAGCCGATTCCCACCGAATCAGGAAACGCTGCCTGGTGCTTGCCCTCATTGGCTGACACAAGGATATCCTCCGCCACGATGCGGTAGCGTCCAATGATACGGCGGCTTTCACGCCAGTAAGGCGCCATCGACAGACCGTCAGCCGTGCCCAATGCTTCCTTAGCCAGGCGCAATTCAGGATACCCCAGGCTTTTGCCGTCATCACGTGGCACCTCGGTCTGAAGCCAATACAGAAACCCCAAAGACAACTGTTTGGCTTCCTCAAGAATTGCCTGTTGCCGTTCCTTAGGCTGATCAATGGGGTTGGCCCAATGGTAATCATTGCCGTGCCAGTTGATCAGCGCCAGGTCGTTGCGCTTACCGGATGGATCCAGCAGCGCTGCATCAAATACCCGCCGGTAAGTCCAGAAGGGCAGCGGGCTCTCAGGCGTGGACGTAAAGAAATGGAAAGGCCGTGCCGCACCGCTGCGGTCATACAAGGTTAAACTGTAGGGCTGCTTATCGCGGTTGTCTTCATAACCGGCGGGTTTCTCGATCACATGGTTCTCACCCGGACAGAACTCAACCATAAAACAATAGGTGAAACTCTGGATGCGTTCAGGGTGTGCCCCGTCAATGCTGGCGAATTCTTCGCCGGTGTCTTCCTGTGCCTCCGCGCCTGTTACATACGGCAATCCAGCCAGCGGCAGCAATTCACCGGTATCGGTTGCATCGAGGAAATACTGGGCGTAAACGGCAGCCATCCCATCATCGGTTTGCAGATGCACCGCAGTGATATGGGAAGAATCACCCTCACAACCGATCGGCACGGCATTCAACAGCACCTGCAACCGTCCACTCGCTATATGGGGCGCCAGCATCTCTTGCAGAACCTGCAGCCCCACCACCGGCTCAAAACACAACGCACTGACCCACCCGTTCCCCGGATTTAATGGTTTACCATCCAGCATCTCCGCCGGTGCGCCATATTGCTGCTGGTAGAAAGCCCGCACCATACTGCGGAAATCCTCGTACCTGCGGGTGGCGTGCACTGTTTCCACCAGGCGGTGTTCATCCAATGGTGCCACCCCCTGGCTGGTGACCTGCCCGCCGATCCACGGCAATGCTTCCGTCAGGATCACTGTAGCACTGCTCTCAGCAGCCGCCAAAGCTGCCGCCACCCCCCCAAAACTACCGCCAATCACCGCCACATCACACGTTAAGGGTCTGACCATTGCTTTCTCTCTTTCCTCATCACGGTTTGAAATAATCCTTCAGGCAACATACAGAGCTTCTGATTCTGTGAAGAAATTCGTCATAGACAAATTTAGTATAATCGACCTTATACCCAATCAATCAAACAAAACCATCAACCAGGAGGAACACAATGAAGTGGATTCGCACATGGGCACCGCGCATTTTAACCGGGCTGGCGCTGGCGTTACTCGTTTTTTTGCTTGCCAGAGCTGCATGGACCTTTGCGGATTACATCACCACCCTGATCAGCTTCCCCTACAACGTAGATTATGGCGAAGGGCCTGTATTGGACCAGGTTGTGCGTTTGTCGCGGTTTGAGAACATCTACCCTAACGACATCAGCCAGCCGCCTTACACCATCGGCAACTACCCGCCCATGTACCACCTGCTCCAGCTGCCATTCATGTGGCTGTTCGGGCCGGCATTCTGGTACGGCCGCGTGATCAACCTGATCGCGCTGGTCGCAGCCGCCTATTTTATCGGTGCCAGTTTGTACGCCATCACCAAAGACATCGTGGCCGCCATCATCGGCGGTGCGATGTTGTTCGTCATCCCCTACATCGTCCATTGGAGCGGGTTTGTCCGCGTCGACTCTGTCGCCCTGGGCTTCTCCTGGGCAGCGCTGTATGTCATCGTGCGCAAACCGGAGGAACGCAAATCCCTCATTATCACAGCCGCCCTGCTCACCGCCGCTATATTTTCGCGTCAATCCTATGGGCTGGCGGCGCCGTTTGCTGCCTTCGTATGGCTGCTCAGCCACAAGCCATGGAAACGCGCCTTTGAACTGGCTGTCTGGACCGGCGGCTTTTCGCTCACCTTCTTCGCCCTGCTCAACCTGCTAAGCGGCGGTGGATTCTTCTTCAACATTGTCACTGCCAATGTAAATCCGTTCTTCTGGGACACCGTTCGCCATTACTGGCATCAAATCAGAACCAACATGCCCTTATTAGTCATCGGCAGCATCCTGTATTTCCTGTCAGCGGTGTGGCTGAAGCAGAAAACCTGGTGGGTTGGCGCTCCCTATTTATTAGCCTCCGTTCTCTCTGCAATCACCATCGGCAAGGACGGCTCGAACGTTAATTATCTCTTTGAGCTATCAGCGGCATTATCATTCACAACCGGCGCCATCATCGCCATGCCGGGTCTGACCTTGCAGGGCAAACAATGGCCGGGCAAACGCTGGTTCCTCAAACTGGCATTGCTGCTGTTGTTAATGTTACAGATCAACAGTATGCACACATGGACGCAAAACGACTTCGCCAAATGGGCTGTCGAAAGAGCACGCAATGAAAAAGATGAAATTGCACAAATGGTGGCCCTGGTAGAACAGGCTGAAAACCCGGTGTTAGCTGATGAATTCATGGGCCTGGTTGTACTGGGCGGCCAAAACCTCGCCTTTCAGCCGTTTGAATACAAACAACTGGTGACCGGGGGCATCTGGGATGAAAGCCCATTCATCAAATCACTCGCCAACCAGGAATTTGATTACATCCTGCTGTATGATCCATCAGGGTGGGATTCAGCCGGCGCACGCTGGACCAACAGGCAGCTATATGCCTTGCGCGCCAACTACCGCGAAACCGACCGGTTGGCAAACACGCGCATCCTTGTGCCAATCGATTCCTTGAGAAACTCGTCATCCGATTAAGAATAAACGCCAATTAAACGATTGCGACGGTGTTCTCCTTGACAAGCAAATGCAACTTGGATACTATAGTTACATGTTTATATACATTCGATAAATCTGTCGATGTATCTGTATTCACTGATTTCACCAAAATTTTTAGGAGGAATATACAAATGTCAGAAACAAAGAAAATGGATCGTCGTTCATTTTTGCGACTATCCGCATTGACGGCAGGTGGTGTGATCCTCGCAAGCTGTGGGAAACAGGAAGAAGAAGTAATAACTCCTGTAGACGAAACCCAGCCCGAAGATGTTGTCACCGAGCCCGAAGATGTAGAGCCTGCTGGCGAATCACCGGTCTTGGCCGAAAAAGTAGCCAGCGGCGAATTGCCTCCCCTTGCTGAGCGTCTGCCCGAAGTACCCCTGGTCCTGACCCCGGTCAACACCATCGGTAAGTTCGGCGGCCGCATGAAGATGGCCCACTGGTGGCATGCTGGCGGTATGGCCGCAGGCATGTACGGTCACTCCCCCCTGCGTTGGGTAGATGATGGTCTGGGTGTCGAACCCGGCCATGTTGAATCATGGAGCGCCAATGCCGATACCTCGGTGTGGACGTTCAACTTCCGCAAAGGCCTCAAATGGTCTGATGGCAGCCCCTGCACCACCGCTGACGTGCTGTACTGGTGGGAAGAAATGGTGTTGGAACCCGAGCACTCCACTGGTGTTCCTTCCGAATTGCCCGCCATCGGCGGCGTCCTGCCCGTGCTGACCGCGATTGATGAGTACACGCTGGAAATTAAATTCCCCGCGCCGTCTCCTCTGACCGCCAAACGTCTGGCCATGTGGACCAACGGCACCATCGGTTTCCGCTGGATTGCTCCTGCAGAGTACGCCAAGCAGTTCAATCCCAAATTCAATTCAGAATACACCGACTATGTTGACCATGACATCATGATCAACCAGCAGATCACTCCTGGCTGCCCGTGTTTGACCGCCTGGATGATGACCGCTTTCACTGAAGGTGAATTCTCCACCTGGGAACGCAACCCGTACTACTACTGTGTGGATCCCGCTGGCAACCAGCTGCCCTATGTAGATGGTGTGGATGTGCAGGCTTCACCGGATGCGCAGTTCTTCCTGCTGCAGGTTATGCAGGGCTCTGTCTCCTGGGAAGTTTACACCTACCAACTGACCCTGGGCGATGTTTCCACCCTGTTGGATGGCCAGGAAGCCGGCAACTACGAAGTCCGCTTCTGGGACACTGGCTCCGGTACCGGCATGATGTACTTCTGGAACCACGATATCGCGGATCCCAAACGCCGCGAACTGTATCGCAACCCGAAATTCAAGGGTGCCATGTCATTGGCCCTCAACCGCGCCGACATCAAACGCATCGTTTACTACGATACCGGCACAGAGACCACCGGCTCGATGAGCCCCAAAGCGATCGAGTTCAACTTCAATGACGAAGCCCGCCAGCACTATGAGAAATTCCGCACACTGTATGTGGATTATGACCCCGAGCGCGCCAAAGAAATGCTGGATGAGATCGGCTGCACGGTGGGCGACAATGGCTTCCGCACCTTCCCCGATGGCTCTGAACTGATCGTTCGCATCGATATCGGTGCAGATGCCGCTGGTGAGGCCATTCAGGTGTTGGAAATTGCGCAGAAGAACTGGACCGATATCGGCCTCCAGATCGTCGTCAACCAGATCCCGCCGTCAGACTTCGGTCCCTCATGGCGCGCTGGTCAGCTCGAATTCCGCACCGCCTGGGAAGTAGGCGATGGCCCCGACCACCTGCTGTTCCCGTCATGGGTGGTAGCAGATGAATCAGAACGCTGGGCACCGCTATGTGGCGCACTGCGCCTGAACGCTGGCACCGCCAACGAAGGCACCCAGCTGGATCTGAGCCCGTGGGATCGTACCCCCGCCCGCTTCGATGTAAATGACCCTGAATACACTGAATCCGCCATTCCGCAGCTTCATGCCCTGTACGACCAGGCGATCTTCGAACCGGATGAGATCAAGCGCATGGAATTGGTCTGGCAGATGAACGAGATCCACATGACCGAAGGCCCATACTTCATCGGTACCGTCGGCAACACCCCCCGTATTATCATCGTGAGCAAGGACCTTGAAAACGTTCCTACCCGTGACCAACTGGCGTTGGGTGGCTTCTGCAACCCGTGGATTATCCCCTATCCCGCCATCACCAATCCTGAAACCTACTCATTCAAGAACGCCTAAGTTCCGTTTCATCACCGAAGTCCAGGAGGAGAGGATACCCCTCTCCTCCTTTTCAAATAAACCCAAAAAATATAGCAGAAAGGAAAAGCCGTGATCAATTATATTCTCAGACGCATCGGCTACATGCTGGTTACGCTGGTGATCATCGCTGTGTTGGGCTATATCATCATCGAGCTGCCCTCAGGCTCCTACCTTGAATACGAAATCAACCGTCTTCGTCAGCAAGGCGGCAACCTCTCTCAAGACCAGATTCGATCATTGGAGATCCGCTATGGTCTCAACGATCCTGCCTATGTACGTTTCTGGAAGTGGATTTCAGGGTTCGTCGTTGGTGATTTTGGCGTCTCGTTCCAATACCAGCAGCAACCTGTCCGTAGCTTAATCGGTCAACGATTACTGCTGACGATTGGTATCTCAACCTTTTCACTCTTTCTTGCCTGGGGAATTGCGGTGCCGGTGGGCGTCTATTCAGCCACCCACCGCTATACCATCCCTGACTATATTATTACCGTGATCCAGTTCCTGGGATTGTCTATTCCCAGTTTCCTGGTAGCGTTGGTGTTGATGGTCTTTGCACAGCGTGTACTTGGACAAGAAGTGGGCGGTTTGTTCTCTGAGCAATACCGCGCCGCTCCCTGGAGTTTTGCCAAATTCGCTGATATGCTCAAAAAAGTTTGGATCCCCATCCTTGTGATCGCTTTTGGTTCAACCGCCGGCCTCAGCCGCATCATGCGTGCCAATCTGCTGGATGTACTGGGTATGCAATATATACAGACAGCCCGTTCTAAAGGCTTGAAAGAATCGAAGGTTGTCTGGAAGCACGCTGTCAAGAACGCCATGCACCCCCTGATCATGATCCTGGGCGGCTCTCTGCCCGGCATCATCTCAGGAGAAACGGTGGTAGCGATCGTACTGAACTTGCCAACGGTAGGCCCGATGTATTTCCAGGCCCAAATGAACCAGGACGTGTATTTGGCGGCATCATTCTTGATGTTCCTCTCGATCCTGGGGTTGCTGGGCAATCTAATCGCAGATATCGTCCTTGCCTGGGTCGATCCGCGCATCCGGTATGAATAAGAAAGTGAGGTGAAAACATGAGTGAAATTAACCTAACCAACCCTCAAGCCCCTGAACCACCGGAGAAACCTGCCTTCGAGGTGTTCGATGATCCTGTCAGCGATGTCGGGGAATTGTCGCAATGGCAGTTGATGCGCATCCGCTTCTCCAAGAACAAACTGGCTATGATCGGCCTCATCGGCATGGCCGTGATCTATTTGATCGTGTTCTTAGGGGAGTTCATTGCCCCCAACTGGTATCAGCATCAAAACCGTGATTACATTTACGGTCCTCCGACCCCCATCACATTCAGAAACCCCGAAGGAAAGCTTGGCCTGCGGCCTTATACCTATGCCACTACCACAGAATTAAACACTGAAACCTTCAAATTTGAATTCACACCGGATTATGACCAGAAGATCGCTGTCAAATTCTTCGTTCGCGGTGATACGGTAAGGGTCCTTTTTTGGGACACTGACCTGCACCTGTTTGGTTTGGAAGGTGACCAGCGCTTCTATGTGCTGGGTGCTGATGGCCTCGGGCGTGATATGTTCGCACGCATCCTGGTCGGCGGCCAGATCTCTTCCACAGTCGGTTTGTTTGGTGTGGCATTGAGCATCATTCTCGGATCTGTTCTGGGCACAGCTTCAGGCTTTTTTGGTGGTATCGTCGATGATATGATGCAGCGTGCCATCGAGGTATTGGGCGCGTTCCCGCAGATCCCACTGTGGGCAGCCCTGGCAGCCGCCTTGCCCCCCATCAGCCAGGATTTCACCGTCATCCATCGCTACTTCCTCATCACGGTGGTGCTTTCTGTAGTTGGTTGGACCGGACTGGCGCGGCAATTGCGCGCCAAAGTGATGGCTTACCGCAACGCAGACTTCTCACAGGCCGCCCTGGCAGCCGGATCCACCGATTGGCGCATCATTTTGACACACATGGTGCCCAATGGCGCCAGCCACATTATCGTGATCGGCGCGCTGTCCATTCCGGGTATGATCCTGGGTGAAACCGCACTCAGCTTCCTGGGTCTTGGCATTTTGCCGCCTGCAGTCAGCTGGGGCTCATTACTCACCGATGCCCAGCAAGTGCGTGTGGTGGTACAGCATCCCTGGTTGTTGATTCCCGCTCTGGCAGTGGTTATCACTGTGTTGTTGTTCAGCCTGATCGGTGACGGCTTGCGCGACGCGGTCGATCCCTACTCGATCTAATAGAAAGGCAGGCTACCAAAAATGAACCAAGTTAATGAGTCTGTAACAGACAAAGTAGAATCGATATTTGAAGGGCTAGATATCATCATCAAGGTCAAAGACCTGCATACCTATTTCTATACAGACATTGGTATCGCACGCGCTTTGAACGGAGTGAGTTTTGAAATTCCACGCGGTAAAGTCATGGGTGTGGTGGGAGAAAGTGGCTGCGGTAAATCCGTTACCGCCCTCTCCATCATGCGTATGGTAACCAAACCTGGCAAAATCGTCAAAGGTGACATCAAATACTTCCGTCAAATCCAAAACAATGGAGCCAAAGGGGTTGAAGAGATCAATCTGACCGATTTGCCTGACATGGGGCCTGAAATGCGCCGCATTCGTGGTGCGCAGATGTCCATGATCTTCCAGGAACCGATGACCTCTTTGAACCCGTCCTTCAGCATTGGTGACCAGATCATGGAAGCCATTCTACTGCACCAGAAGGTAGACAAGGTCGAAGCCGAAAAACGTGCCGTCGAAATTCTGGATGGCGTTGGCATGTCGAACCCGACCCAGGTGATCAAACGTTATCCGCATGAATTGAGCGGTGGTATGCGCCAACGCGCCATGATCTCACTGGCGCTCTCGTGTACACCTGCTGTGTTGTTCGCGGACGAGCCCACCACGGCGTTGGACGTGACCACCGAAGCTCAGATCCTTGATCTCATGCGCGATCTCCAGCAACGCATTAATATGTCCATTATCTTCATTACCCATAACCTGGGTGTGGTCGCACAAATGTGTGACTATGTGACCGTTATGTATCTGGGGCGCGTTGTTGAGCAAGCGACCATCGATGATACCTTCTATAACCCGCAGCATCCTTACACCAGTTCGTTGTTGCGCTCGATCCCGCACGTAGGCAGCGGCCAAAAAGAAAGGCTTCAGCCAATTCGTGGTGTTGTCCCTGATCCCTATTCCAAAATCAAAGGCTGCCCCTTCCACCCCCGCTGTAACCAAGCTATGCGTGGCATATGCGACGTGAAGGTGCCTGGTCTGTCAACTGTCGGCAAGAGCCACACCGTGCGCTGCTTCTTACATTCTGATGTCGTGGAGGAGGAAACCTATGACCTTTGAAATTCCATCCCATATTACCCGTGACGAACTGTTGCTGGAAGTGCGTAATCTTAAGAAGCATTTCCCCATTCGCAAGGGTGTGATCCGCCGGTCAACCGGCTCGGTGAAAGCCGTTGATGGTGTCAACCTCTATGTCAAAAAAGGCGAAACCCTCGGGTTGGTGGGTGAAAGCGGTTGTGGCAAAACCACCACCGGCCGCACCATCATCCGCCTGCTTGACCCGACAGATGGTGAAATCCACTTCAACGATCCAATACAGGGTTGGGTCAACCTCGCCCCGCTGGAGCGCAAGGAACTGATCCCTATGCGCCCGCATATGCAGATCATCTTCCAGGATCCCTTTTCTTCGTTGGATCCGCGCATGACGGTCAAACGCATCGTTGCTGAGCCTTTATTGATTAACAAAATGGCCTCAGGCAGTGAACTGCAAGACCGTGTAGCAGAATTGTTGAAAATAGTGGGTATGCGCCCAGAGTATATGAGCCGATACCCGCACGCTTTCTCTGGCGGCCAGCGTCAGCGTATCGGCATCGCCCGTGCACTGGCACTCAATCCTAAATTGATCGTGTGCGATGAACCGGTTTCCGCGCTGGATGTGTCCATTCAGGCACAGGTTTTGAACCTGCTCGAAGACCTGCAGCAAGACCTTAACCTCACCTACATCTTTGTTGCCCATGACCTGAGCGTTGTGGAGCACATCTCAGACAGGGTGGCGGTCATGTACGTCGGCATGCTGGTCGAGCAAGCCCCCACTGACAAGCTGTATTACACACCAAAGCATCCCTATACCGAAGCGCTGATGGCAGCTGTGCCCAAGCCTGATCCACGCAAACGAGATCGCCCGATCAAGTTGCCCGGCGAGGTCGCCAACCCGGCAAACCCGCCGTCAGGCTGCTACTTCCATCCCCGCTGCCGCTACGCCAAAGAAATCTGCTCGGTCGAAAGACCCCCCTTGCTTGAAGTGGAACCGGATCATTTCGCCGCCTGCCATTTCTCCAAAGAGTTGAACCTGCGTGGTGTTGTGGCGCTGAATCAATAGTTTTTACAAACAGCACCATCAACTTTTTGGTGGTGCTGTTGCTTTTTAACCACCGGTAATGCTGGCCCCAGATTGCTTCATGCCTGTTTGCCAGGCAAGCAGAAAGCGATTATAATTACTGACGTTCGGCTTCGGCTGAAAACACCGACAAGAAGAGGTAAACATGACAGAATCTAAGAAAAATGACACCCCCGTTTACACCGGCATTCGTAAATATGCCGACAATGAACAAGGTTTCGGCGTATGGCTGCCGAAGGAATGGCGCAAGATTGACCTGGTCGATGGACGCATCGGTTGGATCTTCACCCCTAACAAAGACAACTTTGACACCTGCTTCATGTGTGAGAAAATCACACTGGATTACGCCACCACACCAGAGGACAAGGATATTTTGGCAGAAGGTTTTGAGGAAGGCATCAAAAGCCTGCCTGATGTTGAAATTTTGGAGACGAAGTACCAAAGTGGCAAGAAATCCATCATGCTCGAAGCCAAATTCACCTTCACCGAAGATGGCCAGCGTCGAAAACGATGGATGAAAAGCCTCTATTGGGCAGAAGGCAACCTGGTGTTGATCGCTCAGGGAGAAAATGTTGAAGAATATGCCTACTGGGAATCGATGCTATACAGCGCAATGACAACCTATGAGCTTGGCATCGCCTAACCCTGACTACATATATAGTGAAGAATTGGGGCAGGCGGATGAACCCGAACTTGCCCCAATTATTTGTGTTGCCTGTGGCAAAGAAATTGAGTGGGGAGAAGAACCCTACCCGGTCCGCTGTTATGCTTGCCATGAACCCATCGACCTGCCCAGTCAGATGGCTTTCAGCCGCGGAAGTGATGCTTTTGCAGAAGGACAGGAATTGTTGTTCTTCGTCTCCCCGAAAAGACGGCGCCGCAGCATCACCACACCAGAAGAGATGGAAGGCCTGCATTATTACATGCAGGCATATTCCTCACTGCAACTGGCATTGCAGGGCAAAGTGGCTGACCAGCAATTCCAGCAAGCAGCTCAAATGATGGCTGCCATGGCCAATGTTTTCTTGCAGCATGGCAGCGTTTCTCCTTTGGAGTCTGCCTACTGGGGTTCACTGGTGAAAGAATCCAACACCCACAAAGAGTGGATAGAAGTGGGAGAAAAAATATCTGCGGTAAAACCTGGAGCTTTCACCTGGCTGAAACGATTACGCTGGCGGCTACGAAAACATCAACTCAAAAAAGCGCTCATAGATCTGGATCAGAAAATCACCAAATTGGAGCGCTACATGAAATTTGCCGAACAATCCAGTTTTCGGCGAAAAAAGACATTATTCTAACAGGGTGTCCTTCGCGTTAAACCACATTGATAACAATAAATCCTATCAGCAAAATGGCCGTCTGAATACCGACAACCCGCAAAATCCTCTGTGCCAGAATATCTTTTTCAAAACCGATGCGAAAATAATACTCAAAGTAAACCACCAGCATCACGGTAGCAAGGCCGCCCGCAATGATTACCCCGCGGTCCACCAGGCCTTTCACCCTGCCAGCTTGAATGCGTGCCTCTGCTTTTTCTCCAAAAGGGGCATTTTCGATCTGCTGCCCCTGCACCGCGGTCATAACATCCAGCACAGCTTCCCGTACCATCATAACATTGGTGAGTAACAACACAGAACAGATCAACCAGGCTGACAGGTATAAAACATTCTTCCCAAATCTATGCTTCATTTTTGCCATGATTCTTCCTCCAATAACACTCTTTTTTTCTCATCCACTGCAACTAAGTATAGCACAGACAGACATGCGCCAGTTCATTCGCCGAATTGAAAAAATGAGAGTGATAATCAAGTTCTTAGTATCGTTTCAGAAACCCAAAACTGCTTTCAGATCTGATTCACTTTGGTTACCAGCAGCTTTACTCTTGTTTTTCAACAGCGTCTGCCAGAATTCGTCATCGTAGCGGCGTGAGCGCACAGGCAGGGGCATGGGCACCCCCCACCCCAGTAGCAATACCTCTTCCTTTTCTTGCAGGTGCGCCAGCATCCCGCGCAAATTGTCTTTGTTCGAAAGACCCGAGAGCACCGCGGAAATATCTGCGTCATCACCCAGCCAGCCCGAGATGCGTGTTCCCAGCTGCGACATGACCTCATCGTAGATCTGTGATGGCCGCTGGTCAACGACTAACAAGGTCACAAAGTATTTGCGCATTTCGCGCGCAATCGTGCTGAAAATGGTCTGTGACGCCATCTCACCCGTCATCAATTTGTGGGCTTCTTCCACCGTGATCACCAGCGAGCGCGGTTTGGGCTTGTCATGATGTGAATTGTAATCATTGGTCTGCTGCACCCAGGCTTCACGAATACGCCGGGTGAGAATATTGGCAACCAGCAGATAGTCCAGGTCGCTCTCATAATTTCCAAAGGAAAGCACGACATGACGGCCGTTTTGCAAGTAATCGATGATGGTCTTCAGCGAATCCTGCGCTTTTTTGTTATCCGCGATGATGTAATCTTTGTTGAAGATCTTACGAAGCCGTGTGTGTAGCGCTTTGGCAGCCTCCGGATGGATGCCAGCATCTCGCGCCCAACCTTCCACACTGTCCGCCGCAAATTCCGTCTTCTCCCCTTCTTCATCAATGGTGATTCGCTTGCCTGGTTCCAGTCCTTTGAAGAAAGTGAACCATTGGGTGCCTTTGCTGGAAAACAAGGCATTCAAGGTCGCGTCAGTAGTTTCGCGCAGGTTTAATTCTTTGGAGAGCAGCAAAATATCTTCCGGCTCGATATCAGATTCTGCGATCATTAACGAAGATAAGGCATTGCCACTGACCATCGGACTGGGGCCCAACCCGAAAGCCTGCAGTTTTCCCTTGAATTTACTGGTCAGGCCGGTGATGCGCCCACCAGTATCCGGGTCGTTGCGATCAAAGGCATATTCATTGTGCATGTCAAAAATGAACACAGATGCCTGGTTCTCATGGATCAAACCTGCCAGGATCATACGGGTTAGAAACGACTTCCCCGTGCCGGTTGCCCCAAAAATGCCAGAGGATCGCTTTACGAATTTTTCCAGATCGATACAAACCGGCAGTTCCTGTTCTCTCGTTGTCCCGACGACGAAGTTCCCTTTTTTCTCCACCGACCCGAAAATGGCTTCGATATCGCCTTGATGCGCCATCCGTACGATGGAATGATGTTCTGGGATGGTTTTTACGGGGATGGGATGCGATATCTCGTCTCCTGTGGATAGTTGGTCATCCGGCGCAGTTTCTTGCATTAAAACGGGCATTATTTCAATGTTGGTGTACAAGGTTTGTCCAAGCAGCATTTGCGCCAGTCGAGGGTCAATACGCTGCTCAAATTGTTCATCAGCAAATCTTGGATCAGTCGCACCAAGCTGGAGGTCAGTGACCAGGCTGTAAAACAAATACGGCGTGCCGTCAATGACCACGAAACTGCCTTCTTGCACAGTATCCGGTTTACAGGTTAATCGCACCCGCAAATTGCTGCGCAGAGTGCCGCCGACAACATAACCTATACGTTCTTTCATGTTCATTGCCTTGCCTCCGACAACAGATTGGCATCACCCAACGCGCTCATTAGTGCCATCAGGCGGGGATAATCATCACGCAGCAGCACGATCAACTCCTGAACTGCCTGTTGAAGCCAGCCCGGGCTATTGACCTCCCCCAGGTCATGCAGGTGTGCTGCCAGCAATTCACCAGTCGGTAGATCTTCGTTACGCAACAGATGACGGAAATACCCAAATGATGCTGAGGCGGTCGTGAAAGCCCGTTTTTCTTCGGCAGAGCAGACGTGAATCTCGTCCAGGCTCAATGGAGGTCGCGGCGGTAACAAATGCAGGATTGTTCCTTCTGACAGATAACCGATAAATAACACACTGATTTCCACCGGGACATTACGATTGCGGCGGTTGTCTTCTAAGATCAAGGGATCCAAGCCTTCAGCGCTCAATAATTGCCTTACCAGGCCATCATCCGCCACCTGAATGTCATACACGATCCCAAAAATATGATAGCCTTCTGCCGCCAGTATGCGCACCATAGCGCCAAAGTATGGCTCGGTCACCCGCTCAAACCAGGTTCCCACCACACAACTGGTGATATCTGCCCTTAAAATTCTACCCATTTCGTGCATAGTTATTCCTTCTGTGTCCTATGTACTGCTGATCAATTTATTCAATGCTTTTTGAGAGGCCATTTCAGTCGCAACCCCTTTGGACATTAATTCTGCGGTGATCAACCGGCTCACTTCGTCTTTTTCCACATGTTTGACAATGGCGATCTCGTGCGCCCGGTGAAGCAAATACGGGTAGGGATGGGTGCCCAAGGCACGGCATTGCTGCAATAAAATTTTGTGGAGCAATGCCACCAAGTCATCGTTATCCGCTACCCAACCCGGCAATTCCACCCTGGCAAACACATTCATGGGTGTACCATCGCGTTGATAGTAGCCCACATTGATATAGAAAAAGAACAACCGCATAGCAGGATCAAACCGTTGGAAATCATCCGCACCGCTGGACGCCAGTTGAAACACCGCCGTACGCTGGCCGGGTTTCAGCCGATCAGAAAATAGGCCGATATCGGTCACCTGCGGGAACATGCGCGGGGGTTCCTGGTGAGCCTCGGTTAAAACATCTTCCGCGGTTTCCATCAGTTCCAGCGTCCTCACCAGCAAGGCCGAACGCGGTTTGTCGATATACCCGGCGATGTTGCCCTGCCTTTGTTGGATCTTCTCCAATGAACGGAAATAACGCTCATATTCTGACCTATAGCGGCGCTCATTGTGGGGCTCTCCGAACAATTCCAAAGGGCCATCCACGAACAGCATCGCCAGCAGCATCTCGCCATGATGTGATTCGGCAAAATCCAGCCGTACCTGTTTCAAACGCTCCCCCAGCATCACCCGTTCGTCAACATCGCGCAAAAACGAAACCAAATCTTCAGTGATATCTTCGTAAGCCGCCCCCCCGGGGCCAGGATACAACAGACGGCTGGTGCGAGTCACAGTCGGTGTAGTGTTATCACCCTGGATCATGTGAATGACACCGACATTCACCAACCCAAACTCAATCACATCATGCCGGTCAGGAAAAATCTGTGAACCATCGCCCGCCAGCAAATGCACCATCGGGACTTCTACCTCCGGTTCTTCGTGAATGGTGGTTAAGGCTTCTCTGAACGGCAGTGCGCAGCGAATCGATTTGCGATGCTCGCGAGCCACATTGACCGTTCGGTTGATGCGGGAAGCCTGGTCAGCATACTGCACAAGCAGTTCGCGCACCTGCAGGAGTTGGTCTTGCGTTTCACTCATAGCATCACGCAAAACCTCACCCATCTCCTTCACCTGCGATCGCACCTCAAGATAATTGATTGGCATAACCTGTTCCTTCTGGTTTCAACAGCTTCAGTATAGCATAAATGTTCTACTACGGCATGGCTGCCCGCCTATCTGACTAAGTATTTTTCTCCCGGTTATACTACAATAAGTTCAGCAGAGAAAGGTTACATACCTTAGGTTTTCAGGCTACAGCCGAACAGAATGGAATGGTTATGCAGCGTGACAGACATCTCCTATTTATCACCACACTCTTCCTGGCCATTGTCGTGATCAGCGGCTGTAATTTTCCGCCCTATCAACAATGGCTTGCGCAGCGAACAGCAACTGAAACCGCTGCCCCTTCTGAGTTTACTGTTGGTCCACAGTTTCATGCACTTTATTACAGCCTGCCTGACCCGCAGCGTATATTCGGGCAACCGATCAGTCAGCCATTCATTGACCCGGTGAACGGCCACCTCAGCCAGTATTTCACCAACATGCGCCTCGAGTATTATCGAGACCAGACCGGCGAAGAACTATTTTTCCTGTCTACCCTTGGGCGGCAGTTATTTGAACCGGCAGAACATGAATACCTGCTTATTGAGAAAAATTGCGTCACCTTGGAAGGCAGCCATTTTCCTATCTGTCACGAAATTCG